>ERZ1106976.1729-NODE-1729-length-20999-cov-4.252626_pt1 | contig 20999 bp, 21 predicted proteins | sample MGYA00403687_ERZ1106976 | MGnify/ENA primary metagenome ERZ1106976 (study PRJEB35170, sample SAMEA104062446) | human gut metagenome | biome: human gut; feature: human-associated habitat; material: faeces | place: Denmark | collected 2013-02-22 ... | reverse complement strand
AGTTCAAAAAGCAAAAAAAGGCACCACCGTAGCAATGCCTTTAAAGTCACAAGATATGTTTTATCTCATCAGTTCATTTGTCAATCGGATAATTTCCGGCGCAATGCGCTCCCGCTCTTTTTGAGTAATGCGATTGTAGATGGGATATGCAAATGCAATGAGAATCATCCCTGTTACGCCAAGTACAATGCCGATAGGCATAGCAAAGTTTGAATACGAGCCAAGAATTTCACGAAACTCGGTCATAATCAAACTCATACCCGTCCCCATAATCAGCGTACCAATAATACCGATTATCAATGCAGCCATAGTTCCTTTTTTGGCGACACTTGCATCAAGTCTGCGAAGCTGCTCCATTTTGTCAAGTTCCGTTTCTTGTGGTGCCACATAACGCTCACGAATATTCTTTATTTCCTCCTGCTCTTTTGCAGAGTAGGTATAGCTAAATGTTTTCTTATCTTTGTTCTCCATCCTTATTTCTCCTCAATTTTCAGAGTTTTGAGTTTCTTTGTGCTTTGAACAATCATATAAATTGCCATTATTATGATAAATACTGAAACGGTCCCACCGGTAGCTCCAAGCATAATCCTTCTACTTGTTAAATCCATTGTACCATCATTGAAGGTAGTCAGCATCGTTGATGTCAGCGTCAACATTGAAACGCAAACGGCGGCAAGGCTGATTGCTTTAGTCGCTGAATACACCGGGCTTTCATATTTGCGGTATTTTACAATGTTGATAATTGCCATTATAAACGCCGCAAAAGTATATGTCGCTATTGCAATGGTGGTAATTTCATGATGAACAGAGGTGCGGTTCCAATAAATCATAAAAAACACCATCACTGAAAGTGCCAAGTTCATAATCAGAAATACAATTCCGCACCAACGATATTTTTTCAATTCCTCCATCATTTTTTCACCGGGAGCATACCTTCTCGTATGGCGTGACAAGTAAAATCGCATAAGTGCCAAACAAATATAATATCCCGCCAAGGAGAAAAACCAAAAGGATAAATGGAAAAATCCAAGCCCCAACTGAAAGACGGCGTAGGCAGTATTCCAGAAAAAAGAGCCATAAAGAGAAATATTTACACGCAGGCGTGTATCCTCATTCCATCGACGAATATAACGATTTTCCTCTTTGAAGGTTTTAAAAAAACGAACCATCTGCGGTATGCGAATACACCAAACCATCAGCGTATAAAATGCCAATACATACGACACGATTGAAACTGCAGAATCAGTACCCATAAACACCATCGAATACACAAGAAAAACTGTTGCGACGGGTAACAGTACGATCATAATGGCAATATGTGGGAATAATAGTGCTTCCCCGATTTTCTTCCAATCCATCATATAGTGTTCCTCTGTATTTTTACCGTAAAAGTTGTGCCTTTGCCCAGCTCGCTTTCCACAGATATATCACTTCCGGTAATATCCACAACACGCTTCACAAGAGCAAGGCCAAGTCCGTTTCCCTGAGTTGCGTGAGATGTATCACCCTGATAAAATTTATCAAACATTCTCTTTCCCACATCGGCGGAAATGCCGCATCCCGTATCGCTTATTTTTACAATAGCATAATTTTCATCTGACTTAATGGACAGCGAGACAGTACCGCCGTTTTCGGTGAATTTAATTGCATTGGAAAACAGATTGTTCCATACAAGGCTCATCATTTCCGCATCGGATTTCACGGTGATACCATCCTCAATGTCCGTTTCGATATTCAGTTCTTTTTTCTCCCACGCTTCTTCAAAGGCGAGTAAGCACTGGCACACTTGCTCACTAAGGTCATATTCTTCAAATTGCGGTGTTATCTGCTGATTTTCCAGTTTGTTCAGTTTCAGTATATTTGTAATAAGGCTTGCAAGACGGCGGGAAGCCTCGGTAATTGCTTTTGCGTACTCCATACGCCTTTCCTCGGTTAAACCCGGTTGCTGTAGAAGCGTTCCGTAATTTTGCATGACAGCAAGGGGAGTTTTGAGTTCGTGTGATACATTTGCCACAAAATCGGTACGAAGTGTTTCGGTAGAGGATAATTCCTCTGCCATTTTGTTGAAGCATTCTGCAATTTCATTGAAGCGATCTTCGGTATCGACTGTTTTTATCTTCGGAATACGTACTGAAAAATCGCCCTGTGTCAGCCGTTTTCCCGCATCAATAATCTTTTTTGCAGGACGTTCCACGGTCAGTTTTCTGCGAATATGGTCGCCTATCGTCAAAAGAAGGGTAATAACAAGCACGTTAAGCATCGTCAGTTTTGCAGAGGCCTCTACATTAGCGGCAGTAAACTCCAAATCAACTGTCTCTGACAGACTGTTCAGAAATAAAGTCATACAACAAGTTACAACAAAGCCAACAAATATAAAAAAAATGATAAAATTGTAGATCGATTTCAATATTCTGTTGACTTTCATTTGATCACCGCCTTGTAGCCAAGTCCGTGAACAGTTTTGATTTCAAAATCTTCACAATCAGCAAGTTTGCCACGAAGCTTGGTCATATATACATCAACGGCTCTTGGTGCGGTTTCAGTATCTGCATCCCAAAATTCATCCATAAGCTGCATCCTCGTAAATGTCCTTTTGGGATAAGAAAGTAACTTGTATAGAATACTGAACTCACGATTGGTAAGGGGAATTTCCTCATCATTTAGGTATGCGGTATGTTCATCTACATCCATCGTAAAATTGCCCACTTCAAGTCTGCGGCTGCTTGCTATTTTTGCACGGCGGAGCAATGCGCCGATACGCAGGAACAGTTCGTCGAGGTCAATTGGCTTTACCATATAATCGTCTACACCAATACGGAAACCTCGTTGCTTTGACGCAATATCGTCACGAGCTGTCATAAAGAGAATAGGAATATCCTCATTCAACTCTCTGACGTTTCTCGCAAATTCAAAACCGTCAACTCCTGGCATCATAATGTCTGAAACGATAAGATCAAACATGTTATCATAAAGTGCATCGTAAGCTTCTGTTGCATTTAAGCATCCGGTAGCATCATAACCGCTGTGATTCAAAAAGGAGCATACGCTCTTGTTTAGCTCCTTGTCATCCTCAACAACCAATATCTTAAACATAGTTGAAACCTCCATTTACCATCTATCATCGTATAGTATAACACCTAAATGTTAAAGTTTTGTTTGCGTTTGATCTGTTTTGTAATTTTTTTGAAAAACAGAGTCGGAAAAATTCCGACTCTGCTGAAAATTAAACCAAACTCGTTTTCTTTAACACAATATTGCTTGCTGTACCCAGACCAATAGCAAACAAAGCACCACCTGCAAGGCAGAGTACCACATTCAACATTGTGGAGCCAAGAGGGGTAATCATTCCTACCATCATAAATAGCAGCATACCGGCACCGAGAGAACCACAAAGGCAAAGCCACGTTTTCTGCTTCGCTGCCACACTGATAAGTACATCGATGGCAACAAATACAAGCATCAGAAACACCTTTGCCAGCATACACATTGCCAAATTTCCGGTCCCCAACCCGTGAAGATCAAAGGACAGTCCTGCAATCGTACCGCCCAGCATCGAGCCAACAAAATAGAAAATCAGCATCAGTCCACCGCATACAAATCCGGCGAGTGTCTTGGAAATGACATAATCGCCCTTTTTTGCACGGACGGTAAAGAGGTTCTTTGCATAACCCGATTTAAAATCCTCAGAAATAAAGAGGCAGATAAACGCTGCAACACCCATAAACATCATATTGATATTGCACATTGCAAAAATTTCTGAACCGCCCATTTCGATACCGTCAAAGCTGCCGATGTTCTGCCATGTGTTTTCGGGACCTCTCATTACAGTTTCCACGCCAGTTTGCGGATCGACGGAAACAGAGCCGTCCATCATTGCCATCATAACCGTCATTAAGATGGGAAGTATCACCGCACAGGCAAGCAGGATATAAAGCAGACGGGATTTAAACATTCTTCTGAAATCTACTTTAAGCATGCTGCCAAGGCGTTTACCGAAGCTGGCAGTTTCAAATTTCACAGTATTCTCCATGATTATTTGCCTCCCTTCATAAGATCAATATAGTATTCTTCCAGAGCGATCTTATTCGTTCTTATTTCCGTAACACAAATTCCGTTTTCGTATAGATATGTCACGATCTCTTCCGGAGTTGTCAAATCGTAAACACGTATAAAGCCTTCTTCATCTTCTTCCACACGAGAGTATTTACAACAGAGAAGCATTTTGCTGCGGTTCATTTCCGCCGTTGTCAGCGCCACATAGACACGGCAGGAGTTTTCAAGTTCTTCGGCGGTCATTTCACACAGCAGTTTACCGCCACGAATAATACCGTAGTGGGTGGCTATCTTTTCAAGCTCACCGAGAATATGAGAAGAAATGAGAATGGTTGTGCCGTTTTTACTCAAATCTGTCAGCACTTCACGCATAATACGCATACCATCTGCATCCAAACCGTTGATAGGCTCGTCCAGAACAAGTAGTTTTGGATTGCCCAGCAATGCCATAGCAATGCCAACCCTCTGCTTCATACCGAGAGAACAGTTTTTGAATTTATTTCCTGCCGCCCCCTCCATTCTGACCGTTTTCAGCATCTTAACGATTTCTTTTTCCGCATCGGAAATGCCAAGGTTTGCCGCCTGAAGCATCATATTGTCCCAAACAGTCAGATTGGGGAAACAGCCGGGTGTTTCGATCAGTACGCCAATCTTCGCTCTCACTGACTGATCTGTATAATTCTTTCCGTACAGCTTGATAGAACCGCCACTTACGGGAATCAGACCACAGATCATCTTCTCTGTGGTGGACTTACCGGAGCCGTTTTCACCGATAAAGCCGTAGATCGCACCCATTGGAACCGTCATATCAAGACCGCAAACAGCCTGTTTTGAACCAAAATTTTTAGAAAGATTTTTAATTTCAACTGCGTTCATCGTGACACCCCTTAATATACATCACTCTTATTCAAAATGTGCGTACCCAGCAGATTATAGATGACCGCCCACGAGACTGAGCAAACAACGCAAACTACCAATGTCAAAGGCGTTGCGGACAGGCAGGCATATACGGAAGAACCGTAGAGGAAAATGTTCAAAATTGAAGTGTTTCCTAAAATAGCCGCCACACCGATAATCAAAATACCTGTTCCAAAGAAGAAGGAGGATGCAATTGAAATTCCAAAATATCTTCTGAAAATGACATTGAGAAAGGTATAAAGGCTTGCCCAGCCGAGGCTCATGACCATCTTGCTCAAAATCGCAATTATCAACGAACCCACATTTACTTTCAGAGAAAGACCGGAAAGAAGTCCGGAAACCGTTCCACCGATCAAATAAGTTACACACATACACGCCATGGCAAAGGCGCTGACCAGTGCCTTGGAAAGCATGTAGTCTTGCTTTTTGGCATGTGTGGTAAATAGCTGTTTTACATAGCCGCTTTTATAATCATGGCCGATAAAAATAGAAACCATAATACCACCGAAAATAAAGACCATATTCATGTTGGCATAATCCGCAATGCTCTTTACAACGTAAAGCGGCTCGGATGCGGCAATAATCTGCCATGCGGTTGTATATATAGAGGCTCCTTCGCCACCACCCATAGATACGAGTGCCGGAATGATAGCGGCAATACCGAGGAAGATATAAAACATCGGCGTGTGGAATAGGCGGTAGAAGTCTACGCCAAGCATACCCTTGATGCGCTGTGCGAAGCTGGGATTTTTGAATTTCACTTCTTTTGTCATTTTATTTTTCCTCCTTTGCCGACATCATCTCGATATAGTATTCGGTGAGACCGATTTTATTCTTTTTGATCTCGCTGACAACATGACCGTTTTTCATTAAGTAATCAACGATCTCAGCCGTATCATCCGCATCGTAAACACGGATATATTCCTCTTCTTCCCGAACATCCGTAAACTTTTTAGCAAGAACAGCTTTTGCGCCCTGTATATCCTTTGTTTTCAGCGATACGAAAACCTGTGCTCTGTTATCCATATCCTTTGCCGAGAGTTCCATCATCATTTTGCCCTGACGAATAATGCCGTAGTGGGTAGCGATTTTCTCCAGCTCACCGAGAATATGGGAGGAAATGAGAACGGTACAGCCATATTTTTTCGTAATATCCATAAGGATCTCACGCATAATGCGCATACCGTCAGTATCCAATCCGTTAATAGGCTCGTCAAGAATGAGCAGAGCAGGATCACCAAGGAGTGCCATTGCAATGCCGATGCGCTGCTTCATACCGAGAGAGCAGGACTTAAATTTAATGTTCGCCGAGTCCTCCATACGTACGATTTCAAGCACACGGTGAATTTCCTCATCGGCATTTTTGATGCCGAGATTGATACATTGCATTTTTAAGTTTTGATACACGCTTGATCCGGGAAAACAGCCGGGAGCTTCTATCAATGCACCGACTCTCACTCTCACACCTGGATCAGTATGCTCCCTGTTAAACAATTTAATTTCGCCTTCATTTGCCACCAGATGACCGCAAAGCAGCTTCATCGTTGTGGACTTGCCACTGCCGTTCTCACCGATAAAACCGTAAATTGAACCGACAGGCACGGTCATATTCAAATGATCTACAGCGTAAAGCCCACGAAAGCTTTTTGATAGATTTCGTATTTCAATAGCGTTCATTTATTTTTCTCCTTTTCTTAAAGCATCGGTGCGAATATTCGTACAACCGCACAAATAAATCGCTGTAAAAGATTTGTTTTCAGCATATCCCTTGTCACCGTAATGGATTTCCCCATCGTATCGATAATGTCGTTTTTTAAATTCTTAATCAACCCAGTACGATACATCCATACGCCGTTTTCAAAGTGATGAACAAGACTGCGGTAGTCCAGATTGATCGTTCCGATCATTGCATATTTGTCGTCCGTAAGGTAAGATTTTGCGTGAATGAATCCCGGCTCATACTCGTAGATTTTTACGCCCGCTTTCATAAGGCGGTGGTAATAGCTTTGCGTCATAGCAAAAATCAGCTTCTTGTCGGGAATATGAGGCACGATAATACGAACATCCACACCTCGGAGTGCTGCGTTCTCAATGCTGGTACACAGGTCGTTATCAATGATAAGATAAGGCGTTGTCATCCACATATATTCCGTTGCGCTGTTCAGCATATTTTGGATGACGCTTTTTCCGACTCTACGTTCATACAGCGGATGCGGACCATCGCCGAAGGGAATAATATATCCGTCCTCCTTGATGCCGCTTTGTGTTGGGAATAGCTCCGCTTTGATTTCCGGCATCTTTCTTACATTGATACCGTAATCAATCAAAAACAACTTGGTCAGTTCCCATACTGCCTCGCCCTCCAAGCGAATGGCAGTATCTTTCCAATGACCGTGCTTGACTACCGCATTGATATATTCATCAGCAAGGTTAATGCCGCCGGTATAACCAACCTTGCCGTCTATGACTGTGATCTTGCGGTGACTGCGGTTATTAAACTCGCTGTCAGCATTACCCTTTAGTAGGGAAAACGGTGTAGCATGTATTCCACAGGATTTCAAAATTGTATGGTAATTTCCCGGTAGCGTCATCATACATCCGATGTCATCATATACCACCTTCACGTCCACGCCCTGCGTGGCCTTCTCTTTCAGAATATCCAAAATGGAATTCCAAAGCTTTCCTTCCTCGATGATGAAGTATTCCATATAGATGAATTTTTCAGCACTACGCAAATCCTCAAGAAGCCGAGTGTGCATATCTTCACCAAGAGGAAAATACTTCAGCTTTGTGTTCGTAAAGATAGAACATTCCGCGATATTGCAAAGCATTTTGGCCTGAGACGCGGCAACTGGATTTTCCCTGTGTAATTCAGAAAATAGTACCGAATCATCTTTTTTATAGCCCATGTTTTTCAATGCAGCAAGCCGTTTTACAAACTTGTTCTGCAAGGTTCTGGAATAGAACATAAAGTAGAGCATAAACCCAACTATGGGAATGATCAACACGAATAACAACCACGGCACCTTATAATCCGGATTATCATCCGATGCAATAATTCTAATAACGCAGAAGATTTCTGTTGCCCACGCTGCAAGGTAAAAATAAGGAACATAGTAACATAATGCCACTACGATACCAATAACCGCCAACACCTCCAGCAAGATAATAAGGACAGCAAGGATATAACGAAAGGGGATATATTGGTACTCCTTTTCAATTATTTTTTCACCCGCCTGATAACTATATTTTCGTTTCACAGATACCTCCACACATAGCCGAAAAGCGAGACGATTTTCCGCCTCGCTTTTTGCACTACATTATTTCTGTCTGGATTTCGCAAGGTCAATGCGTTCCTGAGCAGCAGCAGTGCGGGCCTTTGCCTCTGCAATCTGAGCGTCACGTTCATCCTGCATCTTAGCCTGGACACCGGCAGGGGTCATCTTTGCTTCTTCCCACTGTGCCTTGCTTTCTGCCTTCACAGCTTCAAATTGTGCCTTATCGACCTCATGCTGTGCCTTAGCGTTTTCTTTCATGTCCTGAAATGCTTTCTTAAAAAATTCACTCATTGTTCTCAGTCTCCTTTTTGTTTTTATTTTATAGGTTGATTATAACAACCCAATGTTTGAAAAATAATTACAATATGTTTCTAAAATGTTATTATCTGATTTTTTATATCTGTTTGGAATTTGATATTAGGGACCTCTAATAATTCAATGTACATAGACGGCAAAGAGATTTTTTCGTCAGTCTAAACAAAAATTCCGCAGACAGAGTATCCATCTATCAAGAATTTTTGTGACGAATGATGGAAAACAGATCGAGCCGGATTTGGGCAGTGAATTTTTAGAGATGCCCTATTCTTTATTTTAACTGTTGCTTTGAATTATATGGTGTGATGCTACAAAGTATAGGTAAATTCCATTTGCCACCATTGCAATATTCCGTAACAGCAGCTACCTTGTCGTAAAAGCAAACCAGCCAACCGCACCGTGTTCTGGGCGGAATAGGTGTTAACGGAAACATATGCCTTTTGATTGTGTCCTGTTCCACATCTGTCAAATTGGAATATGCTGTTAGTGCATTTTCGAGCGCTCGCTTCGGATGGGTATAACAATGTATCAACCCATTTATATGATTTCCATTGATTTTATCGTGTCTGTCATACAGAAAATAATCGTGAAGCAGCGCTCCTCGGAGTAGTTCCTTCAAGTTCACCTTGCTATTGTGTTTGCAGTAGTGCTGATAGCACAAATAAGCAACCCTTACGGAATGTTCATAGGTACTCCCGTGCAGATGATGTTTATATGTCTGCATTTTGCGAAAATCGCTTGTATTTATGATCTCGTTTATTAGGTCATAGAAGGGCGCCGTAGTAATCTTTGACATTCAGCGGTTGCCCATAATCTTATCGCTGAGCTTCATAATCTGCTCCGCATACTTCTTTCTGCGAGAACCGAGGATGCCCTTGTACATAGGATAATTGATCAGCGCCATCACCATACCGATAACACCGATCACAATACCGGGAATCATAGGCTTCGTTACGCCGATTATAGCACCGATGTCGGTCATAACAAGGCTCATGCCTGCGCCCATAATAATGGCGCTGATTGTTCCGAATATATAAGCGAAGACATTGGCTGGACGCTTTACCTTTGCATCTAACTCACGCAGGGCATCCAATTCGGTTGCCTGCTTTTCGGTGTACTGTGTACGGATCTTCTGTACAAGAAATTCCTGATCGTTTCTATTCATAATGATTACCTCTTTCATATTGATTTTGTTTTATCTTATGGCTGTATTCTAACAGCCCCGTGTTTTTGAAATATTCGTGTTTTGTTTGCGTTTTGTTAATTCCGATTGCCATTCTGAATCTCATCGGCAATCGCAAGGATTTGCGGTGTATATTTCTCTTTTACCTTTCGGGACACCTTGAGGTAAACCGGATAAGCAGGCAGCATTACAATTACTCCGATAATTCCAAGGATAACGGCAAAGATCATCCCGCCACCGATCACGTCAAGCCCCATACACATCGCAATGCCGAAGATAAGACATCCGATGATGCCAACGGCGAGGGACTCCGCAATTCCTGCGGACTGAACTTTATAATCCAGCTTCTTCAGTTCACTGAATTTATCTACCTCCTGCGGAAGATACTTGTTTCTAATTTGTTCGACTTCCTTGTTCACGGGAGCCGAGTAGGTATATTGGAATGTCATTTGCGTTGTTTCCCTTCAATTTTCACTGTCACCGGAAGTTTCACCTCTGAGGCGTGCTTTTGCTTCTTCTACGGTTTCTCCCTCTTTTGCAAAGAGAACCTCAACAGCTTTGTCGGAAGCTTTCTTAAAGCCCTCGACAGCGCCGGTTTCAATTTTTTTGTAGCCTTCCACTACGCCGGTTTCGATCTTCTTGTAACCCTCAACTACGGTCTCTGCGATCTTTTCATTTACATCTGCAATTTTCTTAGCCATTTTATTTTTCTCCTTTTCTGGCTATGGTGCAATCTTTTGACTTTATGATTTCATTTTACAGAGTGGATGTTTTTAAAATTTTTGAGAATTGTTTGAGTTTTGTTAATTCGATTCCTTTGGTTAATTTCAAAATTATCTTTTGTTTTTTTGATTGTTTAGCAATTACAAATAAAAGTAAAACAGGCAACAACACGGAGAGCCCTTCTCTATGTTGTTACCTGTTTGTGTAATCAAGCTGTTTGCTGCGATAAACTGTAAATTTTTAGTGAGTACTTTATAAATAGTCTATATGTTTCGGTTGATTCTTATATTTCATGTCCTGTAAACACATTTCCGTCTGGAAATCTGTCGGAACAAGAATATTTATCTAATATTTAAATTATTTAAACAAAAGCTTTCCTATCGATTGTGTTGCCCTAAACATGAGACAGTTTTGAGAACGGCAGACTAATACGAACCTATATCATTCCAATTAATTTTCATGTCTTTAAAATAATAAATTCTATCACGTTCATCTATTTCACGAAGAATCCGGCAGGGATTCCCAACGGCAACTACATTGTCGGGAATATTTTTTGTTACGATACTACCCGCGCCAATAACAGCATTATTTCCAATTGTAATACCGGGAAGCACGATTACGCCGGCTCCGAGCCAGCAATTTTTCCCTATATGAACGGGAGCATTATATTGATATGATTTTTCACGAAGCTCCGGCAGAATAGGATGACCTGCTACGGCGACCGTAACATTCGGACCGAACATCGTATGATCGCCCACATAAATATCTGTATCGTCTACCAGAGTAAGATTAAAATTGGCATAAACATAGCTTCCGAAATGAACGTGATATCCTCCCCAATTTGCATGAAGCGGAGGTTCAATATAACACCCGTCACCGATTTCCGCGAACATCTCTTTTAACATTGCCTGACGTTTTTCCGTTTCTGTCGGACGAGTTAAATTGAACTCATACAAACGCTCGAGACATTGGACTTGTTGTTTTGTTATATCGTCGTCATCGGGTAAATATAATTCACCGGTGTGAAGACGTTCTTTCATATTCATTTTAATCTCCATTCCGCTGCCAAATCGGCGGCACCAACAATAATGAAATTCTCCTGTGTTTTTGAAGAATACAAAATGGGGAAAAGATTCCGTTTTTAAGGGAAATCGGGCGTGAAATATCTGTGTGTTCGCATAGGATGAATATATCCATCACGCGATTCATACCCTGATTTAACTCTTTTTTTCATAGACTGTATGATTATAGTCAAAGTCACAATGACGAAGAAATTCTTTTGCAATTATAGTAGCTCCTATCTGATTGGGATGAACCCGGTCCCAAGCAATAAATGCAGAATGACGGAATTTAAAATAATCGTTAAAGACTTTCTGAAGATCAACAAAGATAATGTCGTGACGCTTGGCAATAAGGCGGCATTTTTCACCGTAAAGGTCCATACGCGCTCTCATAACATCTTCGGAATTAGGTTCCATATAGTATGGTGTCAAAAGAAAAACACCCTTGCATTTTTCTTTTGCCGAGACAACCATTTTCTCAACATTATGTTCATATTCTTCCGGAGAAACCGCGAAATCCGGCATGGCTGGCGCATCAAATTGACGCCAGACATCATTTATTCCTATACATATGCTTACCCACTGCGGATTCAGATTCATAACGTCTCTGTCCCATCTTGCAAGCAGGTCCCGTGAGGTGTTTCCGCTGATTCCGGAGTTGGTAATGCGAAGTACCGTTTCAGGGTACCATGTGCAAAGCATATTTTCGATGATTCTGACATATCCTCTGCCGACATTGTCAAATAATCCTTCTCCGATTGGATTGGCACTTCCCATATCTGTAACGGAATCTCCTGCGAATACAATTCTATCCATATTTTCAAAAATCATTCTTTTCTTCTCCTGACTTCTATTACTGATTTATTTAAGGAGCACCGCCGGTTCACGGCTTATGCCTTGATGGCATTATTGGCTTGTTCATTTCCGTCACACTTCACAAATTTCGTTGGCAGAGGAGAGCTGCTCTTACCTCCTCAATTTGTATTCTTTAACGAAAAATATGACTTCGCATCTATTATGTGGTATTGCCTTAATGAATTTTGAACTACCCAATCAAGGTAGCCTGTTTCATTTTGATCACGGTATCGAGCACCAGCTTTGCCGCATTTTCTTTTGAGAGAGCTTGCTGTTCTCCGCTCTCCAGGTTTTTCAGAGCGACGGTATTGCCGGCGATTTCATCTTCTCCGAGAAAGGCAACATAAGGAATACGGAGTTTATCCGCATAGCCGATTTTTGCTTTGAACTTTCTTTTTTCACTGTATAGCTGCGTTCTGATACCGTTTTCCCGGAAATAAGTCGCCAGACTTATCGCATGGCTGAGATTCTCCGTCATGGGTATTATCAAAACATCTGCCGGGGCTGAGGGGAATTTTCTGTTAAGCATGTTTTGATCGCCCAGAACAAAGAACAGGCGTGTCAGACCGATTGAAATTCCTACTCCGGGCAGTTTTCTGTCAGTATAATATTCCGCAAGGCTGTCATACCGTCCCCCCGAGCAAACGGAACCTACCTCGGGATGATCCAGCATCACGGTTTCATATACCGTCCCGGTATAATAGTCAAGACCGCGCGCAATCGTAAGATCAACGGTAAAAAACTCGTCGGGAACACCGAAGTTTTCCATGCTGCATATTACCGCAGCAAGTTCTTCGGCTCCGAGATCAAAAGTTTCATTTTTTCCTTTATAAGCTTCAAGGGCGGCAAAAACAGAAGCTTTGTCTCCGTCAATTGAAATGAAGCTGATAATTTCCGCTGCAGCTTTCTTGCTGATACCGAGATCAGTGAGCAGTTCGGTAACTTTATCAGCACCGATTTTCTCAAGCTTGTCTATGGTACGCATGATATCTCCGGATTTGTCGGAAAGTCCAAGAATCTCAAAAAAGCCGTTTAATACTTTTCGATTATTGACGCGTATTTTAAAGCGCTTCAAACCAAGTCGTGTAAAGGCTCGGTAAATAATAGAGGGAATCTCCGCTTCATTCATTATATCAAGCTTTTCATCCCCGATAATATCTATATCGGCTTGATAAAATTCCCTGAATCTGCCTCGCTGTGCGCGTTCCCCCCGATAAACCTTACCGATTTGGAAACGGCGAAACGGAAAGGAAAGCTCCGCACTGTGCTGTGCTACATATCTTGCAAGCGGCACGGTAAGGTCAAAGCGAAGCGACAAATCGGCGTCCCCTTTTGTAAAGCGGTATATTTGTTTCTCAGTTTCCCCTCCTCCTTTGGCGAGGAGTATTTCCGACGCCTCGATAAGAGGTGTATCCAGCGGAGTAAAGCCATAAAGGGAGTAGGTATCCTCAAGTATTTTTATCATTTGCTGAAACAGTATTTGTTCTTCCGGAAGAAGCTCCATAAATCCGGAAAGGGTGCGCGGTTTTATTTTTTCCATTTATAAACGTATCCTCTCTGATAGAGTTGTTTGAGTAATGCAGAAATTAGTATACCACAGTGCGACAGATATGTCAATCATCAGAAAATAATAAAAATCTTCTGAATCTAAAATATCTCCTTCCGTACTTGTATTTTTGCCAATTTAAAACTCCGTTTTACATGGAGAGCCGTGCGACGGGGATACGCGCGCTTATCTTCGCTCCCTTTCGGCACGCGGACTCGCCTTGCTCACTTTAAGGTGTTTTTTGTAGGCAAAGCCGCTGAAAAAACGGATTTTTTATATCGTTGACTTTTACAATCGGCTATACTTGTATTTCAAAATTGCATGTTTGCCGCATATCGTCAGGCTGGTTTTCCCTTTTCAATCCCCCGTATAATCTAATGCTCTTATCTTCGGAGGTACGGAGATCAAGCATATGGAAACGATTTACCAACCACAAAAAGACGAAGGAGTAAGAAGTGACACCTACCTAATCTGTCAGACGAGCTTGGTGAACAACAACGAAAAACGAGTAATGCCAGGTCAAAAGACCGTGCATCACTCATTTTTTCTCAACACATTTTTGGATATTAGCCTACAGCATCAACAAGCATCTTCATTACACGATTGTTTACATCGAGATAATACTTCAACTCTTCGCTGTTCAATTCATCCTCGTCCCATTCTTCAAATGCTTCGTTCATTTCTTCAGCCTTAACAAGTATATCAGAATACTTTGCAACCACATCTTTTGTAAAAATGCTATAGGATTATGAAAATTTTCAAAAAAGTTCTTGACTTTCGTAGATTTGTGCAGTAACAGTTGTTACGCAAAAAAGGTAACCGAAAAACCAAACACTTTCCGGTTACCTATTACGCTCAGCTTTCCGTTAAAAACAATGTAAAAACGGCGTTGATTCTTTTTTATTCTTTTTTTAATTCATCTTACCTCAAGTTCTGTTTTACTTTTGCCTCCTCAATGGCACGTTTGGTTTCCTCTCTTGCGCTGGTTTTGCCCTCTTCCGTAATATCGCCGGCCTTCGTAAGAGCGATTTTGGTAAGATAAGGACCGACAATTTCATAAATCAGCACTGCAAAAAGCGTGATATTTCTTACAATTGCACCGTCTGTACCAAGTTCTGCCGCTTTTATTGCCATACCGAGCGCAACTCCAGCCTGCGGCAGCAGCGTAATACCAAGATATTTGACAATATTGCTGTCACACTTCACCAAGCGCGAGCTAATACCGGCACCAAAATATTTTCCCAAAGAACGGGCAATAATATAAACCATACCAATAATAACAACTGCGATATCCGAAAAAACAGACAATTCAAGCTCAGCACCACTAATTACAAAGAAAAGGATCAGTATAGGAGCCGTCCAACGATCCGCTCTTTCCATTAGCTCTTCCGATAAATCACAAATATTGCAAAATACCGTGCCAAGCATCATACAGGCAAGTAATGAGGAAAATCCGATATTTATGTCGCCAATCTGAAATTTACAACAGGAAATACCGACCGTCAGCATAACAAAAGTAACGGAAACTGCCATGCGCTTAGAGCGGGAATGAAAATACTTTTCACAAAGGTTAAATAATAATCCCATAATAAATCCCAACGCCAACGATAATCCTACCTCAAGTAAAGGCTCAAGAACGATAGATAACGGATTTATTATATCCTGACTCATGGATTTTGCAATACCAAAGGAAACGGCAAATACAACGAGCCCCACGGCATCATCTAGCGCAACGACAGGAAGCAGAATGTCGGTTAGGGATCCTTTAGCTTTATACTGACGGACAACCATAAGAGTAGCCGCTGGTGCGGTAGCTGCCGCTACCGAACCCAAAACAATTGCTGAAGAAAGCGTGAGCGTCTCAGGCATCAGGAAATGCAGAAAGATAAGTGCGGTATCTACAACAACTGTAGTAAAGAGCGCTTGCAAAACGCCGATTATAGTTGCCTGCCTACCGATTTTTCTGAGGGCGGATAAACGGAACTCATTCCCCATTGAAAATGCAATAAAGCCAAGGGCAACGTCTGCAATAATGCCGAAGCCCTCAATCTGTTCGTGAGCAATGCCAAGCCCGGGAATATTCAGCCCGCCGATAAGATACGGACCGATCAGTACTCCTGCAATCAAATATGCCGTGACGGCAGGAAGACGAACCATTTTGGCTAAACGCGAAAGCAAAAGTCCCGAAAGCAGAGCGATGGAAAGGCTGATGAGAATGGTAGCTGTGGATGACATGATGAAAAACGCCTTCTTTCAAAATGAATAAATTTATATAAAAAACCATACCAAATAAAAATTTTACAAAGGATATGTAATTGCTTCTTTGAAAATCTATAACTTGAAGCGCGGGAATATATCATATTTTCCGTTTAGTTAATCCTCCCACGCCTTTCCCGAAAGCACAGGAGAAATTGAGATTAAAATAATATTCATGGGATATTGAGACACAAACACACCCACCGCCTCTTCATAATGGTTTAATGAAGATCGGAGTTTTTTTGGCTCTCTATAAAATCATAGATAACCTTATAATAATCATTATTCACAACTTGAAGAGAAATCTCAAATTTATTCTTAACATAGCTTATGCAGGCATCAATATAAGCCTCTGAAACCTCTTCCTTATCAACAATATAGGTTGTTTTTCCCTTTTTTGTATCGTATTTGATTTTATCGGTAATAAAGCTCTGATTATAAAGCATTGCTATATGGAAGGAATTTTCATCGAGAATATCGGTCCCTGCAAGCAGACGCGAATCATAATCCACACCGAACAGATTGAGCAAAGTAGGCAAAATATCAACTGTACAGCAAGGCGTATCCACCACAACAGGATTTTTCATGCCGGCATTATAGCATATAAAAGAATTCTGATATATTCCGAACGTAGTATCAACTTTCTTTCCGGCAAGCTCGTTGAACTGATTCGTAAGAAGTCCGTACGGATAGTGATCATTGGTGAGCACTATAACGGTGTTTTCAAGGCATCCTGCCTCCTCAAGTGCGTTAAGAATAGCGGTAAGCATATTCTCAACTTCAAGATTCGCCGCAAGATAAGACTTTACCACTTCTGAATAAGAAAGACCATCCACCTTCTCCCGATTTTCATAGGACATTGGGCTTTTAGTATGCTCGGTATCTTTTATGTCATAATACGGATGATGTCCGCTGTACGTCATATAATATGCGTGAAACTGCTTGACATTTCCCTTTTCATCCTTCATTCCGAGATAGTCATTTAACGTTTGAAGAGCGGTTTCTTCGTCAGAGTTCGGGACTTTTCTTCCGGTCGAAAAGACAAGCTTGTTTTCTTTTGTAAATACCCCGTCCACGTAGCTTCCATCAAGGAAACGGCAGAAACGATAACCCATGTTCGGATGTGTAATACCGCGCTTATAATAGGAACTGGAATTGCTGTGATATGCGAAAGTAGAAGCGCCGAACGAAGTAAACACATTGCCCATGCAATAAGGCATATATTTATCGGAGGAAACCAAAAATGTTGAATTTTTCTTCAGATCGTCAACCTTTCCGACCGTATTCGGCATTAATCCGGTGCAAAAAGCATATTCACCGTTTGTCGTAACTGATTTAAAGGTTCCATAGTAATTATTAAAAACAAATCCGTTGGTCGACATCTTGTAAAGAGTTGGCGTAAGCTCCTCTGAAATCATATGCGAGGTAAAGCTTTCAGCACAAATCATGATAAGATTATAGCCTTCAAACATTCCGGTGTACTCATTTGTATAACTTCCGCTCTGCGAGGCAACATATTCATGTATGGAGAGAAGCTTTGAATCTGTTTCCTGTGCTATCAGAGACTCCATATCGATATCAAGCACATTCTTCAGCTTAACGGGTTCCGGCGGAATATAGGTAGTATTATCGCCGCTCTGCGTTTCATCTCCGTGAATAGGCTCGGTAACTTCCGGATTCGGCTTTGTGGAGGGAGTTAATATGTCAGGATCTAACGTCTCAAATCCCGGCTTGTTTTCAGAAGCGTGACCAAATACCATATCGCAAAGTTCAAGGCGAAGCGAAGTCAAAACGCCGAAATTTTCGACATTATTGTCAAGTATTCGGGGATACTGACGGTACATTTCGGAAGGACTGTATTGTCCGCTTCCTCCCGCCGACAAGGCAAACCGACAAAACAAATGAAGAACAACACATACGACAAGAGCCGTTCCGCAAAGCACCGGAGACTTTTTTGCAGGCTTTAAATAAACGAACAGCACAAGAGAAAACACCGCGGTTACAAGAGCAAGCGCAATAATTTCCGGAATGTTTGATATAATCGCATCCTTCATCTCTCCGCCGAAATGCTCCGCCGCGTCTCCCGCCATTGTCATCTTGGTCGTTTCCATATAAGTCATAAAGACGCTTGAATAACATATTTGTGTACAAAACCATACCGAAGTTAAACAAGCTGTCACGGTACTGAGAATACAGTTGATTTTTTCCGAAAAAAAGGAATATATCCCTGTAAAAAAGCAACCGAGTGGAAGACTGAATAAGATGGGATATATAAATCTTGAGGTAAAATCAAGCTCCTCTGTTATATGAAAAAATAATTCCATAAAAGCAAAAAAAGCAGAAAAAAGCAATGCCTGAAAAACCATTGACTTCCATTTTCTAAAATGTCTCCGGCAGAACAGTTCTGCTGTTTTTAATGAATCCATAAAACAAATCTCCCGTTAACTGTTATAAATTTGTTTCTTAAAAACAAAATTCAACCGTTTTCGACGTCATTTCGATTAAAAGGTTCCCTCTTAACCGTTAAAGTGTTATACTCTGGCACCCAAGCTGTTTTTTGTATTCTACAAAATCGTCGTAATTACCGCTTCGGTCGGTAAAGCCTCCGTCATCGCGAATCTCAATAACTCTATTGGCAACCGTGTTCACAATCTCATAATCGTGTGAAGTAAAAAGAACATTGCCCTTGAAAGAGGATAAACCGTTGTTAACCGCAGTAATCGACTCAAGGTCGAGATGATCGGTCGGCTGGTCAAGAAGCAAAACATTGGAACCAAACAGCATCATTCTCGAAAACATACACCGTACCTTTTCCCCACCCGAAAGAACATTTACCGGCTTGAAAACACTTTCGTTTGAAAAAAGCATTCTTCCGAGAAAACCACGAAGATAAGTTTCGGTCTGATCCTTTGAATAACGTCTCATCCAATCCAGGATGGAATCGGTACAGTTATTAAAATATGACGTGTTGTCATGCGGAAAATAAGATGTCGTTATGCTGATTCCCCATTTAAAGCTCCCCGAATCCGCTTCCGACTCTTCCATAAGGATTTTAAACAAAGCAGTGATTGCCGTCTCATTACCAACAAAAGCAATTTTATCACCTTTTGTCACTGTAAAACTCAGGTTTTTAAAAAGACAGCGCCCATCTTCCGATTTTGTAAGTTCGGAAACCGCAAGAATATCCTTACCCGCTTCTCTATCCATATCAAACCCGATAAAAGGATATCTTCTGCTTGACGCCGGCATTTCTTCTACCGTAAGCTTATCAAGGAGCTTTCTTCTGGATGTTGCCTGACGGGATTTTGATTTATTTGCCGAAAACCGAGAAATAAAAGTTTGAAGCTCTTTGATTTTATCCTCATTTTTCTTGTTCTGTTGTTTGATAAGTCTTTGCATTAGCTGACTTGATTCATACCAAAACTCATAATTGCCGACATACATTTTTATTGAACCATAGTCAATATCAACAATATTCGTACAGACATTATTCAGAAAATGTCTGTCATGTGACACAACTAACACCGTTCCGAAATAATCGGCAAGAAAATCTTCAAGCCAAGTAACGGCGTTGATGTCAAGACCATTTGTAGGCTCGTCAAGAAGGATTATATCAGGATTCCCGAAAAGAGCCTGAGCAAGAAGAACCTTTACTTTTTCACTCTCCCTCAAAGTTGACATCGATTCATAAAGCAGGGCTTCCGATATTCCAAGCCCCTGAAGCAGCTTTGAAGCATCTGCTTCCGCTTCCCATCCATTTAACTCGGCAAACTCTCCCTCAAGCTCGGAAGCGCGCATCCCGTCCTCATCGGAAAAATCAACCTTTTCGTATATTGCCTCTTTTTCTTTCATTATATTATAAAGGCGCATATTCCCCTGAATAACGGTATCAAGAACAGAAAAACCGTCATAGGCAAAATGATCCTGCTTCAGCACCGACATGCGCACCGTATCCGGGATAGAAACGCTTCCGTGCGTAGGCTCAAGCTCACCGCAAAGGAGCTTCAAAAAGGTCGATTTTCCAGCACCGTTCGCGCCGATTATACCATAGCAATTCCCAGGAGTAAATTTTAGGTCAACATCCTTGAAAAGGAGTTGTCCCCCGAATTGAAACGTTAGATCTGTGACTGTTATCATTGATAAATCCTTTCGCTGTATCCTGCGGAAGAGATTTGTTTCCGCAATAATAGTGTATAGTATATCACATTCATTTGCTGTCGTCAAGTCTTTCATGGCTTTTCCGGCTTTGTTCAGCCGAATCACAAACAAAGCCGGAAAGAGATGTTTTATCGCATATACCGATTGGGAATAGCTTTATGCACTGATTTTTTCTTACAATACAGATTATTACATATTATTTTCTGTTTCCGCATAATCTCTTTGTTAATGGCGCAAAAAGTGTCTTTTTTAATATCATCAGTATATATTTTTGTGAAAAACTATTGATTATTTATTACATATGTGATATACTATTTCTGATATAAGTATATGTGCATATTTAATATCGTACACTTTACTGCTCAATTATATCGTACTGAAGAATACAATACGGAGGTCATGATAAGTGCAAAAGAAAATCAGCAATTACCCTTTTAAGGGGACCGCAGAGCAAAAAGATAAGCTTGATGCGGTTATTGAGCAAAACAAGCATGATAAAAGCCGTTTGATGGCGGTCATGCAGGCAGCGCAGGATATTTACGGATATCTTCCTGCCGAGGTTCAGAAAGCGATAGCCGACGGGATGGATGTCCCGGTTGAAAAAGTATTCGGCGTTTCTACTTTCTACGCTCAGTTCACTCTCTCCCCCAGAT
>ERZ1106976.1728-NODE-1728-length-21012-cov-7.392566_pt1 | contig 21012 bp, 17 predicted proteins | sample MGYA00403687_ERZ1106976 | MGnify/ENA primary metagenome ERZ1106976 (study PRJEB35170, sample SAMEA104062446) | human gut metagenome | biome: human gut; feature: human-associated habitat; material: faeces | place: Denmark | collected 2013-02-22 ... | reverse complement strand
CGGGCTTTTCAGATTTTGGGTATTTCCCGACTGCACATTTCTTGACATTTCCATTTCTCTCATGTCTACCCTTCCTTACCGCACAATTAATCGCATAATTCCAAAAAGGGTCATTCTCCTTTCGGTTTCCGCGTTTTTGCCGCAAAAAAGGATGCTCTCCGATGCCGCAGCATCAGAGAACATCCTTTATTTGCAGGATAATCATAGCACTATCCAGTAGGGACTTTCAAGGTCCTTTTCAGGGGACTTTGAAGGGCATAATGAGGGCGTTGCCTTTTACCGCAAATTTCAAATTTGTCAAAAGGTCACTATGCTTCCATTTATATAAAGAACAACGAGAAGAACACTCGCCAATGTTGTCGTAGTTCACTCACATATGTCTCCTTTTTCCTGTTTCTGATAAAAAACAGCTAATTCATTTAATGATGCTAAGTGTTTTGTATTATCAATTTGGAATGTAGAACAAGCGACCCCAACGATAGCGATTAAAGACACAGCCGCATAAACCAGAGGTGTACTTTGTCCATATACAGAAGGAGACGTGTCAACAACATTGGACGCAGTGTTGCTGCCAATCCTGATAGAGTTACCCATGCAACCTGCGTGTAATGCAATACAAGCCCGCTTATACCTCATGTAGTGAACTCCCCAAAATTTGTACATACATTTATCCGTCTGACCCTGCATGATATGCTCTACAAGTTCCGAAAATGAATTATGGTTTGTCCACCAATAGTCTCCGTGTAATTTTCGTTTCGTATGCTTTTTGAGGTTCTCCCACTCCACTTCTAATGCAGTTCTACCATCATCAGGGATATACCGGTCTATGTCCCGAAAGCATTTATTCCTTTGCACTTCATAGTTCAAGAAGAAGTCATCAACATATTCTTGAAAGTCTACATCATCTTTGTGCATCTCAAAAAAGGAGATAACAATCATCTGTTCATAAAGATTTCGTCCCAAGGACAATGCTCCGTCCGGATAACCGTGGGCACATAGCGTCAGAATTTCTCTGGCTGTAACCATAGATTTTCCAACTATGTGTAGTAATATGGTTTCATAATTTTGACCCACACAAACTTTGTGATGCACTGTATCCGCAAATATACTTTCAAATTCATCGATAACATCCATAAAATTATCGAGTTGCCATTTAATAATCGCTGGGGTAGAGTAGTCAAAGCCCATAACCATTCCTCAAGAGTTCCGTGCGGTAAGGTATAATCGAAACAGATTTCTCTGTTCCGATTATATTCATCACTTTCGACATCTTCTGAGTTGCTAAAGGTCGCCGTACCGCCGACAGAGAACCCAGCCGTGGGGCTCTTCAATGTCGAACGATACATTTGGACGGTACATCTATAACTTTTTTCTGTACCGATTACTTGCCCGGTAACAGTCGTAAGATAGCTCATCTCCCACTTTCCTTCAGTTTCATCGTATACAAACTGAATCTTATTTAAATTTCCATTTGTATAGTCATTAAACCGTTGAACTGTATTGAAAACATTATATTCCTTCAGCGAATTGAGTGCTATTAAGACTGTCTCTCCTTTCCGAGCTTTTACAACCAGTTCTATAGGTTGATTAGGTTCGGTAAATATGTAGGCAGTCTGTCCGCAAGAAATTATTTTTTTCGCAATCCAACCAATAGCTTTTTTTATGGAAGTGTAGCACTTCAAGAGATCGTCCGATATCGCATCCAAGAGTTTGTCCATTGTTTTGCTCAAAGTTTGTTTGCCCAGTATGGCAATCAAGTAACCCGTAGCAAAACAGAATACCACTTCTGGTGTGGGGATCAAGCTTTTGGCAAACGTTGTTTCTACTTTTGCATCACATTGATTATGCAAATAAGCTACTATCCCATTGTAGTCTTCTTGATCAAAATTAAGGGGATTAATCAAAACAGTAAGCTCATTTCGCGATTCCGATTGGAAATCCACAAACGGTCTGGAATCATAAGAACTCTTGGCAGAATATAGCGTTTCCCCATCTGGACCTTCGCAAGGCAAAAATGCGTCTGCAAAGTCATCGATTAGCGTCTCGAGTGCAATTTCGCCATTATCAAGTCGCTTTAATGATCCGGACAGAACCTTTCCTACTGGAAGCATAGTGCAATCATGATTGATCCCCATACGCGTTGCCGTTGATCTGGACGACAAGGTTTCTGCATACTCAGCTAAAGTCTTTAATGAAAGCTGTTGATTTTGGCAGTCTATTCCGGATGTAGCGATAATCTGCTTCCTAATCATTATTACATTCCCCCCAAAAGGCATTTCTTAAATTCTTTACCGCATAGCTTCCCTTGTGGTCGAGTGAATTCAAATCCAGTTCACTTGGTTTCGAGGCTCAGCAGCACTGCCAATATGCTCCTTAATCGAGCGTAGTCATTTCATCTGCTTTCCAGCAAAACACGCACCCCCGGCATTGCGTTCCTGCATCCAACGCATATTTAACGTTTTTGCAAAGGGTTACAGATTGCCGCTGCAGCCCACCCCAAACTGAACAATGTCGATTATGTCTATCACCGGATGTACGAAAGGCTTTCCACGAATTATATCTTGTTTCCAGCAATCTCTAGACAGTTAGCAATTATGCCTCAGTTCTTCATCTCCTCATAGAGTCACTTCAGTCCTTCGTTCACCATAAGACATTCTTTAGGCAGGAATTGAAACGCTTTTTAAATATATCATACTATAGACATTCGTGCAACATCATTACGCATGGAGCATGGTAGCTGTGCCAGATATAATATTGTTTTTCTGTTATTTGATGTACTACAGGCCCATTTCGTTAATCACATTTGTATTGTGAAATTATTACTTTTTTAACGATGGTGTTAAAAAACGCACCGTCACCTCTATTATCTGAGCCAGATCACTGCCATTGTAGAAAGTAACAACAAGCTAATTGTTCTCGTGTCCTCCGGCGTGAAAACGCCGGAGGGCACCTTTTGCTTCTGCTAATTATCCCGCCAGATGGTTGACAATCGCAGACGCAGCCTCCGCGATATTACAGGAGTTTACCGGAAAGCTCATACATCTCTGCAAGGCGGTCAATTCCAGCATCGCGAAGCCGGCGAAGAGGCTTTGGTGTAAGCCCCATCTTCTGTGAGATTGCGTCCCATGACTCCTGCTCAAAATAATAGAGCCGGATCACCTCCGCCTGTCTCTGATCGAGCAGCGAGATGTAATACCGCAGCCGCTCAGTCTCACGCTCCAATGGGACCAACATGCTATGATAATCCTTAAACACTTCACGGTTTTCCCGAAAAGCCTCATTCCGATAGTTCATTGCAATGTAGAGCGTCTTATCGGATACCTCACCAACGGAATGGCGTTCGCCGTTCCCCTTCTTAAAGGCCATCGCCTCCAGCATTTCCGTCGCGGATATCTGCGATGGGTGCGCCAGTTCATAGTTGAGCTGCGCAATCTTCCGCATATTGTCCGGGTAGGTCTTTAACAAGTCTAGGACCTTCATTCTGATGTCTTCACGCATTGTAGTTCCTCCTAAATATCTATTTTTTATTTCGACAATTCAGAATGAGCAACGGAGGTCCCCGGCAGCGAACGCAAGTTGATAGTCTATTCAGTGCAGAAAAGCGCGCAGACTGTCGCTACCGACTGTCTGCGCGTTTCTTAAATAATAGTCTTACCCCACTCTGTTTGAAATCGATTACCGGATCGCAGTTTTGATAGCCGTTGTATATGGCTTTTCATCGTACCCCGTGCTATCGCTGGCATAGCAATACGCCGTAAGCCTAAAGCCGCTCCAGAGCGTGAGGAAATGCGCCGCTTTATTGAGATGTGTTTTGATCCGCAATCTCCCATGAATGAGAAATTGAAAGAAACCCTGTTCCGCATGATGGAGGATGGAGAATGAAGGTTATATATGAAAAAGAAATTTCTGCAATAAAAGACTGGCTACAGCGTACCAACGCCCAACTTTCAACAGGAGCCTTACCAGCGTTCCTACAAACCGATTGTTGGAAAATACAAAATGATTTGCAGACGATTTCGACAAATATTCAGTACGAATACCCATTTTATGGCCATGAATTATTAGAGATAAAGAACATACTTTTTTCTGCTCCCCAGCCTCCTTATGGCATGATGCTGTTGAATGCAGCCGCGTTTGGAGAGCTTTTTATAATTATCAAACACATTTCTTCGGAACCGATAGATACTCGGTTTTGGCAGGACATTCACCCGCGAATCATTGCTGTTTCAAAAGGGCTGTTTTGCGATGGTCATTTTGCCGCCGCCGGTGAAGCTGCCATTAAAGAAGTTGAAACTCGAATGCGAGAATTGTTTAAGGAAGGAAAACCTAACTCTCCCATTCCTAAAGATGCAGCGGGTTTAATTGGCGCATTACTTTCAGACAATGGCTTCTATCAGTTTTGCGATACATCAGAAATAAGCGGAGCCAATTTTCGTAAAGGTGTTAAGTCTATCTTTGAGGGTGCTTTTATGGCTTACCGGAACCCCTCTATGCACGCAAATCTAACTTGCTCACAAAGAGAAGCTTTTGAGCGGATCGTACAGGCAAGCCAGATGATGAGCATTTTAACAGACGGCGAGGTGAGAACATGAAAGCTGTAATTTATGCCCGCTATTCCTCCGATAACCAGCGGGAAGAAAGCATAGAGGGCCAAATCCGGGAGTGTACCGCCTTTACCGAGAAGAACGGTATTACCATCCTGCGCCACTACATAGACCGGGCTTTTTCCGCCAAGACAGACAATCGCCCGGAATTTCAAAACATGATTAAGGACAGCGGCAAGCGCCTGTTCGATATGATTATCGTCTGGAAGCTGGACAGGTTTGCCCGCAACCGCTACGACAGCGCCCGCTACAAGGCCGCTCTGAAAAAGAACGGGGTCAAGGTGGTGTCCGCCACCGAGGTCATTTCCGACGGGGCCGAGGGTATCATTCTGGAGAGTGTGCTGGAGGGCTATGCCGAATACTACTCCGCAGACCTGTCCGAAAAGGTAGTCCGGGGCATGACGGAGAACGCCCTGAAGTCCAAGTACAACGGCGGCACCCTGCCCATCGGCTATCAGATCGACAGCGAACAGTATTTTCAGCTTGACCCGCTGACCGCACCCTTTGTGCGAGAGGCGTTCCAGCGTTACGATGAGGGAGCTACTATGACCCAAATCCGGGACTGGCTCAACGAGCAGGGCATGAAGAATACTCGCGGCCAAAAGATGACCTACAACAGCGTCCAGCACCTTCTGAACAACCGCCGCTATATCGGGGAGTACACCTATCGGGACATTGTGGTGCCGGACGGTATTCCCGCCATCGTCCCCCAAGACCTCTTTGACCGGGTGCAGGAGAAACTGGCAAAGAACAAGAAAGCCCCGGCCCGCCACAAGGCCGAGGACGATTATCTGCTGACAACCAAGCTGTTCTGCGGCTATTGCGGGGCCTACCTCTGCGGTGAGAGCGGCACCAGCCACACAGGGAATGTCCACCACTACTACAAGTGCGTGTCCGTGAAAAAGAAGCGTACCGAGTGCCACAAGAAATCTGTCCGCAAGGAATGGATTGAAGAGTTGGTGGTAAGCGAAACCATGAAGATAGTGATGGACGATGAGGCGACAGAGGCCATTGTTTCCATGCTGATGGATTTGCAGGACAGGGAGAATGTCAACCTGCCCCTCTATGAACAGCAGTTACGGGAGGCGGACACGGCCATTCAAAATCTGCTGAATGCCATCCAGCAGGGGATCTTGACCAAGTCCACAAAAGGCCGCCTGGAAGAACTGGAAGCCACGAAAGAGGAACTGGAAACCAAGATTGCCTGTGAGAAACTGGCGAAGCCAAAGGTCAGCGCCGAGTTTATGACCTTCTGGCTTCACCGTTTCCGCAAGCTGGACGTGCGGCAACAGAGCCACCGCAAGATGCTCATCGACACCTTCATCAACGCGATTTTCCTGTACGATGACAAAATGGTGATAACCTTCAACTATAAGGAAGGAGCAACGACCATCACGTTTGATGACCTCAAAACCGCATTGGCCGATCAGAAAACAGGTTCGGATTTGGATTGCTCAACTGCACCAAAAAAGGGAAGGCATGGCGCGCGCCATGCCCTCCCTTTTTCACATATTGAAGCGTCGGCGGGCCTCCTCGCGCAGCGAGGGCACGCGGCGCACGACGCGCAGCGGGATGATGAGCCCGACGCAGATGACCACCACGACGAGCGACCACGTCGGCCGCCACGCCGCGTGGAAAAAGCGGTCCATGCAGTATTCCACGCCCAGCGCCATCAGGCCCACGGTGCCGATGCACATGGCGATCGCGGAGAGCCGCGACCGCCGCCCGCCGCGCAGCAGAAAGCTCAAAAGGAACACCAGCACGCACGCCCAGCCGAGGATGGGCAGGGCGAGGCCGCGGAACCATGCGCCGCCGCTCAGGTCGATGGAGATGAGGAAGACGTACACACCGACCGCGGCGACGTCCGCCGTCAGGCGGAAGAAGATGGGGATGCGCCGCGCGAGCATCGGCAGCACGAACCAGATCCAGAGCATCACCGCCGCGCCGATGACGTAGAGCGACCAGGGCCGCTCGGTGGGCAGCAGCAGGTTCAGCACGCCGCAGCACAGGGATACCGACGCGAGCATCGCCGTGAGCAGCGCGGCCGCCGCACGGCGCGAGGCGGGCGGCACCTCGGCGGGCTTGGTGGGAAAATAGCTCGGCGCGTCGGGGTCCGGCTTCCAGGCAGGCGTGCCGCAAAGCGGGCAGCGCGCCGCGCCGGGATCCAGCTCCACGCCGCAGTTGACACAGTATGACATATCGTTTTCGTCCTTTCGCTCCGCTCTTCAGCGGTTGCTCTCCACGCGCACGGGGATGCCCTCGCGCACGAGGAAGCGGAAAAAGTCGCGCTCGGTGTCCGTCTCCGCCTGCGTGCCGGCAAAGGTGATCTCCATGGTATCGCCGTAGCTGATGGAGGCGCAGTGGCAGCGCGGTACGGTCGCCTGACCTAATATGACCTCCGCTCCGCGGATGTGCGCCGCCATCTCCGGCGGCACGGTGAACGCGCCGGGATTGGTGTAGGTGCAGGAATAGGGGCGCACACCGAACAAGCGGTAGTTGAGCGCCATGACCGGATTCTTGAGCACGACCGGAATGAGGCGCAGGGCAAAATTCTCCGTAAAGCGGACGTTGCCGGTAAAGGCCGCCTGCAGTTCCTGCCGGTTGATGTGCAGCTTCATAAAATGGCGCACCTGCGAGACGATCTCGGGGAAGGTGTAGTCGCCGAGCGCCGGGTCGATATACGGGCGGACGGTGGTGATGAAGTTGCGCAGCGTCTCGCTCGGGAACCACGCGCGCAGGTTGATCGGCACCGCCAGCGCCACGGGGCGCTCGCGGTAGGGTCTCTCGCGCTTCTGCTTTTCCAGAATGACGTAGATGAGCACGGCGGAGAGGTACTCTGTGATGGAGGCGTTATGCTTCTTTGCCTGCTCGCGCAGGCGGGAGAGCGGCACGAAGCCCATCGTGACATGGAAGGTGTAGAACGGCTCCGGCGTGCCGGTATTCTGATAGGCCCTCGGCAGCCGCTGCAGGCCGAAGGCGTGGCGGCCTGCGTAGCGGGCGTAGGCGTCCTCCAGCTCCTCCTCGCGCGGCGGCTCGTTCAGGTCGAGCACGCCGTTTCCCGCGGGAACGTCCACGCCGGTCTGGCGCAGGTATTCGGCAAGGAGCGTGCGGAAAAAGACGATGGCCCCGCCGCCGTCGGAAAGCGCATGAAATACCTCGACGGAAATGCGCTCGCGGTAATAGTAAAAGCGCACGAGCCAGCCGTTGTCCTCGCGGAAGCGGACGGGCTGGCAGGGGTCGGAGACGTCCTCCTTCAAAAACGGTCCGGGCGCATGGTTCGGCTCGAGATAGTACCAGAACAGGCCCTTGCGGATGCGCACGGCAAAGCTCGGGAAGCGCGGCATACAGCGGTCGATGGCGCGCTGGAGCGCGGCGGGATCGACCTCCCTTTCCATCCGGGCGGAGAAGCGGTAGATGGCGGAATACTCCTCCTTTTGCAGCGCGGAGTAGAGAATGCCCGCGCTGTCGAGCTTGTACCATTTGCTGTCGGGTCTCGCCATCGTCGTTTCCTCCTTCCGCGCGGCATCGCCTCGGATGGCTTATTGTAGCACAGCGGCGCGCACACCACAAGAAAAATGACGGTTTTCCTTTTCTTTTTTACGCAAACATGATATTATACAGGCAGAAAGACTGATCACAGGCAGGAGATAACGATGGAAAACAAGCTGAACCTTCCGCTGAAAAAGAAGAAAAACGAGGCCGAGAGCCCGCGCCTCGATCCGCTGATGCGCGCGCTCAAGGCGCTGCACAGTGCGGGCACGCCCGAGACCATGACCGAGGAGGAGCTGGAGCATCAGCGCCGCAGTCAGGAGGTCCTCGGCCGGCTGACCGCGCCGATGGCCGGCATGGACTACGAGGAATTTTCGCTCGGCGGCATGAACGCCGCGTGGATGCGGCTCAAGGCTCCTCACGGCAGCCGTCACGCCATTCTCTACTGCCACGGCGGCGGCTACACGAGCGGCAACCTCGGCTACGCGCGCGTGCTCGCGTCCAAGCTCGCGCACGTTACGGGCTATGACGTGCTGAGCTTTGAATACCGTCTCGCGCCCGAGCATCCCTACCCCGCCGCCGTCGAGGACGCGCTGCGCGCGTGGGATCATCTCATGCTGCTGGGCTACGGCGCGCGGGATGTCGTGCTCGCAGGCGACAGCGCGGGCGGCAACCTCGCGCTCGTGCTGTGCCATCGTCTCAAGGCGGCGGGCCGCCGCCTGCCCGGGGCGCTGGTGCTGATGTCTCCGTGGACGGACATGACGATGTCGGGCGCGTCCTACGCCGAGCGCGCGGAGAGCGACCCGATGCTCACGCCGGAGTACATCGAGGCCGTGCGCACCGCCTACGCCGGCGGACGGGACTACGCCTCGCCCGATCTTTCGCCGCTCTTTGCCGACCTTACCGGCTTCCCGCCGACGCTCGTTCAGGCCGGCGATCACGAGATCCTGTATTCGGATGCCGAGATGCTCTGTCACGCGCTGGAGCGTGCGGGCGTCCCCTGCCGCTTCGAGGTGAGCGAGGGGATGTGGCACGTCTTTCAGATGTTCCCCCTGCGCAAGGCCGCCGCGGCGATGGAAAGCGTCGCGCGCTTCCTGCTGGAGCGGTGACGGCGCACCCCCTTCTGAATCCCATATCCTGAGAGGAGAAACGAATATGAAGCAGCCTCATATCCAGCTCGACGAGAGCTTGAACGTCCGCTATGCCATCCTGCCCGGCGACCCCAAGCGCGCCGAGCGCATCGCGTCGCACATGAGCGAGGTCGAGGACCTCGGCATGAACCGCGAGTACCGCAGCCTTGTCGGCACCTACCGCGGCGCGCGCATTCTGGCCATGTCCACGGGCATGGGCGGCGTCTCGACCGGCATCGCGGTCGAGGAGCTGCATAACATCGGCGTGACGCACGCCATCCGCATCGGCTCCTGCGGAGCCTTACAGACAGACATCGCTCCCGGTGAGCTGCTCATCGCCGCCGGCGCGGTGCGCGACGACGGCACCTCTCGCGCCTATGTGCGCGAGGGCTATCCCGCCGTGCCGGACACGGAGCTGCTGCTCGCGCTGACGGAGAGCATCCGCGCGCAGGGCTTCGCCCACCGCCTCGGCATCATCCGCAGCCACGAGAGCTTTTACATCGACGACATCGAGGAGATCAACGAATACTGGTCGAAAAAGGGCGTGCTCGGCAGCGACATGGAGACCGCGGCGCTGCTGACCGTCGGGCGGCTGCGCGGCATGAAATGCGCGAGCGTACTCAACAACGTCGTGCGCTGGAAGGAGTGCATTTCCCACGGCGTCGGCTCCTACGCCGCCGGCGCCGACGCGGCCGCCGCGGGCGAGGAGCACAGCATTCTCGCCGCGCTGGAGACCTTTGCGCGGCTGGAAGCCGAGAAAAAAATAGGAAAAACGGGAACTTTTTCCAGTTTTCAGCGTCAAACCCTTCAGAGACCCCAAATAAAAGATTGAGGTGATGAAAGATGAAGAGAACGCTTGCCCTTTTTCTCAGCGCGCTGATGCTGCTTGCCCTGCTCACGGGCTGCGGCGGCAAGGCGGCTCCGCGCGACAGCGCGGACAGCATGATGACGAGCCAGAGCTACTACGACAAGGCGGAAAACGGCTATGCCTACGAGCCGGAGGCCCCGGCGGCGGACGCCGACTACGGCTGGGACGACGGCCAGACGCTCACCGGCGGCACGGTCCCGCAGAGCGACGCGAAGATGATCTACCGTGCGAGCATCGAGGTGCAGACGCAGGACTACACGACGAGCGAGTCCGCCATCACCGAGCTGGTAAAGTCCTGCGGCGGCTACTTTGAGAGCAAGAGTCTGAGCAATCGCTCGAGCGGCTACCGCTACGGTGAATTCACCGTACGCGTGCCTGCCGCGGAGTACGAGCACTTCTGCGAGCAGGTCGGCTCGCTCTGCCACGTCACCTATATGTCCTCCTCGGCGGAGAACATCACCGAGGAATACTACGACACCGACTCCCGTCTCAAGACCGCGCAGATCAAGCTCGAGCGGCTGCAGGAGCTGCTCTCGAAGGCGGACAATATGGCGGACATCATCACCATTGAGAGCGCCATCAGCGACACGGAGTACGAGATCGAAAGTCTCTCCGGCACGCTGCGCCACTACGATGCGCTGGTGGATTACGCCACCGTGAGCCTGACGCTCAGCGAGACCTACAAGCTCGATGAGAACGAGGGCGCGCCGCTGACCTTCGGCGCGCGCATCGCGCGGGCCTTCACGAACGGTCTGCGCGACACAGGCGTATTCCTTGAGGACCTTGCCATCGGCATCGCGAACAACCTTGTGTTCCTGGCGGTGCTGGCGGCACTCGCCGTGATCGTCGTGCGCGCGGTGCGCAAAAAGAAGCCGTTCGGCAGGCTCGGCAAAAAGAAAAGCAAGCTCCCCGCAGGCGAGGAGCCGAAAAGCGAAGAATAACCGATAAGGAGAAAACGCCTATGAAGCTCACCTGGCTGGGCCATTCCTGCTTCGCCGTCGAAAGCGGCGGCTATCGCGTCGTGCTCGACCCGTATTATGTGGAGAGCTATCCGCCGCTGCATATGAGCGCGAACGAAGTGCTCTGCTCGCACCATCACCGCGACCACGATTTCGTGGAGGCGGTGGAGCTCACGCCGCGCGGGGACAGTCCCTTCACGGCGGAGACCGTCCAAGCCTTCCACGACGATCAGGGCGGCGCGCTGCGCGGAACGAACACCGTACACGTCCTCGCCGCCGAGGGGCTGCGCGTCGTGCATCTCGGCGACCTCGGCCACGAGCTGAGCGAGGCGCAAATCGCGCCGCTGCGCGGCTGTGACGCGCTGCTGATTCCCGTCGGCGGCTTCTACACCATCGACGCGGAGACCGCCAAGCGCGTGGCGGACGCCATCGCGCCGCGCGTGATCGTGCCGATGCACTACCGCCACGGCAGCCACGGCTACGATGTGATCGCCACGGTGGAGGACTTCCTGCGGCTCTATCCCGCAGACGAGGTGCACTGTCTTGACGGCAGCTCCTTTGAGCTGACGCCCGACGCGCCGCGCGGCGTGATCGTGCCGAAATTCATGGGCTGACACAAATAAAAAGGAAGCGAAGGGGTCTCCCCTTCGCTTCCTTTTTTCGATCTCAGAACCACTGCTTTTCCTGTGCCTTTTTTAGGACAAAGGGCAGCATCTCCTCGCGGTCGAGGACGGTGGTGTGGCGCACGGGGCGCTCGCGCAGACCGCAGAGGTTCTTCGGCGCGGGAACGCCGGTGAGACGCTCGAGCTGCTCCATGACGGCGAACTCATCGCCCTCCGCCTTTTCGCCGAGACCCCCGAGCACGGCGGCGGGGAACTTGTAGGGCGACGCGGTGGAGAGCACCACGACCGGCGCGTGAGCGGGGTTCGCCGCCTTGTACTGCTGCGCGACGTTCCACGCCACGGCGGTGTGCGTGTCGCAGAGATAATGATGCTCCTGCCAGACCTTTCCGATGGTCTGCTTCGTCTCGGCGTCGCCGCAGCAGCCCGCCCAGAAGAGGGACTGGATCTTCTCCTTCAGCTCCTCCGGCACCTCGTAGGCGCCGTCCTCGGAGAGCTGACGCATGAGCTTCGCCACCAGCTGCTCGTCGCCGGAGAGCAGGAACAGCAGACGCTCGAGGTTGCTCGACACCAGAATGTCCATCGAGGGCGAGCTGGTGAGGTAGAACGGGCGCTTTTTATCGTAGCGGCCCGTGCGGATGAAGTCGGTGAGCACGTTGTTGGCGTTGGACGCGCACACGAGCGTGCCGACGGGAAGCCCCAGCTCGCGGGCGAAGTAGCCGGCGAGAATGTCGCCGAAGTTGCCGGTGGGAACGACGTAGTCCACCCGCTCGCCGACGGCGACCGTGCCGCGGCGGACAAGGTCTGCGTAAGCGCGGAAGTAATAGACGACCTGCGGGGCAAGGCGGCCGATGTTGATGGAGTTCGCGCTCGACAGGCGCACGCCCTTGCCCGCGAGCAGGTCCTCGCCGCCGACCTTGGCAAAGACCTGCTTGACGGCAGTCTGCGCGTCGTCGAAGTTGCCGCGCACCGCGGCGACACAGGTATTGTCGCCGCCCTGCGTGACCATCTGCGCCTTCTGCACAGCGGACACGCCGCCGTCCGGGTAAAAGACGATGATCTTCGTGCCCGCGACGTCGCAGAAGCCCTCCATCGCGGCCTTGCCGGTGTCGCCGGAGGTCGCGGTGAGGATCAAAATTTCATCGTCCACACCGCACTTCTTCTTTGCCGCCGTCATCAGGTGCGGCAGCATCGAAAGCGCCACATCCTTGAAGGCGCTCGTGGGGCCGCGGAACAGCTCGAGCACCGTGTCCTCACCGACCGGAACGGTGGGGGTCAGGTCCTCGGTCTCGAATTTGCCGGTGTATGCGGCATGGACAAGCTGCTCCATCTCCGCGTGCGTGAAGTCGGGCAGCAGCGCGCATAATATCTCCGTCGCCATGCCCTGCGTGGAGAGCGTCAGGCAGCGCTGCCAGTCGAAGTCCAGCCCCGAGAGGGCCGGCATGGCGTACAGCCCGCCGTCGGGGGCAAGGCCGTTCAGGATCGCTTCGGCGCTCGAGGCGGTGAGGGCCGCGTTGCGCGTGCTTTGATAGTTCATATTAAAAATACCTCCGCTTTTCGGTTTTTTTCATTTGCCATATCAAAATATTTTTTCGATTGCCTATTGCATTTCGACAATGCTCATGTTATATTGTTCCCATCAAAAAGTCAAGTGTTTTTCTACCGCGGACATTTCCGTGCAAACTGCACAAATCGTCCATACTTGGCGGATTTTACAGAGAGAAAGGCAGGCACACCCCATGAACATTGCATTGCTCGGCTTCGGCACCGTCGGCAAGGCCTTCTACGAGCTCACGCTCGGGCGGAGCGATCTGCGCGTGACGAGCGTTTTGTCCCGCCGTCCGCGCCCGGAGCTTCCCTGCACCGTGACAAATGATTTCGACGAGATCGTGCGCGGCCGCTCGGTCGGCATCGTGGTCGAGGTCATGGGCGGACTGGAGCCGGCTTACCGTTATATCTGCGCGGCCATGCGCGCGGGCAAGCACGTCGTCACCGCGAACAAGCAGCTCGTGTGCGCGCACTACGACGAGCTGCTGGAGCTTGCGAGGGAGTGCGGCGTGTCGCTGCGCTGCACGGCGGCGGCGGGCGGCGGCATCCCGTGGCTCACATCCCTCTCCCGCGCCGCGCGGCTCGATGAGATCACCGCCGTCGGCGGCATCCTGAACGGCACGACGAACTACATGCTCTCAGCCATGACGGCCTCCGGCGTCGATTATACCACCTGTCTGCGCGAGGCGCAAGCGCTCGGTTACGCCGAGGCCGATCCCACCGCGGACGTGGAGGGCTACGACGCGCGGCGCAAGCTGGTGCTCAGCGCGAATCTCGCCTTCGGCGCGTCGGTGCGGGAGGAGGAAATCCCCTGCTTCGGCATCTCGAGCGTGGAGAAAAAGGACTTCGCCGCCTGGCGCGAGCTGGGCAGGGTCTGCAAGCTCTTCGTCCGCGCCGAACGGCACGAGGGCCGCATCTCCGCCTTTGTCTGCCCCACGCTCTTCCCCGCCGCGTCGCCGGTCGCGCAGACGAACGGCACGGGCAACCTCGTCACCCTGCGCGGCGCGCGCTTCGGCGAGCTGAGCTTTTCCGGCGCGGGCGCGGGCGGCTACCCCACCGGCAGCAGCGTGCTGAGCGACTGCGTGGACGTCATCGAGGGCTGCCCAAGCTTTTATGTCTCGCGGCACGAGGCGAAGCACATCGACAATTCCGCGGCGGCCGGCCGCTTCTACCTGCGCACGGGCAGCGAGACCGTCTGCACCGGGCCCATCACCGTCGCCGAGGCCTTTGCGCGCGCCGAGCGCGCGCGCTCGTGCGGCGAGCCGGTATTCTTAGCAAGGATCGAGGAGGAGTAAAGGAAAATGCTTAAGGTTCTGAAATTCGGCGGCTCGTCGCTCGCCGACGCCCAGCAGTTCGCCAAGGTCAAGGCCATCGTAGAGGCCGACGAGTCCCGCCGCGTGGTCATCGTGTCCGCGCCCGGCAAGCGCTTTTCCGGCGACCACAAGATCACCGATCTTTTGTACCTCTGTGCCGCGCACATCAAATATGGTGTGAGCTGCGAGGAAATTTTCGACATGATCCGCACGCGCTATCTCGAGATCGCGCACGACTGCGGTCTGAAGCTCGACCTGAATCCCGACTTCGACGCCCTGTGGGCGAAGATGCAGGAGGGCATCGAAAAGGACGAGCTGGCCTCGCGCGGCGAATACTTCTCCGCGCGGCTGATGGCCGAGTACCTCGGCTACGAGTTCCTCGACGCCGCCGAGTGGGTGAAGTTCCGCTTCGACGGCACGGTGGATACCGACGCGACCTACGAGGCGCTGCGCCGCGCCGCGGGCGACCGCAGCGTGGTCATTCCCGGCTTCTACGGCGTGATGCCCGACGGGCGCATCCGCACCTTCTCCCGCGGCGGCAGCGACATCACCGGTGCGCTGGCGGCAGCGGCGCTGGACGCCGACGTCTACGAAAACTGGACAGACGTCTCCGGCATTCTGATGGCCGACCCGCGCATCGTGGACGATCCCGCGCCCATCCGCCACCTCACCTACGGCGAGCTGCGCGAGCTGAGCTACATCGGCGCGCAGGTGCTCCACGAGGGCACCATCTTCCCCGTGCGTGAGAAGAACATCCCGCTCAACATCCGCAACACGAACGAGCCGGAGCACCCCGGCACCACCATTCTCGAGAGCATCGAGGAGGACACGAACGACGGCAGCTTCATCACCGGCATCGCGGGCAAAAAGGGCTTCTCCGTCATCACCATCGCCAAGACCGGTATGTCCGGCGACCCCGGCACGCTCGTGCGGATTCTGGAAATTCTCGCCAAGCACGAGGTCAACGTGGAGTATATCCCCTCCGGCATCGACATCATCTCGCTGGTGGTGGAGAGCAAAAAGGTCTCCAAATGCCTCTACGCCATGCTGGGCGAGCTGCAAAAAGAGGTGCAGCCGAATAAGATAACGGTGACGGAGCACATCGCGGTCGTCGCGGCGGTCGGCCGGAAGATGGCGTACCGCCCCGGCGTTTCCGGCAAGATCTTTGCCAAGCTCGGTGAGAACGGCGTGAACATCCGCATGATCACGCAGGGTCCCGAGGAGCTGAACATCATCGTCGGCGTGGAGGAAAAGGACTTCGCGCAGGCCATTCGCGTACTGTATGACAGCTTTGTCAAGGAACATATTTAAGGAAAAGGTGAGGGCAATACCATGAAGCTTTATAATGTAGGCATTCTCGGCGCGACGGGCGCCGTGGGTCAGGAAATGATGAAAATTCTGCTCGAGCGCAAGTTCCCCGTCGGCGAGCTGCGCCCCATCGCCTCCGCGCGCAGCGCGGGCAGCGAGATCGACTTCGGCGGCAGGAAGTGCACGATCGTCGAGGCGTCGGACGACGCCTTTGAGGGTCTCGACATCGTGCTCGGCGCGGCGGAGAACGACATTGCCGAGCGCTTCGCGCCCGCCATCGTTAAGGCCGGCGCCGTGTTCGTCGACAACTCCAGCGCCTTCCGTCTCGATCCCAAGGTGCCGCTGGTCATCCCCGAGATCAATCCCGAGGACGTGAAGTGGCACAGCGGCATCATCTCCAACCCCAACTGCACCACCATCGTCACCCTCGTCGCCATCAACGCGCTGGCGAAGGAAAGCCCCATCGAAACCATCATCGCCAGCTCCTATCAGGCGGTCTCCGGCGCGGGCAAGAACGGCATCGACGAGCTGCACGATGAGGTCGCGGCGCTCGCCGCGGGCAAGCCCGTCGAGCCGAAAGTATTCCAGTACCAGATCGCCTACAACGTCATCCCCCAGATCGGCGGCGAGGCGTACATGGGCTACACGAGCGAGGAGATGAAGATGCAGAACGAGGGCCGCAAGATCCTCCACCTGCCCGAGATGAAGGTCAGCTGCACCTGTGTGCGCGTGCCCGTGGTGCGCAGCCACTCCGTCTCCGTCGTGCTGCGCACGAAGGAGAAGATCAGCGTCGAGCGCGCGCGTGAGCTGATCGCCGCCGCGCCCGGCTGCAAGCTGACCGACGACCTTGCGAGCAAGGTCTATCCCATGCCGCTCGACACGAGCGATCAGGACCTCGTCTACGTCGGCCGCATCCGCGACGATCTGACCGACGAGCGCGGGCTGAACCTCTGGTGCTGCGGCGACCAGGTCCGCAAGGGCGCGGCGACCAACACCGTACAGATCGCGGAGCTGCTGCTCGAAAAATAAAGGCATTTTTGTGAAAGGGAGCCTCTGTCCGACGCCGGGCAGAGGCTCCCTTTGTTCATTGCGACATTTTTCTTGCTGTTTTTTTGGTAAGATGGACAGGGCAAAGTGCTTTGACTTTTTGGGAAGAGACTGCTACAATAAAAGAAAAGTGGAAACGTTACCGGTAAGGTTCCCGGAAACGGGCTTTGATTTTTTCATGCAGAGGGTGTCGCCATGACCATCAAGGACATTGCAAAGCTCAGCGGCGTGGGCGTGAGCACGGTCTCCCGTGTACTCAACGACCGCCCCGACGTGAGCGAGGAAAGCCGCCGCCGCGTGCTGGAGGTCATTGCCGAGCACAACTATCTGCCCAACAATTCCGCGCGCAGCCTTGTGCGCACGAAGTCCGACACCGTCGGCCTTGTGGTGCGCGGCGTGCAGAACCCCTTCTACACCGATATCATCCGCGCCATCGAGCATAAGCTCGACCTCGCGGGCTACACGATGGTCATGCGTCAGATCGCCTCCTGCGATGACGAGGTCAAGTGCGGCGCGGTGATGGAGCGCGAAAAGCGCCTGCAGGGCCTCATTTTTCTCGGCGGACGCTCGGATTACTCTCCCGCGGAGCTGGCGCTGCTCAACGTGCCCTTTGTCTGCTGCACCTACACCAACGCCTACGGCACGCTCGATCCGAGCAAGTATTCCTCCGTCTCCATCGCCGACGAGCAGGAGGCCTACCGCGCGGTCATGGAGCTGGCCAAAAAGGGCCACCGCCGCATCGCGGCGCTGACCGCCGACCCCGACGACAGCTCTATCTCCCAGCTGCGCTACTCCGGCTACGCCCGCGCGCTGCGCGAGCTGGGCATCCCGCCCGAGGAGGAGGACGTCATCTGCGCGGACGATTTCACCGTGGAAAGCGGCTGCCGCGCCATGCGCGAGCGGCTGAAGCGTCCGGCGGACTTCACCGCCGTCTTCGCCATCGCGGACGACATGGCGATCGGCGCGATGCGCGCCCTGCGCGAGAGCGGGCGCAGCATTCCCGAGGACTGCTCCATCATCGCCATCGACGGCATCAATGTCTCCGAGTACATCCATCCCATGCTCACCACCCTCTGCCAGCCGATGACGGCTATGGGCACGAAGAGCGTCGAGCTGCTGCTCGGCGTCATCCGCGGCGGCGCGCACGACCATCTGACGCTGCCGACCTCCCTGCGCGCGGGTGAATCCGTGCGCGACCTGACGAAATGATTTTCCCGCGCCGAGCGCGTGAAAATAAATTTGAATAAGGAGATCAATGAAACATGAAGAAGTATCTTGCACTTGTCCTGGCACTCGTTATGGCTCTCAGCCTCGTTGCCTGCGGCAACAAGACGGCCGAGGAGCCCTCCGACGACGGTGACGCCACCGAGGCCGCCGGCCGTGTGTTCTGGCTGAACTTCAAGCCCGAGGCGGACGGCACCCTGCAGAAGGTCGCCGCCATGTACACCGAAAAGACCGGTGTGCCCGTCACCATCCAGACCGCCGCGTCCGGCACCTACAACGAGACCCTGACCGCCGCGATGGATAAGGAAGCGCCTCCCACGATGTTCGTCGTCGGCAACCAGGCCGCCGTGGACACCTGGGGCGACTACTGCTACGACCTGACCGGCACCCCCATCGCGGGTGAGCTGACCAGCGACGCCTACAACCTCTACGACGCCGACGGCAAGCTCTGCTCCATCGGCTACTGCTATGAGTGCTACGGCATCATCGTCAACGAGGATCTGCTGGCGAAGGCCGGCTATCAGCTCAGCGACATCACCAACTTCGAGACCCTCAAGGCCGTTGCGGAGGACATCCACTCCCGCGCCGCCGAGCTGGGCTTCGACGCCTTCACCTCCTCCTCCATGAGCGGCGACTCCAGCTGGCGCTTCACCGGCCACCTCGCCAACCTCGAGTATTACTATGAGTCCGTGGACGATCCCGACGCCTGGAAGGTCTGCCCCCCGAGCATCAAGGGCACCTACATGCAGAACTTCAAGAACCTCTGGGATCTCTACATCAACAACAGCGCGGTCGCTCCCTCCACCCTCGCTGCCGGCGGCTATGACGCCCAGGCCGAGTTCGGCAAGGAGCAGGCTGTGTTCTATCAGAACGGCTCCTGGGAGTGGGCGGCTCTGACCGGCACCGGCGATGGTCAGTACGGTCTTGACAACCTCTCCATGATCCCCTTCTACTGCGGCGTTGCCGGTGAGGAGAAGGCCGGTCTGAACTGCGGCACCGAGAACTGCTGGGCCGTGAACGCCAAGGCCTCCGCCGAGGACATTCAGGCTACGCTCGACTTCATGTATTGGCTCGTCACCGACGCTGAGGTCTCCCGTATGCTCGTCGATGAATTCGCCGTCATGCCCTACAAGCAGGCTGCCGAGTCCACCTGCGGCTTCCTGGCCGACGCCAACGCCTATGCCGCCGAGGGCAACTACGTCATGCCTTGGGTCACCAACTTCCAGCCCAACGTCGACGCCTACCGTGAAGCCATCGTCGCCGCGATGAACCAGTATGACAACGATCCCACCGACGCCAACTGGGAGCAGGTCAAGACCGCGTTCGTGGACGGTTGGGCCGTGCAGTACGCTGCCGCCAACGGCTAAGCGTCTCCATACCGCAAAACCTACAATTCTTATGAAGAGGGCGGGCCTTCGCCCGTCCTCTTCTTCTACCACGGCAGAGGCCGCAAGAGGCCCGCGCCGTGCTCAGTCAATCTATCTCGATGGGAGTGATCGAATTGAAGCGTAAACACGACGCAGCAGCCGTCAACAGCTCGCTCGTCCGCCGCCCGATCCGGCGGTGGGCCCCGCTGTTCATGGGTCCCATGCTCTGCGCCTTCGCCATTGGCTTCGTCTATCCGTTCTGCAAGGGCGTGTACCTCTCGTTCTGCAAATTCAAGACGACCTCGGACGCGCAGTTCATCGGCTTCGGCAACTACATCAAGGCGCTGAACGACGCGAGCTTTGTCCATTCGTTCTGGTACACGGCGCTCTTTGCGCTCGTCTCGCTCGTGTTCATCAACGTGCTGGCCTTCGCCGTGGCCTATGCCCTCACACAGGGCATCAAGGGGAGCAATCTCTTCCGCACGGTGTTCTTCATGCCGAACCTCATCGGCGGCATCGTGCTGGGCTACATCTGGAAGCTCATTTTTGACGCCTTCCTCCGCTCGGCCTCGCTGCAGCCCCTCCTCACGAATGCGACCTACGGCTTCTGGGGTCTGGTCATCCTTGTGGCGTGGCAGCAGATCGGCTATATGATGATCATCTACATTGCGGGCCTGCAGGCCATCCCGGACGACATGCTGGAGGCCGCGAAGATCGACGGTGCGGGCCGCTGGCAGACGCTGTGGCATGTGACCATTCCGAATGTCATGCCGTCCATCACGATCTGCGTGTTCCTGACGCTGACAAACTCCTTCAAGCTCTTCGATCAGAACCTTGCTCTGACGAACGGCTCGCCGCAGATCCCCGGCACGAACATCTATAAGACGGAAATGCTGGCCCTGCACATCTTCAAGACGAACGGCATCGGCAACAGCTGGAAGGGCGTTGCGCAGGCCGAGGCCGTGATATTCTTCATCCTTGTGGCGGCGCTGGCCCTGCTTCAGCTCCGCGCGACCCGCACGAAGGAGGTGCAGCAGTGATGCAGAAACCGCTCCGTAAGAAAAAGCGCGACATCGGCGGCATTGTGCTGACCGTGCTGTTCTCGCTCGTGTGCATTCTCTATGTCATGCCCATCGTCGAGGTGCTCATCAACTCGTTCAAGACGCACAGCGCCATCAACACCGACACGTTCGCCCTGCCGAATGCCGGCACATTCGCAGGCACGAGCAACTATGTCAAGGGCATGACGTTCGGCAACTATCCATTCCTCAAGTCCCTGCTGTACAGCATCGTCATCACCATACTGTCCGTCACGCTCATCCTGCTGTGCACGTCCATGGCCGCATGGTTCATCTCCCGCGTCGGCGGACGGTTCTCCCGCCTGTTCTATCTGGGCTGCGTGTTCTCGATGATCGTGCCGTTCCAGATGGTCATGTTCCCGCTCGTCTCCGTGGCAAACGACCTCTATCTCAACACGCCGTGGACCATCCCCGTCATCTACCTCGGCTTCGGCGCGGGCCTTGCCGTGTTCATGT
>ERZ1106976.1725-NODE-1725-length-21048-cov-3.129996_pt1 | contig 21048 bp, 16 predicted proteins | sample MGYA00403687_ERZ1106976 | MGnify/ENA primary metagenome ERZ1106976 (study PRJEB35170, sample SAMEA104062446) | human gut metagenome | biome: human gut; feature: human-associated habitat; material: faeces | place: Denmark | collected 2013-02-22 ... | reverse complement strand
TCATTCTCATCAACCTTTTGGGCAATGTAGTTTGTATTGTCGTGTTCGTCTTCAATATCGCCGAAGATTTCTTCTACTAAATCTTCCATCGTTACGATTCCCGAAGTTCCGCCGAATTCGTCTACTACGATAGCCAGAGATTTTTTCTGCTGCATGAACTTCTTTAATAACTTCTGGGCAGACATCGTTTCCGGGACCACAGGAGTTTCTTTAATTCGTAAAGTCCAGTCAGCCGGATTCCGGAACATTTCGGATGAATGGATAAAGCCTACGATATGATCAATGTCTTCTTTGTAAACGATGATTTTGGAATTTCCGCTTTCAATAAACCTGTTTTTAAGGTTTTCTATGGATGAACTGATTTCCACCGCTTCTATTTCTGTTCGCGGCACCATACAGTCCCGAACCTTGACTTCCGAGAAGTACAGGGCATTTTGGAATATCTTGATTTCATCCGTAATTTCGTTTTCATTTTGAACCGATTCGATGCTGGACTGTATCAGGTTGTCCAAGTCTATTTTGGTAAAAGCCTGTTCCGACGCTTTTTTGTTTACTTTAAGTCCCATCAGGCGCAATATGCCGCGAGATAACGCACTGGTGAATTTGGATACGGGATAAAGTAGAATGTAGATGATAAACGCCGGAACGGCGAATATCTTCAGCATACGGTTCGGGTTTATCTTGAATAGCGTTTTCGGAAGGAACTCTCCAGTTACTAACACGATTAGGGTTGAAATGATGGTTTGCAGAGCCACATTCAGCCCTTCATTTTGGTTTAAGTGGATCGGGGAAAGGACGAATTCGTTAATCACTCCTGCCATTAAAATACCATAGATGACCAACGCAATGTTGTTTCCGACCAAAAGGGTTGAGATGAAATCATTTGGGCGTGTATAGAATATGGTCAGAATTTTGGACGTCAGACTGGCATCGCTGCGGTCCAGTTCGACTCGAAGTTTGTTGGAAGAGACAAATGCAATTTCCATCCCCGAGAAAAAAGCGGAGAGCAACAGTATGATGATGATTTCTATAATGGTCAGTGTCATGGCTGATTGGGTTTGGTGGGAGCGGCACGCATGACCGAGTCATTGGAGGACGAACTGCCACTATCGCTGAAAGGCGTTTCGGCATTGGCATTGCTGACAGAGTAGCGTGTCATTTGCTCGTTGGAACGGAAATTATAACCTTGGAGGAATTCATCCGGTTTCCGGATGGTCATGAACATGTTGGAATACATTTCGTGACGGTCCATATCCCAAAAAAGTTCTTCGCTGGTAAAGACAGTACCCTCTTGGTTTCGTATAACCACACGTCCGCGCAACTCCCATAGTTGTTGGTTGTGGCAATATGCCGTATCCGATTGCACAAACCAATCGATGTGGAACGTGGAGTCGAACTTTTCCAAAAGTATGCCTTTTACGAAAGTCCATCGCGGCGGATTGGTCGTATTGTAGATATTCCATTCTTCTGCCGTGATTTTATAGCGGATGACTCCGGAGTCCGAAATAAGGGTCGAGATGCCCCATGATTGCATGAAAGGTAAGGAGTCGTTTTCGTTTATGGCCGGAGCGTGGTTTGACTTTTCCGTAGAACACGAGAGTACTAAAATAAGCATAACAGTCGCCCAAACGGAGACTGTTATGTGGGTCGAACGGGACAATCCCGCCGTAGACTTTATCTTACTTTTCCTCATTATTGAATCTTCCATTTCATGAACCATCTTTCGTTGAACGTAATACCGACGTTGAGCCGCAGGTAGTTTTCTGTAATCAAAGATGATACGCCGGGAACGGATCTGCCCCATTGAAATGCGATATTGACCACGGAACGGTTATTGATATTGTTGGATACGGGGAGGGCGAATCCCGCCGTTACGCCGAATTCCCGTGGGCCGTCATGTCCGTTTACCTTATAATAAGGTGTGGAAAAGGATGCTCCTGCGCGGTACTGTACTCGTCTTAAATATTTATTGCTGTAACGGTCCGGTTGGAACTCACCTCCGATAACAATTTTGGTACGGTTCATATAGTTTTCCGTAGTGCTGACAAACTTGTCGTTTATGATTTGAGGCACGCGGCATTCTCCCCACCTTTGATGAGTTACGTCCAAACCTATTTTCCATTGTTCTTTGTGTGCCCACGCCAATCCGACTCCGAAAGATGTGGGTAGTTCAAAAGCCTTTTCTATGACTGATTTCGTGGTGTCTCCATTGGCCACATAACTGTAATAATGGGCGGGAGAGTTGATCGCATGTCCGATACCGTATGTAATACCGGGAGTCAAAACGTCGTTTTTACCAAGTTGTATAGGATATTGTATACCGATATCTATTTTATAAGATGAGAGGTCGGCATCTATTTGTCGACGTAATCCGTTGCTTGCGCTAGTGGCTGTTCCATTTTCATAAAATGTCTGTGTGATGTTTTGGGCATAGTTTCCCCAAACGTATCCGAAATTGGCTCCGATAGACAAATCTGCAAACGGATTCCACCCCAAACCCACGTACACCTCATGCAGCCCTCCGTCGCCGGTATAGCTGTTGGTATAAGTCATGGTCGAACCGCTGTTGAAATGGTCGCCCAGATATTTGCTTTCCGAGAAGTTGTATCCAATACTGGAAAAAGGAATAAAACCGAATGAAAATCCCAGTCCCGGGCACAAACGGAAGCCGGCGTTGATATAGTCCAACGTTGTGTTGTGCGCATTGATACTATTACCTCCTCTTTTTCATTCATATTTACGTTTTGCAGCGTGAGGCCTACGTCGAATATGAATGATAAAGAGTCTATGGCAGAGTAAGATGCCGGATTTTGCATGTTGATGCGGTTCCCGTCGCGAAAGCCCAGTGCCACTCCGCTCATAGCCTTGTTGAAACCTTGCGACTGGTCTTTCAAGCTGCCGAGTCCGAAGCGGGAATACGGGGAGTTTGAACCATTGGTTTGTGCGGGAGCATATAGTGTTGCCATGGTCAGCAACACGCATAGTATAAGTTTATGACTGCTCATTATTAAATGCTAATATTCGGTTTAGCCCTCTGGGCACTATATATTTGTCTGCAAAGATGAGATTTTTTATTTTGCTATCAAAGTTAAAAATATCGCCGCCAGTTAAAAAAACCAAAAGGGACGGGTATTTTTCTTGGAAATATTTGATGCGCCCTTCAATTTCAAACTTCATACCCTGAATGACTCCGGAGCGGATAGACGTTTCCGTGTCATATCCGATGTCCAAGAGCGGCCCCTCGCTGTCTATCAACGGAAGTTTGGCCGTGAAAGCGCGGAGACTTTTTAGGCGCATTTGAAGTCCTGGGGAAATGCACCCCCCCTTGTAATGTCCGTTTTTGTCGATGAATTCGTAGGTCAGGCATGTCCCGGCATCGACAATAAGGATGTCATGTCCAGGATATTGCATGTAGGCACCGACGGCCGCAGCCAACCGGTCCGCCCCCAACGTATCCGGAGTCCGGTAATCGTTTGTAATCGGGACGGGAGTCTGTGCATTTAAATACAACAAAGGGAAGTCGAGCCTTTTCAGTTGCCGTTCGGCTTCTGCGGTGATGCCGAACACACTTCCTACGATACCTTGTTTAAACGCATATTTATTCACGAACTCCGGCAGGCGTTCCAGTGTTTCATTTGAGGTCTTGATTTCTTCCACCGGAGTGTCACCGTCAAAGGCTACCAGTTTGGCCAACGTATTTCCTATGTCTATGATTAAGTTCACGTGTTCATGCTTTGCGGTTGCAAAGTTAATCAAAAAATAACATGGCAGATTAATTCTTTGTCAAAAAGATGCTCGTCTCGTTTTTTTCTGTGAATGGCATGGGGCAAAAGGGAAAATGCACTAACTTTGCAAAGCTAAATATGGCATGGAATGAGATATTTGAGATTTGTGTTTTTATACACCTTATTATATACAGGAGGGATGGCTCATGCCTTTCCGGCCGACTCTGTCGAGGTTAGTCTTCTGACTTGTTCTCCCGGAACCGAAGTGTATTCTTTGTATGGTCATACGGCCATTCGTGTGAAATCATATACCACGGGGGAGGACTGGGTTTTTAATTACGGTGTGTTCAGCTTCAACCGTCCGAATTTTATATGGCGCTTTACGCGCGGCGAGTGCGATTATCAGATTGGAGCCTTGCCTTTTGCTTACTTTGCCGAGGAATATGAAGAGCGTGGGTCGGCCGTCTATCAGCAAGTGCTGAACCTGAGGGCATCGGAGAAGGAACGGCTTTGGACGCTGTTGGTAGAGAATATGCGTCCGGAAAACCGGGAATACCGTTATAACTTTCTTTATGATAATTGTACGACGCGGGCACGTGACCGTATAGAGGAAGCTGTGGAGGGAAAGATCATTTATCCGGAACAAGACACTGTCCGTACGTATCGTGAGATTATTCATCAGTATACGGCTCAGCATCCCTGGGCGGAATTGGGTAATGACATTTGTTTGGGGGCGGAGGCCGACCGTCCTATTTCTGTACGTGACGAGATGTTCGCTCCTTTTTATTTGTTGCGTTACGCCAATGGCGCGGTGATTCAGGGCTCCGACGGCAGTACGCGGCCGTTGGTGTTGTCTCAATCGGAAGTGGTTGAAGGGCGTGATGTGGAAATACAGAAAGAATTCCCTTGGTCTCCGGCACTGTCCGTATGGATACTTTTCTTTTGTGTGGCGGGGTTGACCGTGGTGGAACGGTGGCGTCAAGCATGTTTTTGGGGGATAGACATTTTTTTGATGTCATTGGTTGGAGGAATCGGATTGGTGGTCACGTTTCTCTTTTTCTTCTCCGTTCATCCCACAGTAGGCTCGAATTGGCAGATTTGGGTCTTCAATCCCATTCCGTTGGTGGCTATGCCGTGGGTGGTTTGGTGTGCTGTTAAAAGGAGAAAAACTTACTATCATCCGTTAAATGCGTCGGTTTTAATATTATTTATGTTTTTTTCTGCCCTGATACCACAAGATTTTTGTGTGGTAGTTGTACCTTTGGCCTTAGCTTTGTTGCTACGTTCGTGTAGCTATTGGATAAGCTATCGAAAAAAAGAAAAATAAGCAAGCCATGCATTCTAAAAGCTATCGTTTTCTGACTCCGTTGATTATGGTGCTGACCTGGGCCAATATGGAAGCCCAGACGTCGCATCCTGTCCCCCGGTTGGTGGTCAACGTGACGATAGACCAGTTGCGTACGGACTATATGGAAGCCTTTTCTTCGCTTTTCGGAGCCGGAGGTTTCAATAAAGTGATGCGCGACGGGCGTAGCTATATGGATGCCGCCTATCCTTTTTCCCACATAGACCGTGCTTCGGCAGTGGCGTGTATCATGACGGGCACGGTGCCTTACGATAATGGAATCGTGGGCGAGCATTGGATGGACCGTAAGACTTTACGTCCGATGTATTGCGTAGATGATGCGACGTGCGAGGGATGGCTGACTTCCGAGAAGTACTCTCCGGTGGCGTTGAATGTTTCGACCGTCACCGATGAACTGAAGATGGCTACCGGAGGGCGGGCTTTGGTGTACAGCATTGCCCCGGATGCCGACGCTGCAATTCTGGCAGCCGGGCATGCCGCCGACGGTGCTTTTTGGATAGACAATGCTTCCGGACAGTGGAGCAGTACGTCTTATTACGGCCAGTATCCGGATTGGGCCTTGCGTTATGACGTTTCCGACCGTTTGTCCGGTCGTATTTCCGAACTGTCCTGGACTCCAATCAGTCCGATTGTAGAGAATTTCAATTTCTTTATTTCGCCTCAAGAGAGCAAAGGGTTTACACATAAGTTTACGGGAGACCGTAAGATTTATGAGTTCAAGACCAGTGCGTATGTCAATGACGAGGTCAACCGTTTCGCCAAACATTGTCTGGATCATACCGAGTTGGGCGAAGACCTTGTGACGGATTTCCTGTCCCTGACGTATTATGCAGGGACGTTCGACCATAAACCGGTAGCAGAAGTGCCGGTCGAGTTGCAGGACACGTACGTGCGTCTTGACCTTGAATTGGCGGAGTTGATTACGATGTTGGAAAAGAAAGTAGGGGCCGGACGTTTTTTGTTGGTCGTTACTTCTACGGGATATACCGATGACGAAATCACCGATTTCTCGAAATACCGTATTCCTACTGGTACGTTCAGTGTGACGCGTGCTTCTGCGTTGTTGAACATGTACCTGATGGCTGTATATGGCCAGGGGCAGTATGTGGAGACGGAGTTCGGCTCGCAACTGTTCTTAAACCAGAAACTTATAGAAGACAAGCAACTGAATTTAAGTGACGTGCTGACACGTGCGCAGGCTTTCCTGATTCAGATGGCCGGCGTAAAAGACGTGTACACTTCCCAGCGGTTGGCTTTGTCTGCGGGAGAAACCGAAATACGCCGTTTGCGGAACAGTTTCAACCAGATGCGTTCGGGAGATATCTTCATTGAAGTGTCTCCGGGTTGGAAGGTCGTCAACGAAGAGACGCATGAACAAACCTTGGAAAGGGCTTCATACGTAGGTTTTCCCATTTTCTTTTTCGGCTGTAACGTACGGCCGGAAACGATAAAGACGCCGGTAACGGTGGATTGTATCGCTCCCACCGTAGCCCGCTTCATGCGTATCCGTGCTCCAAACGCATGTTCCGCAGCCCCTTTATCGGCCGTCCGCTGATGAAGATATTTAAATAATTTTCTATTCTTTTACTTTTTTTGATTAACTTTGCGCAAAGAAGTGCAAAGCGCATCGCGTGAATAAAAAACAAAACAAAATATATGGATATAAACAAGTTTTTGAGCAAGCTTTTCGGGAATAAGTCTACCCGGGACATGAAGTTGATTCAGCCGTTGGTAGAGACCGTGAAAAAAGCTTACCCTGAAATTCAGGCGCTCAGTAATGATGCCCTGCGTGCCAAGACGCAGGAAGTGAAAAAGTACGTGCAGTCTTCGGCCGACGACCTCAAGGCTAAAATTGCAGAGTTGAAGGCAAAGGTGGAAGAAATGCCGATTGAAGACCGTTCTTCTCTTTTTTCGCAGATCGACAAGTTGGAGAAAGACGTTTTGGAACGTTACGAACAGGCTTTGAACGAAGTCATGCCGGTGGTGTTCTCCATCGTGAAGTCCACGGCCGAACGTTTTGCCACTCAGGAAATCGTGGACGTGACGGCCAACGATTTCGACCGCGAGTTGGCGGCAAAGTTCGATTTCGTGGATATTGAGGGTGATACGGCGCATTACCACAACCACTGGACGGCCGGAGGAAACGATACGGTGTGGAACATGATACACTACGATGTACAGCTTTTCGGTGGTGTCGTACTGCACCAAGGCAAGATTGCCGAGATGGCGACCGGAGAGGGTAAAACATTGGTGGCTACCCTGCCGGTGTTCCTGAATGCCCTGACCGGAAACGGCGTGCATGTGGTGACGGTCAATGACTATTTGGCCAAGCGTGACTCCGAGTGGATGGGGCCGCTCTACATGTTCCACGGTTTGAGTGTGGACTGTATCGACAAGCACCAACCCAACAGCGATGCCCGCCGTCGGGCCTATTTGGCCGATATCACGTTCGGAACGAACAATGAGTTCGGTTTCGACTACTTGCGCGACAATATGGCGACGAATCCCAAGGATTTGGTGCAACGTGCACACAATTACGCCATCGTGGACGAGGTCGACTCCGTATTGATCGACGATGCCCGTACGCCGTTGATTATATCCGGTCCTGTGCCTAAGGGCGACGACCAGTTGTTTGAACAATACCAGCCTTTGGTAGAGAAGTTGGTGGGCGTACAGCGTCAGTTGGCTACTCAATACTTAGCCGAGGCCAAGCAGATGATAGCTTCGGGCGACAAGGAAAAGGTGGAGCAGGGATTCCTGCAACTGTACCGTAGCCATAAGGCGTTGCCCAAGAATAAGCCCTTGATTAAGTATTTGTCCGAGCAGGGTATCAAGTCCGGTATGCTGAAGACTGAGGAAATCTATATGGAAAACAACAACAAGCGCATGCCCGAGGCTGTGGAACCGTTGTATTTCGTTGTAGATGAGAAGTTGAACAGCGTGGACCTGACGGACAAAGGTTTTGCCTGGCTGTCCAAGGCTACCTCAGACCCGGAATTGTTTGTTATGCCGGACATTACGTCGGCCATGTCTGCGTTGGAGACAGACAGCTCTTTGACCGACGAGGAACGCGTCATGAAAAAAGACCAGCTCTATTCCGACTATGCCGTGAAAAGCGAACGCATGCACACCTTGCAGCAGTTGCTGAAAGCTTATACCATGTTCAACCGCGACGATGAATATGTCATCATCGACGGCGAAGTGAAGATTGTGGACGAGCAGACGGGACGTATCATGGACGGGCGCCGCTGGAGCGACGGCTTGCATCAGGCGGTGGAAGCCAAAGAGCACGTTAAGGTGCAGGCTGCAACCCAGACTTTTGCCACGATTACCTTGCAGAACTATTTCCGCATGTATCATAAGTTGGCGGGTATGACCGGTACGGCCGTAACCGAGGCCGGCGAGTTTTGGGACATCTATAAACTCGATGTGGTGGAGATTCCGACCAACCGTCCGATTGCACGTAAGGACATGAACGACCGCGTGTATAAGACGCAGCGTGAGAAATATAAAGCCGTCATCGAGGAAATTGAGATGCTCATCAAGGCCGGACGTCCCGTGTTGGTCGGTACGACTTCGGTGGAAATCTCGGAGATGTTGAGCAAGATGTTGCAGATGCGTAAGATTCCGCACAACGTGCTGAACGCCAAATTGCATCAGCAAGAGGCCGACATCGTGGCGCAGGCGGGACAGAGCAGCACGGTGACCATTGCCACCAACATGGCCGGTCGTGGTACCGACATCAAGCTGAGCGACGAGGTGAAGAAAGCCGGCGGTTTGGCCATTATCGGTACGGAACGTCATGAGAGCCGTCGTGTAGACCGTCAGTTGCGCGGTCGTGCCGGACGTCAGGGAGACCCGGGTTCATCCGTTTTCTTCGTGTCCTTGGAGGACAAACTGATGCGTCTGTTTGCCAGCGAACGGATTTCCAGGGTGATGGACAAGTTGGGCTTTGAAGACGGCGAGATGATTGAACACAAGATGATCAGCAATGCCATCGAGCGTGCCCAGAAGAAGGTGGAAGAGAACCACTTCGGCGTGCGCAAGCGTCTGTTGGAATACGACGACGTGATGAACAAACAGCGTACGGTGGTTTATGAGAAGCGTCGCCACGCTCTGATGGGTGAGCGTATCGGGATGGACATCTCCAATATGATTTGGGACCGTTGCGTGAATATCATCGAGAATAATGACTACCAAGGATGCAAGGAAGGATTTATCGAGGTCATGGCCATGGAAGTGCCGTTTACGGAGGACGAGATGAACAGCATGAAGCGTGAAGATTTGTGCGAAAAGGCCTTCCAGGCTGCCATGGAACGTTTCAAGCAAAAGACGGATATGTTGGCTGCTGTGGCCCAGCCTGTCATCAAGCAGGTGTACGAGGCACAAGGGCACATGTATGAGAACATCATGGTGCCCGTGACGGACGGACGTCGTATTTATCAGATTTCCACTCCGCTCAAAGAGGCTTACGAAACGGAAAGCCGTTCCATCGTGAAGGCTTTCGAGAAGGCCATCATGCTGCATACCATCGACGAGGCGTGGAAAGAGAACTTGCGCGAACTGGACGAGCTGAAACATTCCGTACAGAACGCCAGCTACGAACAGAAAGACCCCTTGTTGATTTTCAAACTCGAAAGCGTGAAGCTCTTCGATGCCATGGTGGACAAGATTAACAACCAGACCGTCAGCGTACTGATGCGCGGGCAGATTCCGGTGCAGCAGCCCGAACAGGTGCGTGAGGCCGAACCGGAACCGGCTCCCCGTCAGGAGAGATACGTGGAATCCCGCGAGGACTTGACCGACCCCAACCAGGAGGCAGCTGCCCGTCAGGATACGCGTGAACCGCAGAAGCAGCAACCGGTAGTGGCTGAGAAGCTTCCGGGACGTAACGACCCTTGTCCTTGCGGTAGCGGAAAGAAATTTAAGAACTGTCACGGACGCGGGTTGTAAATCGGCAGACTGACGATAAGTTGTATTATCCCCCGGACGGGGTCGGGTTTTCCGGCTGCGTTCGGGGGAAGTTTGTTGTATGGGTACTCTCTTCGGATGTCATGATGTTTTTTTCGCTTCTCTTCCTTAAATTTTGGTACTGGAATGTTTTTCCGATACTGTTTTTTTTGTACCTTTGATATAACTATAGACAAAAATGACAGATTATGAAAGCCACTTCACAGACCATCCAGCAGATTGAACGTGCACTCAGGAAGATTGCAGCCAAATACCCGCAAGGCCGGGAGGATTTGGCCTTGACGGATATCCATCTTCAGGTAAAAGCCGATTCCGGCGAGTTGTTGGCGTTCAACGATGACGATGAAGAGCTGACGCGTTGCGTAGTAGAGCAGTGGATGGATAACGGAGATGAGGATTTCTATGAAGAGATTACGCCCGTGTTGCGCCAGTGTATCCAAAATATGAAAGATACGTTGGAGAACCTGTCCTTATTGAAGCCTTATTCTTTCGTCCTGGTGGATGAGGACAAGGAAACGCTTTGCGACTTGTACCTTGTGGACGATGAGACGGTGATTGTGGACGGTGAATTGCTGAAGGGGTTGGACGAAGATTTGGATGATTTCCTGAAAAAGCTTTTGGAGGAATAAGGTATCCCTTGAACGGACAAAATCGCGATTGGGTGAGGGCAAAGTCAAGTCCGTTTGGGTTTTGCCGGGTGCGAGGATTTATCAAAATGTCAGAATGTCAAATCTCATGGGACGAGAATCGCGTATTTTCGGACAGAAGGCGTTTTGTTCCGTGCGAGGGCATTCTCGCGTGTCGGGGAAAAGGCAGAGTGTAAGCCGTCGGGTGTTTTTCCCGTTTTTTGTTTCGCCTTTATGTCGAATCATACGAACAGATGCGGATAGGATGTAAGCGAAATGTCGCAATTCCTATCCGTTTGTTTTTTGTTTTTTGGAAACAAAATGAGTTCAAATAGTGTTTTTCGTATGCTTAAAATCTTGTTTGGGGGGCGTTTGGAGCTTGGTTTTAAGTCGTGTGGTATATGTTTTCCGTTCGTTCTGCGCACATCGGAAAATCGCTTTCAGCCAAACGATTTTTCAATCTCTTGAGATTGATTTGCATATATGCAGGATTTATGCGGAAATACACAGTTTCTTTGTATGATTATTCTCTTTTGGGGCTTTATCTGATGCTGTTTTCTCAATTTAAAACAAGCGTAAAGGATTAAAACAATGTCTTTTTGTCGGGATATAGAGGAGAATGGGATTAATTTGTAAATTGAGGGCGTGACACTTTTAGTATAGTGAAAAATACAGGGAAATATCCGATTGGGTGAATTAGATTCAAGAATATTTGTTTTTATGTGTTTATTGTGCAGAAATCCCCTCCGTTTATCGTGAAGATAAGACGGAGGGGAAGGTTTTATATAGTATAAAGTTAAGGTCAGAACAGGCTCCACGAGACGGTGAGTCCGGCCATGACGATGGCCACCATCGACATGAGCTTGATGAGGATGTTCAGGCTTGGGCCGGAAGTGTCCTTGAACGGGTCGCCCACGGTGTCGCCCACCACGGTGGCACGGTGTACCTCGCCGCCCTTCCCGCCGAAATTACCTTCTTCGATATATTTCTTGGCATTGTCCCAGGCACCACCGGAGTTGGCCATGAAGATAGCCAACACGAAACCGGCCGACAAGCCGCCGACCAAAAGGCCGATGACACCCGGTACGCCGAACACCAGTCCGGTAGCGATGGGAGCCACGATGGCCAACAGCGACGGGAAGACCATTTCGCGTTGTGCGCCTTTGGTGGAAATCTGCACGCAACGGGCATAATCCGGTTCGGCTTCTCCGCTCAGGATGCCCTTGATTTCACGGAACTGCCGTCGCACTTCCTCTACCATGTGGGCCGCTGCACGCCCTACGGCGTTCATGGTCAACCCGCAGAAAAGGAAAGCCATCATGCTGCCGATGAACATGCCCGAGAGGACCTTCGGGTTCATCAGCGTCACGTCATAGTAGGTCATGAAGTCGGTGAACGAAGCATCATGTATGGCCAACGTGTCGCCGTTCGGCAGGGTCAGTACAGTTTCGCCCAAGCGCGTCAGACCGATGCGGATTTCTTCGATATAGGATGCTAACAATGCCAGTCCGGTCAGGGCTGCCGAGCCGATGGCAAAGCCTTTGCCGGTAGCTGCCGTGGTGTTACCCAACGAATCCAAAGCATCCGTGCGTTTGCGCACGGCCTCGCCCAGTCCGCTCATTTCAGCGTTTCCGCCCGCGTTGTCGGCTATGGGGCCGTAAGCGTCCGTGGCCAAGGTGATGCCCAAGGTGGAGAGCATGCCCACGGCGGCGATACCGATGCCGTAAAGCCCCATGCTCACGTTGGCAAAGTCGAACCCTGCAGCTAGCCAATAGGAAAGGATGATGCCGATGACGACGGCTATCACTGGGATGGTGGTGGACACCATGCCCAACCCGATACCGGATATGATGACCGTGGCCGGGCCCGTTTTTCCGCTCTCAGCCAACAGTTGGGTGGGGCGGTAGGATTGTGACGTGTAATATTCCGTGGAGCGTCCGATGACGATACCCACCAGAAGCCCGATGACCACAGCAAACGAAATGTTCAGCCAGTTGTCTATCTGCAACGCCCAAAGGATAAGGAATGTCGCCACGACAATCAGGGCGGAACTCAGGTTCGTGCCTACGGACAGGGAGTTGAGCAGGTCTTTCATACCGGCATCTTCCTTGGTGCGTACGGAGAAGATACCCAAAATGGAGAGCAGGATACCCACTGCGGCTATCAGCATCGGGGCGATGACGGCTTTGAACTGCATGTCCACATCGCCTCCGGCCATGAATGCCGCGGCACCCAATGCAGATGTGGCCAGGATGGAACCGCAATAAGACTCATACAGGTCGGCTCCCATACCGGCCACGTCGCCTACGTTGTCGCCCACGTTGTCGGCTATCGTAGCCGGATTACGCGGGTCGTCCTCCGGGATGCCGGCTTCCACTTTGCCTACCAGGTCCGCGCCCACGTCGGCCGCTTTCGTATAGATGCCGCCTCCTACGCGGGCAAACAGGGCCTGCGTGCTGGCTCCCATGCCGAAGGTCAGCATGGTGGTGGTAATCATGCAGAGTTTGGCTGTCGGGGCGTAGATGTCGGCAGGGATAAAGGCATCCAAAAGGAGATACCAGAAAGAGATGTCGAACAGGCCGAGGCCGACAACGACCAGCCCCATGACCGCACCGCTGCGGAAAGCCACGCGCAGTCCTTTGTTCAGGGAGTTACGGGCAGCGTTGGCTGTACGTGCCGATGCGTAGGTAGCCGTTTTCATGCCCAAAAAACCGGAAAGTCCGGAGAAGAATCCGCCGGTGAGGAATGCTATCGGTACCCACGAGTTTTGCAGGTTGAAGCCGTAGGCCATGACCGAAAACAGCACGACGAGTGCCAGAAAAACCAGTCCTACGATTTTGTACTGTTGTTTCAGGTACGACATGGCACCTTGGCGCACATGCGAGGCGATTTTCTGCATGACCGGTGTGCCTTCACTTTCTTTCATCATCTGGCGGTAGAAGTACCAAGCCAGCAGCAATGCCAATAAGGACGATACGGGGATCATCCAAAATAGAAGATGCTCCATAGTAAAATTGTTTTTGAGTTAACTATATGTTATTATCGGGTGCTAAGGTAATGAAAAAAAGGATAATGTGCGAAGAAATCCGGATGAAAAATATCGGAATTGTTACCCCGTTAGGGTATATTTGTACTTTGGTGAATAATTGGGATGGGATGGCTTTAAGAAAAAGATACGTGAGCCAAAGCGGAACGACACGAGAACAGATAGAAATGCTAAGGGCTGCCTCCCATTATATGCAGGAGACAGCCCTTACTATTATAAGGTGAAGAATTTACTTCTTCAACTTGGCTAAACTTTCTTTCAAGGCTGCGATTTTGCTTTCGGCATCGGCCTGTTTCTTGCGTTCCATATCCACCACGGCAGCGGGGGCGTTGGCTACGAAACGCTCGTTGGAAAGCTTTTTCAGTACACCGGTCAGGAAGCCTTCCAAGTGTTTCAGTTCGGCTTCTTGTTTGTCGATTTCCGCTTCCACGTCTATCAGGTTGCCGAGCGGTACGGCATATTCCGTCGTTCCCACCATGAACGAAGCCGTGCCTTCGCCTTTCTGTACCACGGTGTTGATGGCACTCAGGTTGGCCATCTTCTTGATGACACATTCAAAGTCGGCCTCCGGATTTCCGCCTACGACTTCCAATGTCAATGCTTCTTTTGGGGCGATGTTCTTTTGGTTGCGTACGGTACGCACACCGGCCACGATACTCTTCACGTTTTCGATGTGGGCGATGTAACTACCATCCAGAGTGATGGAGTCGGCATCTTCCTTTGTGGGTTCGTCCATCCGGAGCGGTGAAACCATGATGCTCTCGCCCGGTTGGCGGTCGTAGATGTGTTGCCAAAGTTCCTCGGTGATGAAGGGCATGAACGGATGCAGGAGCTTCAACAGCGTGTCGAAGAACGACAAGGTTTGCTCGTACGTCTTGTTGTCTATAGGTTGTCCGTAGGCCGGCTTGACCATTTCGAGGTACCAACTGGAGAACTCGTCCCAGAACAGTTTGTATACGGCCATGAGGGCTTCGCTCAGACGGTACTTCTTGAACAAGTCTGCCACTTCCCTTGCCGTGGTTCTCAACATGGCATCGAACCAGCGTGTGGCGATGGCTGCCGTTTCCGGTTGCGCGATGTCGGCCGTCTGCCAGCCTTTCACGAGACGGAATGCGTTCCATATCTTGTTGTTGAAGTTACGGCCTTGTTCGCAGAGTGCGTCGTCGAACAAGATGTCGTTACCTGCCGGGGCGGACAGCATCATTCCCATACGCACGCCGTCGGCACCGTAGCGTTCTATCAAATCGAGTGGGTCGGGGCTGTTACCCAACGACTTGCTCATCTTGCGTCCAAGTTTGTCGCGCACGATACCGGTGAAGTACACGTTCTTGAACGGCATCTTCCCTTCGTATTCGTAGCCTGCCATGATCATGCGCGCCACCCAAAAGAAGATGATGTCCGGACCCGTTACGAGGTCGGACGTGGGGTAATAGTAGTTGAGTTCCTCGTTGCCCGGATGGTTGATGCCGTCGAATAGGGAAATCGGCCACAACCAACTGGAGAACCAAGTGTCCAATGCGTCCTCGTCCTGACGGAGGTCGGCTACGGTCAGGTTGGCATCGCCGGTTTTTTCCTTGGCCAGTTCGAGTGCTTTTTCAGCGGTCTCGGCCACCACGAATCCGCCTTGTGGCAGGTAGTAGGCCGGGATGCGGTGTCCCCACCACAACTGACGGCTGATGCACCAGTCCTTGATGTTCTCCATCCAGTGACGGTAAGTATTTTTGTATTTGGCCGGGTAGAACTTGATTTCGTCCTTCATCACCGGTTCCAAAGCGATTTGCGCCAAGTGTTCCATTTTCAAGAACCATTGCATGGAAAGCTTCGGTTCGATGGGCACGTTGGTACGCTCGGAGAAGCCCACCTTGTTGGTATAGTCTTCCACCTTTTCCAGTAATCCGGCTTTTTCCAAGTCGATGCAGATTTGCTTGCGCACGTCGAAACGATCCATGCCCACGTACATCCCGGCAGCCTTGCTAATTGTGCCGTTGTCGTTGAATATGTCGATGGAGGGCAGGTTGTACTTCTCGCCCAACATGTAGTCGTTCACGTCGTGTGCCGGTGTCACCTTCAGGCAACCCGTTCCGAACTCGATGTCCACATAGTCGTCTTCGATGACGGGGATACAGCGGCCTACCAGAGGCACAATCACCTTTTGTCCTTTCAGCCACGTGTTCTTCGGGTCGTTCGGGTTGATACACATCGCCGTGTCGCCCATGATGGTTTCGGGGCGCGTGGTGGCTACCACGGCATAGCGTCCGCTTCCGTCCGGTTGGCCGTTTTCATTGGCTACCATATATTTCAGATAGTACAGCTTGCTGTGTTCTTCCTTGTAAATCACCTCTTCGTCCGAGAGGGCTGTCAGGGCTTTCGGATCCCAGTTCACCATGCGCACGCCACGGTAAATCAATCCTTTGTCGTACAGGTCGCAGAATACCTTGATGACGCTTTCGCTCCGTTTCTCATCCATGGTGAAGGCCGTGCGATCCCAATCGCAACTGGCTCCCAGTTTACGCAACTGTTTCAGGATAATGCCACCGTGTTCGTCCGTCCATTCCCAGGCATATTTCAGGAACTCTTCGCGGGTGAGATCAGTCTTCTTGATGCCCTTTTCCGCCAAACGGTTTACCACCTTGGCTTCGGTGGCGATGGAAGCATGGTCGGTACCCGGCACCCAACAAGCGTTCTTACCATCCATACGGGCGCGGCGCACGAGGATGTCCTGAATGGTTTCGTTGAGCACGTGCCCCATGTGGAGCACCCCCGTCACGTTGGGGGGCGGGATGACTACCGTATAAGGTTCTCGTCCGTCGGGTTTAGAACTGAAAAGCTTGTGGTCGAGCCAGTATTGGTACCATTTGCCCTCTACGTCGGCCGGATTGTATTTACTTGCTAATTCCATTGTATATAACGTTTTTATGTATTTCTTTTTAGGACTTGCAAAGTTACATAAAAAAGGTTATATATGCCGGAGTTTGGGACAATTAAATTACGGTAAATACCTTTGTGTACTCGGTAAATTCCGTTCGGTCGGTCAAGTATCTCATTGCAGTTCTTTTCCGATGATGGTGCCATCTTTACCTTCTTTACAAATATACGGCTTGCCGTCTTTGAAATAGCAGATGTCGTTACTACCACCGTATAGGGTAGTGGATTTTAGCATAAAGAAACTGCCATCGTCAGACTCTTGGATGGCATAGTCCATTTTATTGGACATTTTTCCGTCCTTAAAATATTTACCAACAGTCCACTTGATGGCCTTGTACCGTCTTACCGTTTCGTCGGCAAATTTCTGTCCGTGTACTTCCTTGATGCCGTTGTACATGTAGAGGTTGTCTTCTTTCTTAAAATTGCTTCGGTCTTGATATTCTGCCCCATAGTAAATGTGGCTTGTTTCATTCAGGCAGACTACACCTTTCGATGCCCGATAATGTTGTACGTGGTCTGTACTATCTTTGAATGCTTCTATTACAGGAAAGTAACGGATATTCCGTAGTGATTTGGTGGAAACTGCGACACTTTTATCCTTTTGTCGTGTTTCATATTTTTGGATTTTGCTTAAAATGGTGTCGCGAGCACCTTCTGTGATGGGGGTGTACAGGCTTCCTCCCGGCAGTAGGGCGGCTGCTTGAAGGGCATATACTGGCAATGCCTTAGGGGCGGTGGCTGAAGGCCCTTCCATGTTGATACTTGTATTTACACAAGAAAGTAATGTACCAGAAACAATCAGTGAAACGAAAAAGAATATTTTATTTCTCATAACTATATTATTTTAATGTTAAAGATAAAGATAGAGTCTTTTGTTTATTTGCTATATACTGCATCATATTCCATCAATTGTCCATAACTTATTTCTTCTTCACAACCCCTGTATGGATCCATTATCGTTATGGAACTTGAGCGGTCGTACCAATCTTTATTATAATATTGAGAGCGTACGAATACGACGCAATGTCCAAATTCTCCGTCTGCTTTTTGCAATAAAACGGGAGAGGATATGTATTCGTTTGGATCCATCAGTTGTTTCGCAAAAGTCGTACCGCTGACATTGTTATATCCTTCCGATTCAAAGAAGCGGTTGTCTCCTCCTGCCACTCCGAACTTTGAGAAAGTTTCTTTGGAAGTGCATGTCGAGTTAGAATTATTATTGAACATCTCCATCGCAGCTTTGTATTTGTCATCAGGAATGTAAGATGAACCATAGACGTTGTAGTCTTTTCCAACTAAGAAATTGTGGATATAGTTAAAACAATGCGTACATTGCTCCGTACCGTCTACCGCTTCCATGGAGGCATAGACGCACCAAGCATCACCATCTTGTACAACATCGTCTACCTCCTCACTAAAGTCCACCTCTTTGGTCAAGGAGACTTCTTCCAACTCGAAAGGAAATAAGGGCTGTGCTCCTGCCATTAGAATAATGATTAAGCTGAGAATTTTCTGTTTCATAAGCGTCCGTTTTTAATAAACAAAAATAGTCTTTTCTCACCCCCTTGTTCTTGTAGGGCTGAATGCCAACTACATCTTTATCTCCTGAATTTGACAATTATAATGAAATGTTTTAGGATAGACAAGAAAATAGGTATAAAAAACATGATTTTAATATATATTACATATCAACGCGATTCTTCTTTATAAAAACTAATAAGGAGATGGAGGTTCAAGAATAAAATGTTACCTTTGGATGTTTAATTAGTGATAAAATGGAAATAAAACACAGGGCGCATCCTACGATTCCGGCTCGGGGCAGGAAGAGGTTCGTGATTCATCATGAAAAGTTGTATCTTGCCGTACACCGATATTTAACGACAAGGTGGTTCCGCTATACGGTCTTGTTTTTCATTGTCGGGGCGATTTTCTCCGTGATTTGCAGTTCTTTCGAGTCCTCTGCACCTTATCGCCTGCAATTATACAGCTTTTGTTATTTGGCCTCCTTCGTCTTTACGGTCGAATATGTGTTGCGCATCATAGCAGCTCCTGTCCAATATCGTCAGTATCGTGCTTGGCGTTCCCGTTTCAGGTATTTGTTTTCGTTTTATGGTTTGATAGATTTTGTGGCTGTCATCCCCTTTCTCATCATTTACCTGTATCGGGAGACCATCTTTGTACATTTGGCGGTACTGGCCTACATCTTAATGATTTTTAAGTTGATACGCTATTCCCGCTCGTTCCAACTTATCGGACGTGTGTTGCAGATGGTGAAGGATGAATTGATAACGGCTTGTACGGCTTGTGGCATCCTCTTAGGGTTTTCGGGCATCCTGATGTACTATATCGAACACGAGGCACAACCCGAAGCCTTTGCCAATATCGGCGACGGTTTTTGGTGGGCTGTGGTGACGTTCACCACCGTGGGTTATGGGGATGTCTATCCGGTTACGGCATTGGGACGGTTGCTGAGCGGTGTGATTTGTATGGTAGGCATTGCGATGATAGCCATTCCCACTGGTCTTATATCTTCGGCTTTCATGAGTTTGATTCAAGAAAAGAAACGGAAGGAGGAAGAAGAACACAAAAACTGATTTCCGGAAAAGGGATTTTCATCCTCTACGTTGCCCGTCTTTTTGTCCTCTTGAAAGCGGAAAATCGTTTGGCGCGCATTTTTGAGGGATTTCTTTTGAGCATTGTTGTCTCTTTTTGAATTTCTGTTCTGGCTTGATTTGCTGTTTAAACCGTTATTTGGGTTGATTATTAAAAAAGTGCTGTATCCGATATGTGTTATATCATCACAACTTGTCTAACTTTCGTTAAATATATTAAATGAGTGATGGGCTGAATGATTATTAGCATCCGTTTCTCATATTTGTTTCTATTTTTAGCCATCTTAAAAATAAGGTTTATGAAAGAAAAAATAATTTATGTGTTCATGTTGTTGATAGTCATCGTTTCTTGTACGGAAGAGGAGTCGTTTGACGAATATGGCGTCAGGATATTAAAAAGAATGGAGTCGTTTTTGCGATGGATTCGAGATTGTCACTCAATTTAGATGGTACAAACGACTATATGGGCGTAAGGAAAGAGAATGTGTTGACGTTTCCGGAAGGGGAATATGACGGATGGCGGTATTACGTGATAGGGAATATCGGGGCAGAACCGAATTATAAAATAATCGATGATCCGTCTATCCATTATACAGAAGGAAGGTATCATATATGCCGATGGAGAGGTGAGTCAGAAGGTGGTACCCCGTATTTTCTTGTCCATTCCTGGGGAATGGAAGTTTAAGTTAGTCGTCCAAAATGAGAAAAAGGATACCATTAGAGTCTCAAAGGTGGAAAACGTAGAGGTGTGGTTTCCGGATCCATTAGAAATTGAAGCAGCACTGTCAGATGACATGTATGAGGCTTGGAATGAAACTTTGGAAGATGCCAGTGAAATGGGAAGGAGGGAAAAGTCTTTTTGGATATATGCAGTGGCAAAAAATGGTGAGGTCTCGGTGCAGAGAGATGAAATCAAAGATGGGCCATGGATTATGAATTGTGACGAAACCGCCCATACGGATTTTACTGCTCCTGAAATCATTTCTCCATTGGATCCTTTGGATGAGGCTTGGTATCCTATCGGTTTTTTCCATACACATACCCCGTTGACTTATTGTCCACCGGAGGCGCATCGGGGAGTGGGGTTTTCCGGTGGGGATATACAAGCCGTGGGTGCGCACGGTATCGCCTTTTATCTTTATGATTATAGTGCAGACTTTGAGGGGGAGATATATGGTGGCCATGATTTGCATCAGGCTGCTAAACTTTATTACGAGAATTGTGAAGAACGTCGTCCGACTCCGAAAAGTTGGGCGGATTTGGACACTTATTGAATGGGATTATGAGAAACGGAGTTAAAGTGATATGTGCCATAGGGCTTGCAAGTGCCTGCTTGTGTGGTGGGGCGCAGGAGCGTTACCGGGAGTATACCTACCATGTGGAGGGACGCAGGACTGTGACGTTGGGAAACTACCTGATGGTGGTTCCGCCCCCATTCCCTATGACGGAAACCGAACGTTTGGAGCGGGTGGAGAAATACAGGTCGGTTTGCGACAGTCTGCTCAAGGAAAACGAATACCGTCGCTTGGGAGAGTGGAATTTTAAAGAACGTTGGGCATACCTGGAAGCCAAGGCCAAGAAAGTCATATTGCAGTTGTTGCCGGATTATTATTCGGACAACATGAATATTAGGGAGATGTCCGTAACGGAAATGAGAGTGTATGAACGAGAGCGTGCCATCAAGGTGTACAGTGCCTTGTTTTGGTTTGATCCAAGAATTGAAGACCGGGCGTATGAAAAAGATGCCCGGCGTCATGGTATGGTAGAGGTGAAGGTG
>ERZ1106976.1709-NODE-1709-length-21208-cov-7.901811_pt1 | contig 21208 bp, 14 predicted proteins | sample MGYA00403687_ERZ1106976 | MGnify/ENA primary metagenome ERZ1106976 (study PRJEB35170, sample SAMEA104062446) | human gut metagenome | biome: human gut; feature: human-associated habitat; material: faeces | place: Denmark | collected 2013-02-22 ... | reverse complement strand
CTGAGATGTACTCCAACACCGGTGGACAGGCATCCAAGGCTTCCAACATTGGTGAAGTCTGCCAGTTCGCTGCTGCTGGTAAGGAAATCAGCAAGAAGAGCCTGTCCGAGATCGCTATGACCTACGGTTACATCTATGTTGCTCAGATCGCACTGGGTGCTAACCCGGCTCAGGCTGTCAAGGCCATCGCTGAGGCTGAGGCTTACCCCGGCCCGTCTCTGATCATCGGCTACGCTCCCTGCGAGCTGCACGGTGTCAAGGGCGGCATGACCAACTGCCAGAACGAGATGAAGAAGGCAGTTGAGGCCGGTTACTGGAACCTGTTCACCTTCAACCCGGCAAACAAGGCTCAGGGCAAGAATCCGTTCACCCTGACCTCCAAGGCTGTGGATAACGAGAAGTATCAGGCACTGCTGGCTAACGAGACCCGTTACAGCCGCCTGACTCGTGCATTCCCCGACCGTGCTAAGGAGCTGTTCGCACGCAACCAGGAAGTTGCAAACGACCGCTACGAGCACCTGACCCGTCTGGTCGACCTGTACAAGTAAGCATTCTTCTGCGCTTTGGATGCAGATATTTGCGGCACCTTAGCCCCACAATGCAAGAGGGCGGCTGCCCCGTACCGGCGGTTACTGCGCAATGCAGCGGTACGAAGCGGAGAAACGCATCCATCCATGCAGGTGATGTGCTGAAGTACAGCATTCGCCATACGAGTTCTATCTGATTTCACTTCCCGGGCGGTGCTTTGTTCCGTGCGAAGCACCGCAGCGGGATATGAGATACCAAAGCGCCCGCGAGGGTCCTTGAAAGCACACCCCGCGTGTGTCAGGAGCATAAGGTCTGCTTGCAGATACCTTGCTCCGCCTGCTGCATAAGACCTGCTTTGCAGGGATCTTGCCGCAGTAAAAAACGTATATCGTTTTTAGCGCCTCGTTCACCGCAAGGTGACCGGGGCGTATTTTGTGCAAAAGAGAAGCGGCTGCTGTGATCTGGCATCACAACAGCCGCTTTTACAGTTCCATTTTAGCATGTGAAAAAACGAAGGTCAATCAAAAAATGTTATCACAAAATCTTCCAAAAGATACCATTCCCTTTTTACAGTTTCTTCATAGCTTCTTAACGAATTCAATTGTGAAAGCTGTTATACTTTTGCCATGGGAAGCGGGGCCGCAACCGCTTACCCAAGTAACATGATTCCTCCTCACACCAAGGCAATATCCAAGCAAAACACCCTTTTTCGTGTGCCGCAACACGGAAGAGGGTGTTTTGTTTTGCAAAATTCTGGTAAATCGGTGGTTTAGGGTTGACCCCGTTTTTTTGCGGCGCTATAATAAAAATGAATATGAAAACTTGGAGGTGAACGCAGGAAAATGGACCCGGATCATAGTCGAAGTAGAACCACCGGCGCGGTGGATCAGAAAACAAAAACAACTGCGTTTTCCCCAACCGTTCGCCTCCTTCGCTGAGTCCTGCGGAAAAGCACCGCTTCAACGGTGCATCTTTCCGCAAAACAGAGCAGAGGAAGGCGCGGCTTTGTGTGCGCAGAATGCGGCGTTTGCGGCATTCCGGCAGGCAAGGCGGCGCGTTTTTTGTTTCCCGATCTGCTGCGTCCTCCGGATACAGGAGCTGTTCCTGTTCCGTAAAAACTGAGGAGGTACGCCCAATGGATATGGAAGAAAAAAAGCTGACGGCTGATGCTGCGGAACAGGCGCTGCCGGTGCAGGAGCTGCCTGCTGATATCCCCGCCGAGGTCCGCCAGAAGCTGGCTGAAGATCTGAACGAGGAAGCTACTGAAGACCTCAAGCAGGACATGCGCGAGGCCGAAAAAGAGGAAGCCAACGACGAAGAGGTCAAGGCCAACCCTGAGATGCTCACCAAGAGCCGCCTGCTCAAGCTGCTCATCAAGAAGCAGTACGTCAAGCTGCGCGAAGTCACCGAGGAAGAGCAGCCCGCCGACCTTGCCGAGCTGCTGGAAGAGCTGGACGAAAACAACCGCCTTGTGGTGTTCCGCCTGCTCAAAAAGGAAGTGGCCACCGAGGCCTTTGCCTATATGTCCGACGAAGCCCGCGACGATCTGGTGAACGCCTTCTCAGATGTGGAGCTTGTGGGCGCTATTGAAGAGATGAGTCTGGACGATGCCGCCGATCTGCTGGAGGATATGCCTGCAGGCGTGGTGAAGCGGGTGCTGGAGAAATCCTCCAAGCAGACCCGTGAGAGCCTGAACAAGCTGCTGAACTACCCCGAAAGCTCTGCCGGCAGCCTGATGACCCCCGAATATGTCCGTCTGCGCGAGGATATGACCGTGGCGCAGGCCTTTGAAGCCATCCGCAAGCAGGGCGAAAACGCAGAGACCGTGTACACCTGCTACGTGGTGGAGCGCAACCGCCTGAAGGGCGTTGTTTCTGCCCGAAGCCTGCTTCTGTCAGAGCCGCATACTCCCATCAACGAGATCATGGATGATAACGTGGTCACTGTGAAAGTGACCGACGATCAGGAGTACGTGGCCCGTGAGATGCAGCGCTACGACTTTACCGCCATGCCTGTTCTGGACAACGAGGGCATGTTCGTGGGTATCATCACCATCGACGATGCAATCGACGTTCTGACCGACGAGAGCACCGAGGATATGCAGAAGATGGCTGCTATTCTGCCGGACGACGATGCCACCACCTACTTCGGCACCAGCGTCTGGACCCACGCAAAGCAGCGCATTCCATGGCTGTTGATCCTGATGCTGTCCGCCACCTTTACCGGCATGGTCACCACCCACTATGAAGAGGCCTTTGTCAGCCTGCCGCTGCTGGTCTCCTTCATGCCCATGCTGATGGATACCGCCGGCAACTGCGGCAATCAGATCAGCACCCTGATGGTGCGCGGCCTGGCTCTGGGCGAGGTAGAGCCCGCCGACTTTGTGCGGGTGCTGGGCAAGGAGCTGCGGGTGTCTGCCATCGTGGGCGCGGTGCTGGGCATCGTGAACGGCCTGCGCATCTACCTGATGTACACCTTCCTGTTCCCCGGCCAGTACGCCAACGTGATGGGCTATGCCATCGTGGTCAGCGTTTCGCTGTTCTTCAGCGTCATTCTGGCAAAGCTGGTGGGCGGTATGCTTCCGCTGGCAGCCAAGAAGCTGGGTGCCGACCCGGCCATCATGGCTACCCCCTTCATCACCACCATCGTGGATGCCTGCAGCCTGATCCTGTATTTCCAGATCGCACAGCTGGTGTTCCACAATATGATGTAAATAATAAAGCAATGCCGGACGGTCTTGAAGTGACTGCCCGGCATTGCTTTTTCCGGTGTGGAAAACTGCATGTTTCCCCGCCTTTTCCACACAGAAAAACGACAGCGGCCCAGTGTTGAAAACTTGTGGCCGGTTCATTCCAGATTGGAGAAAAATAAATCACCGCTCAGGAACGGTTTGTAGAATGCAAAGAAAATCCTTCGACTTTCTTTTTTATAAAAGGCAGAATGCCCGCATTTTTGCCCAAAACTTACCAGAAAGCTGTGGCCTGAATTACGGTGTGTATAGGGCTGATGTCCTTTTGCTGTGGAAAACCCGGTGGAAAAAGTGGAAAACCTCATGGAAAACTTGCCCTTTTCTTCACAAAAACGGTGGAAAACCCGGTGGAAAAAGTGAAAAGTTCATTCCAGACAGGAAACTCCATACACTTTCCGGTTGTGCTTTTGTGCCGCAAAATCCGCTTGACAGCTGTATTTTTGGGCGGAAGATGCGGCAGTTTTCCACACTGTGGCATTGCCTTGAATGCCCCGGCCAATCATGGTACAATAACAGCAGAAAAATGCGGCAAAACTCACCGATATCGGAATACAATGCGTTGGAGGCACCCTATATGAACAATTGGCTCAACCAGCTGGAGCGCAAATACGGCCGCTTCGGCATCCCGAATCTGACCAACATTCTGGTGGGCGGGCAGATCCTTGTGCTGGCCATCGAGCTGTTTGTCAACCAGACCGTCAGTGTCTGGCTGGCACTCAGCCGCTATTTTCTGCTGCGCGGCCAGATCTGGCGCATCATCACCTTTGCGTTCATCCCCTCTTACGGCGGCAGCATCCTCAGCGCGGTGCTGGGCATCTATTTCACATGGTTCATCGGCATGGCGCTGGAACGGGAGTGGGGCGATTTCCGCTATACGGTGTATCTGCTCTCCGGGATGCTGGGCACTGTGCTGGCCTGCCTGTTCACCGGCGTGACCGGCAGCACCTACTGCCTGTCCCTTTCGCTGCTGCTGGCCTTTGCCATGCTGTACCCGGAGGTACAGGTGCTGCTGTTCTTTGTCATCCCCATCCGGGTAAAATACTTTGGCTTTTTTGCGGCAGCACTGTGGGTGCTCAGCTTTCTGGGCGCGCCGCTGCCGCAAAAGCTGAGCCTGCTGCTCAGCATGGCGAACGTCTGGCTGTTCTTTGGCCCGATGGCCTATCGTTCCGTCCGCGCGTGGGTACGCCGTGAGCAGTGGAAGCGGAGAAACAGAAGGTAAGGAGAAACACCATGATGCTGGACCGCATGGAGGGCAATGCAGAACTGAAAAGCAGCGTGCAGCTGATGCTGGCAGCCCGCCGCCTGACCCACAGCGTGCTGCTGGTGGGTGAAGAGGGCCTTGGAGCCGGTTTTGCAGCCCGCTGCATTGCGGCAGATTATCTTTACCCTGCAGGCGGAGCGCCCGCTGAGGTCCTTCTGCGGGGCGAATGCTGCCGTGCTGTGGGTAAGCCTGGCGACCGCGACAGCGGCCATGTGGAGACCGGCATCGTGCGTGAAGCGATCAGCGTTTCCGGTATGGGCGCAGGCGGCAAATATCTGGTCAGTCAGGTCAAGGCTATGCGCAGCGAGATCTTCAACACCAGCCTTTCGGCCGAGGGCCGTGCCGTGCTGCTCTACCATGTGGAAAAAATGAACGAGGAATCTGCCAATGCCCTGCTGAAGGTGATGGAAGAGCCGCCGGAGGGGGTGCTGTTCCTGCTTACGGCGGATTCGCTGGCAGGCGTACTGCCCACCATCCGCAGCCGCTGCGTCAGCTTTGCAGTGGCTCCTGTCTCGCCGGAGCAGTGCGCTCGCTACTGCGCCGCACAGGGGGTGGACAAAAAGACGGCCGCGCTGTACAGCGAACTGTTCGACGGGCACATTGGCACGGTGCTTGCCGCCGCACAGGACGAAGCCCGCACCGCGCAGGTGGAAAAGGCCCTGCAGCTGGCAAAGGCCGCTGCCGACCGTGACAGCTATGCCGCAGCCTGCCTGCTGGCCGCCTACGAAAAGGACAAGGCCGGAGCCGCCGCCCTGCTGACGGACTTCCGGGCGGTGGCGGTAGCGGGCCTGCGGCAAAGCCCCCACGCACCGGTGCAGGGCATTGCCGCCCAGCGTGCCCTGCGGCTGGCCGAAGCCGCCATCCAGCGCCTTGGCGCGCAGGTGAACCCTAAAATCGTGCTCAGCGTGTTTGCGGCAAAGTTCCGCGCGCTGTAAACAAAAACTCCCCCGAAAGGCTTTTTACGGCATTTCAGGGGAGTTTTACTGTCAGGAAACGGTAGAGGAAGGGTCGCTGATCAGGCCGTTAAAAGTAAAGGTGGCCGTTTGATTATTAAGTTTACTCAGCGTGATGGTTATGGTTCCTCTATAGAATTTATCGAAAGAAGAGGTAGTGACGGGGCCGATGTCGATGAAAAGAATAACGGTTTTGGACCGGCCTGCAGGAACAGCAAGAGACTGGTTGAATACATAGGCGGTTTTGCTGCTGTTCAGACCTTTGTATCCAAGACCACATACCTTACCAGTGCCGCCATCGGTATGGCTGAAAGCAAAGTTGCTGGTGCTGACGGTGACATCACTGCTGCCGCTTTCATTATCCAGTTTGAAGCCGGTGTAGAAATAGTTGTGGCGGGTATCAAATTCATAGATGGAGCTGGAAGTCCACTGCCCGCTCAAAGGGCCGATATCTGCCGTAAAAGAGCCAAAATTAGCGAAATCGCTATTATCGATGGGAGGAGCAACCAAATTTTCGGGAGTGGAAGCATACGCTCCATCTCCGCAGCCTGCCAGCATACCGCTTGCGGCAGCGACCAGTGCGGCGGCACCAGTGGCCTTTAAAAAAGTACGGCGGGTGATCAGTTCAGACATAAAAATCTCTCCTTTGATTGCAGGAAATCATAAAATACAAAAGCTGATGCAAACAGAAACTCCCTCCGGCGCTTGCGGTACACCGGAGGGAGTTTCTGTTTGGGGTATTGCTTTGGTGTGAGGAGGAATCATGTGCGGAAAGACGGTTGCGGCCCCGCCTCCCCGCAAGGTATAGTATACCCGATTTTAAGTGAAAAGTCATTACATTTCTGTGAAAAAACATCCCGCAATGAACTTTTTACAAAATTCCCCCAATGATAAAAACCAAACAGCGCGGTGTACAAAAATTCTGGTATTCCAGAATGACATAAACTGCCAATTTCACTATAGCAGACAAGACCGCAGGTGTCAATTAAAATGTCGGCTTTTTGGCGGAAAGACGAAAAAATGTGGCAAAAAACTGTAAAATCGGCACAGGGTCAGCCCTTGGTAAGCTCGGCGGCGTGAAGCTTGCCGTGCTCTACGTAGTGGGCGGCGTTGTGCAGGTTGGCCTCGATCTGGGCCGCGCTTACCTGCTTGATGACCCTTGCGGGCACGCCCACGGCCACCGAGTTATCCGGGATCACCATGCCCTCCGGCACCAGCGCACCCGCGCCGATGATGCAGTTTTTGCCCACGACACAGTGGTTGAGCAGGGTGGCGTGCATTCCGATGAGGCTGCCGTCCCCTACCGTGCACCCGTGCACCAGCGCACCGTGGCCCACGGTGACGCTTTTGCCCAGCATTACAGCACCGCCCACATCACAGTGCAGCACGGCGTTATCCTGCACGTTGGAGTTTTCGCCAATGGTCAAAGTGCCGTCGTCGCCGCGCAGCACGGCCCCGTACCACACCGTGGAACCGGCTTTCAGGATCACATCGCCCTGCACGGTGGCGTTGGGCGCAACGAACGCAGCTCCCTCATTGCGGGGAACTTTTCCACAAAAGGACAGAAACATTGTTAAAAACCGCCTTTCTCTCTTTCTCTTTTGGCTGGTTTATGGTATTCTTTAAAGTAGTATAGCAAGCCAGAGCCTTTCCGGCAAGTAGGAGCTGTTTCAAAACAAAAATTTTTGCCGTGCGTCGGCAAACAGATACAAGGGGGCACGCTCATGTTCAAAAACACCATCTTCCGCCGCATGACGGCGCTGGTGCTCACGCTGGCACTGGCCGCTGCTGCTGCACTGCCGGGCCTTGCGGTATATCCCATGCCCATCCAGACCGCCAGCGAGACCGAGGCGGTGTACCTGTTCAACGCCGACACCGGCAAGACCATCCTGAACCAGAATGCTGACCAGCAGCAGTATGTTGCCAGCCTGACCAAGCTCATGACGGCCCTGCTGCTGCTGGAAAGCGGCAAGGATCTGAACGGTGAAGTGACCGTGCCCACCGCGCTGACCCAGGAGTTCCGGGATATCCAGAACGCCAACGGCACCACTATGGGCCTGCGCATCGGCGAGACGGTGCGCCGCATCGACCTGCTGAACGCCATGCTCATCGTCAGCGCCAACGACGCCGCCAGCGTCATTGCCTACGATGTGGGCGGCAGCGTGCTGGATTTCGTCAAGCAGATGAACGCTCGTGCCCAGGAGCTGGGCTGCACCGGCACGAACTTTACCTGTGCCCACGGCCTGTTTGACTACGGCAACGTGTCCACCGCGCAGGATCTGGCAAAGATCGCCGCCGCCTGCGCGGCAAACCAGACCTTTGCACAGGTGGCGGGCACCGCCAGCTATGTCCTGCCGGCCACGAACCTCCGCAAGGCTGAGCACACCATCAGCAGCTCCAACAGCCTGATGAACAGCGAGAGCGCCAACTACCGGGAGTATGTCCGGTGGGTCAAGGGCGGCTTTACCACGCTGGCAGGCCGCTGCATCGTGGCCTTTGCGGAAAAGGACGGCCACACCTACGGGCTGGTGATCCTTGGCTGCGATACGCCGGACCACCTCTTTGCCGAGTGCGATGATCTGTTCGACTGGGCCTTTGCCAGCTTTGCCGACCGCCCGCTGGTGGACACCCAGACCGTGCTGACCACCGTAGACCTGACCAAGTGCCGCACTGAACCGACGGTGGCGCTGTATGCCGCTGCGCCGGTGAGCGGCTACGGCCACGCGGATGATATCGTCACCTACTCCTTCGACCTGCCGGAGAGCATTGCGGCCACCGTCAAGAGCGGCAGTGTGGTGGGTACAGCCACCGTGTATCTGGACGGCGATGAAGTGGGCACGGTGGACCTTGTGACCCACAAGGAGTATGTCTCCGATTTCCGCACCGACATGAAGGCGACAGTGCTTCTGCTGTGTGCACTGGTGTTCATCCTCGCTGCATTAACGGCGGTCACTCTTGCCGCGGGCGGCGGATCGCTGAGCCTCAAAAAGAGAAGGCGCAGAAGATAAAATGCCATGGCCGCAGATGCGGTAGATTGGAGCGGCAAAAAAGAATAAGAAAAGCGGCGCTCAGTGCCTTGCAACAGGCTCTGAGCGCCGCTTCTTTTGTGCTTATTGGTTGAGGAACTTGATAAAGTGGTAAGATTCTACGATCTGGAAATACTTGATGATGCGCGGGTACAGGGGTTCGGCCTTTTCGCCGAACTGCTGCTTCATGCAGTCAGCAAGCTGTGCAACGGTCTTCTGGCCGTCGATCAGCGGCCAGAGATAGCTGCCGGTCTCGTCCAGATGCACCTGTGTGGTGCGCGGTTTATGAAACACTTTTTGCGCGATCGTGTTGAACACACCGGTGTTCTCCACCTCAAGGGTGATAAGGCCGGTGGCTTCGTCTGTGTGCCAGCGCAGGGTTTCCGCCCGCTGCGGAATGAGGTCCAGATAGTTGATGGACTGCTTTTTCTTACTCATCAGTTCTTCTTTTTCTTCATGGAGAAGGCCAGCAGGCATGCGATCATCACGATCATCAGAACCACGCCGCCAATGTTGCCCAGATCAATGCTCAGGGCAGTGCTGATGCCGAACACGGCAAACACAGCCAGCAGGATGCCCACAAGGCCCTCGCCTGCGATCATACCGGCACAGAACAGGGTGCCGCGGGTGGTCTGCTCTTCCTTGAGCTTCGCGTCAACATTCTTGCGGCTGTCCATGAACCAGCGCACAACACCGCCGATCATGATGGAGGTGTTCAGGTAGATGGGCAGATACAGGCCGATGGCGAACGGCATCACGGGGATGCGCAGGACCTCCAGAGCAATGGCAAGGAACACACCGGTGAACACCAGGTTCCAGGGCAGGTTGCCGCCCATGATGCCCTCGACGATCATCTTCATCAGGGTAGCCTGCGGTGCGGGGACCTCGGCACCGCCGTAGCCCCATGCGCTGTCCAGCAGGTACAGCACACCACCGATGGCCAGACCGGCGGCAATAACGCCGATCAGCTCACCGATCTGCTGCTTGACCGGGGTCGCACCCAGCAGGTAGCCGGTCTTCAGGTCCTGAGAGGTATCAGCAGCAATGGCAGCGCAGATGCAGATGACAGAGGCGATGGCCATGGAGCCGATCATGCCCTCGATGCCAACGTTGCCGGTGGCCTTCAGGATCATGGTAGCGATCAGCAGGGTGGCAATGGTCATGCCGGAGACCGGGTTGTTGGAGCTGCCGATCATGCCGACCATACGTGCAGAGACGGTGGAGAAGAAGAAGCCGAAGATGACGATCAGCAGAGCACCCAGCGGGCTGACGGGGATGGCCGGAGCCAGCCAGATGATGAGGATGATGAGCAGGATGCCGCCCAGAATAAAGGGCATGGGCATGTCCTTATCGGTGCGGGAGGTGCCGGAAGCGCTGCCGCCCTTCATGCTCTTCATGGCGTCGCGGAAGGTGGATACGATCAGAGGCAGGCTCTTGATCAGCGAAATGATACCGCCGGTAGCAATGGCGCCTGCGCCGATATACTTGACGTAGTTGGACCAGATAGCGTCTGCACCGCCTGCTGCATACAGATCAGCAATGGTGGTGCCGGCTGCTGCCGGGTACAGGGAGATGTTTGCGCCGAACAGGCAGATCAGCGGGATAATGACCATCCAGCCCACCAGAGAACCGGTGAACATGTAGGAAGCGGTCTTGGGGCCGACGATGTAGCCCACGCCCAGCAGAGCGGGGTACACTTCCATGCCCAGAGCACCCTTGAAGGAGCTGAAGGCCACGGCAATGTCGGCGGGGATCATCTTCAGGCCATCGACGATGAACTTGAAGATGGCTGCCAGACCCATGCCGGAGAACACGGTGGAGGCGTTTGCACCGCCCTCTTCACCGGCCAGCAGAACGTCTGCACAGGCGGTGCCTTCCGGGTACAGCAGGGTGGCGTGTTCCTTGACGATCAGGGCGTTGCGCAGGGGCACCATGAACAGAACGCCCAGAATGCCGCCGCACAGGGCGATCAGGGTGATCTCCAGGATGCTGGGCTTGTCGCACAGGCCCTCTTTTGCCCACAGGAACAGTGCGGGCATGGTGAAGATGGCACCGGCGGCCAGGCTCTCGCCTGCGGAACCGATGGTCTGCACCATGTTGCTCTCCAGAATGGAGTTCTTCTTGAGCAGGACGCGGATCACGCCCATAGAAATGACTGCTGCCGGGATGGAGGCAGAAACAGTCATGCCGACGCGCAGGCCCAGATAGGCATTTGCAGCGCCGAAGACCACAGACAGGATGATGCCCATGATCACAGAGGTCGCCGTCATTTCTGCGGTGATCTTTTCCGCAGGAATATACGGCTTGAAGGATTCTTGATCTTTCATGCTTGCACTCCTTGCGACAGCACAAGCGCCTTGCTTTTGGGGGCAGGGCGCTTGTGCTGTCCGTTTTCCGATTTCCTAAACACGCGCATCCCATCCAAAAGGACGCGCTGGCACATACTCTATTATACTAAAGTATGACTGAATTGGCAACTGGAAATGTACACAAGAAATTTACAAAAAATTCGTTTATTCAAGCATTTTGCGGGAAATTTGGGCAAAAGCGTGCGAAAAAATTCCATATGATCCAAAAACTGTACGCATATGGAGAACAGCTTTGCGGAAAAGAATGCCTTTTAACAGCGTGCGCGCCTGTCCAGAGGAAGGATGGAAAAGCTTTCCTTTTCCCTGCTTTCGGCGGGCCTTGGACAAAGCTGAAAAAAGCCCCGGGTCTTTCCTCGACTGAACCAGCCGAGGAAAATTCCCGGGACGCTCATATATTATAAAGAGTGCTTTTACACGGCCCCATAGATGCCGTGCACCGATACTTCGCCGGTAAAAACGTGCACTTCGCCGCTGTCGGTGCGCACCACCAGACGGCCCTCTTCGTCCACATCGACGGCTTCGCCTGCACCCTGCCCGCCGTCCGGCAGGTCGAAGGTGACCCGGCGGCCCAGATTGACGCAGGCGGCTTTGTATTCCTCCCGGAAGGGGGCAAAGCCATCGCGGGCAAACACATACATGTTGCGGTCAAAGCCAAAGTCGGTCAGGCCCTCGGCCAGCCATGCGGGGTCGGTGGAAAGATCCACCTTTGCGCCCTGCAGCGCCAGCGAGGTGCCGTTGGGCAGACCGGCGGCATCAAAGTAGCTCTGCGGCTGGGCCAGATTGATGCCGATGCCGCACAAAATGCCCCGGCCCTGCTGCTGGTAGCCGTAGCTCACGCCCTCGCACAGGATGCCCACGATCTTTTTGCCGTTGAGCAGAAGGTCGTTGGGCCACTTGATCTGGCAGTCCACGCCGTAGCGCAGCTTGAGCTGGGTGCGCACGGCAAGGCTTGCCAGCAGCGGCAGGGTGGCAGGCTGGGCCAGCGGTTCCCGGATGGCTACCGTATAATACAGGGCCTTGCCCTCGGCGTTCACCCAGCTGCGGCCCAGACGGCCCCGGCCTGCGGTCTGGTTCTCGGTATACACCGCACCCACCGGGCCAAACTCTTCAAAATGCTCCTTCACGTAAGCGTTGGTGCTGCCGCATTCCGGCAGATAGCGCACCTCATTGATGCTCATTGTTTGGGTACCTCTTTATGTTCATAGGCGGTCACTTTGCCTTCGTCCAGCGTCAGGATGCCGTAGGTGTCCGGCCCGGTGTAACACCGGCCGCAGGAGCCGGGGTTGAACAAAAACACCTTGCTGCGGGTCTCTGCATGGGGGATGTGGGTGTGACCGAACAGCGCCACCTCGGCACCCCGGGCAGATGCGGCATCTGCCAGCGTATCCAGATCGTATTTCACACCGTACATATGACCGTGAGTGTAAAAGATCACCACGCCGTCAAAGGCGGCAAGGCCGTCGGTGGGTTCCAGTGCACCGTAATCGCAGTTGCCCGCCACCGAGTAGGCCCGCAGCTTGGGGTACAGCGTCAGAGCCAGTTCCAGATCCCGCAGGCCGTCGCCCAGAAAGATCAGGGCATCGATGCTTTTGCTCTCTTTCATCAGCACGCGCTCAATGGCGGCACGTCCGCCGTGGCTGTCGCTCAAAACCAGAAGCTTTGTCACAAAAGGGGTCCTCCTCTATTACCATTTACCTGAGATGCTGTCATTCACCAGCCTGCTGGCCCTGTTGTAATACCAGCAGCTGCTTGTACACTTCGCTTTTAGAATAAGGTGTGCCCTGTGCCGCCGCCTTGGCTGCGGCGGTGGGGCCAAAGCCCTGCCCGGTCAGCTCCAGCGCCCGCTGCGCTGCCTGCTCCAGCGTCAGCTCCTGCTCCGGGTCGGCGGTCTCCGGCGCACCGGCCATCACCAGCACATACTCGCCGCGCGGCTCGTTGGTCTTGTAGTGCTCCACCGCCTCGCCGAGGGTAGTCTTCCAGATATCCTCGTGCAGCTTTGTCAGCTCCCGGCACAGGGTGATGCTGCGGTCTGCGCCAAAGGCATTGGCCAGATCGTCCAGCGTGGTGCGCAGCTTGTGGGGCGCTTCGTAAAAGATGGTGGTGCGCTTTTCCTGCAAAAGCGCAGCCAGCCGCTCTTTTTTCTGCTTGCGGTTCACGGGCAGAAAGCCCTCGAACACCCAGCGGGAGGTGTCCTGCCCGGACACGGCCAGCGCTGTGACGCAGGCGGAAGCCGCCGGCACTGGCACTACCTTGATACCCCGGGCCAGTGCGTCCCGCACGATCACCTCGCCCGGGTCGGAGACGCAGGGCATGCCCGCATCACTGCACAGAGCACAGCTCTCGCCTGCTTCAATGCGGCGCAGGATGCCCTCACCCTTCTGCAGGGCGTGCTCATAGTAGCTGACCATGGGCTTTTTCAGACCCAGAAAGTTCAGCAGCTTCATGGTCACACGGGTGTCCTCGGCGGCAATAAAGTCTGCCGCGCCAAAGGTGGCCGCTACGCGCGGCGGCATATCGTCCAGATTGCCGATGGGCGTTGCCACGATATAAAGAGTTCCTGCCATAGTTTACCTCCCATATAACGCCGCACCGGCGCTGATCAACACATCCGGCTCCACCCGCAGGCCGGTCTTGCGGTTCTTCTGCGCTTCCACAAGGAAGAGCCATGGCGCGCCGTCCGCCTTGTTCTTTACAAAGGCCAGCCGCTTCGGCTCCAGCCGGTTGGCCCGCAGCACCGCCAGCACCTCGGCCAGTCGTTCCGGCCGGTGGCACAGCGCAAAGCGCCCGCCGTCCTTCAAAAGGCGGAACGCACACTGGCACACATCGTCCAGTGTGCAGGTGTTCTCGTGCCGGGCAAGGGCGTGGGCTGCGTTTTGGCTTTGGGGCCCATCCGTGAAATAGGGCGGATTGCACGCACACACGTCAAAACTGCCCTCGCCCTGCCGGAAAGCGCGCAGGTCGGCACAGACAGGCTCAATGTGCCCGATGTCCTGCTCCTGCACCGCAGCGGAAAGCAGAGCGCTGCCCTCGGGCTGCAGCTCCAGCCCCATGCAGGGGCCGCGGTGGCCGCGGTCGTGCCATTCCAGCGCCACGATGCCGCAGCCGGAGCACAGGTCTGCGGCCTTCTGGGCGCGCTTTGGCTCACAGAAACGGGCCAGTAGCAGCGCGTCGGAGCCAAAACGATGCTCCGGCGAGCAATAAACCATAGTTCTATTATACAAGACTTCGGTAGAATGTTCCATAGATAAGTGTGCCGTACCCTCTCAAAAAAATGCGTGGAATTGCTCGGGGAATTTGTGCGAATTACTGCAAAACAAAAAAGCAGCAGACCTGCTTTGGACAGGCCTGCTGCTTTTGATGCGTTTTTTGTGCAGCTGCTAAAATTATTCAGCAGTGATAGCACCGGTGGGGCAAGCACCCTCGCAAGCGCCGCAGTCGATGCAAGCGTCTGCGTTCACAGAAGCAACACCATCAACGGTGATAGCGCCAACCGGGCAAGCGCCCTCGCAAGCGCCGCAGCCAACACATGCGTCAGAAACCTTGTGTGCCATAATAAAACTCTCCTTTTATCACCCGTGCACTAGCTTTAAGAAGAAGTCTGCCCTCGCACGGTGCCAGCAGGCTTCCCCGGAATTCATCCTTGTCTGCATTCTAACAAAGTGGAAAAGAAAAGGCAAGACTAACCGTGTGCCATAAAAGCCCAAAGTTTTATTTTTGTGGGGTTGCACAAAAGCAAGGCCTAACTTTGCGGGAAAATTAAGAGAGTTTTTTGGCGAAAATCACGAAGAATGGTTAGTTTTATGATACTAACTGCCGTGATATCCCACTATTTTTCTGGGAATTATTTCTCTTTTTTGGGGCATTTGCCGCAGCCCACATTGCCCTTTTCGTCGGCGGATGCCACCACCGGGGCGGGGTTGCGCACACCGGAATAATCGTCGTCCGGGTCGGGGCGGCGGGGTGCCCGTTTGCCGCCGCTGATATACTCACACACGCCCACCTTATAGTAGCGCGGGGTCAGGGCTTCGGTGCCGCAGCGCACCCGCAGGTAGCCGGAGATGGGGTTCACCTCCAGCACGGTGCCCAGACCGTCCGGGGTGCGCACGGTGCTGCCCACCATGGGCATGATGCTGTTCAGGTACTCGTAGGCGTTTTCCTCATAGGAAAGGCAGCACATCAACCGGCCGCAGGCACCGCTGATCTTGGTGGGGTTCAGGGAAAGGCCCTGCTCCTTGGCCATCTTGATGGAAACGGGCTGGAAATCCTTGAGGAAGCGGCTGCAGCAGAAAGGCTGGCCGCAGATGCCCAGACCGCCGATCATCTTGCTCTCGTCGCGCACGCCGATCTGGCGCAGCTCGATGCGGGTGTGGAAGATGCCGGCCAGATCCTTGACCAGTTCGCGGAAGTCCACCCGGCCGTCGGCGGTGAAGTAGAACATGATCTTGGAGCGGTCAAGGGTGTACTCGGCCTCCACCAGCTTCATTTCCAGGCCGTGGCGGGCAATGCACTCCTGGCAGGTGTGGTAGGCGCGCTTCTCATCCTCGCGGTTCTGGCGCATCCGGCGCACATCCACGCTGTCGGCCATCCGGGTGATGGGCTTGAGCGCCTTGGAAACGGCGCTGTGGGCGATCTCTTTCACGCCCTGCACCACCTCGCCGCACTCAATGCCGCGGGCGGTCTCCACGATCACGTATTCGCCGGTTTTGATGTCGGCCCCGGCAGGGTCGAAATAATAGCTTTTGCCGTTTTCCTTGAAACGGACAGAGATGACTTTTTTCATACTGTTCCTCACAGGGGAAATTCCCCTATCTCATAAAAAGGCCCGCAGAAGGGCCTAAAAATCCATTCTGAGGATTATTATAGCATAAACGTTGAAAATTGAACAGCCCTCTCAGGCTCACTTCGTTCGCTAGCTCAGGTTGTGGCTCCCAGCAGCTGCTTCGTGCAATTGCACTCGCACCTTGCTGGCCACTGCCCCAACAACTCCTCCCTCAATCCGCCACTGGCGGCGGTCGTCGTCGTTGCCCCCAAAGGGGGAGCCGATAAAAAAATTTCATCCTCTGCAACATTCCGCCCCGCTCATTCGTATCCCACTTGAACTCCGTCTGAAATTTGATCTCAAAAACGTCAAAAAACTGAGGTATCACCCGGATTTCACAAAAGAATCTCAAGATTTGCTAAAGAATCTCCGGGCAAGCCTTGCAAGCCCCGGAACCGGGTGTATAATAGGGGTATCGCCTTTGATCCGCTCTGAGAAAAAAGAGCAGCCGCGCAATGCGTGGGAAAACACAGAAACGGTAGGAAGAAATGGAAAAATTCAGCGTCAAAAAACCGTTCACCGTTCTGGTTGCAGTCATCATGGTCATCATGCTGGGCCTTGTGTCCGTGCAGAACATGCAGACCAACCTGCTGCCAAACGTGAACACACCGTACCTGATGGTGGTCACGGTCTATCCCGGTGCCAGCCCGGAGCGTGTGGAGAACGAGGTCTCCGACGTGATGGAGAGTGCGCTGGGCACCATCTCGGGTGTGAAAAACGTCACCGCCACCTCGGCAGAAAACTACAGTCTGCTGCTGATGGAGTTTGAGGACGATACGGACATGAACAGTGCCGTGGTCAAGGTGTCCAACAAGGTGGATCAGACCACCTCCAGCCTGCCAAGCACCTGCATGACCCCCTCCATCATTGAATATACCCTGAACATGAACGCCTTTATGACCGTGGCCGTCAGCCGCGAGGGCAGCGATTCCTATGAGCTGGCCGATTTCGTCAACGACACCATGGTTCCCTATATCGAGCGTCAGGGCGGCGTTTCCAATATTTCCGCCAATGGCCTGGTCACCCGGATGGTGCAGGTGCAGCTCGATCAGGAAAAGATCGATGCCATCAACGAAAAGCTGCTGGAAGTCATTGACGTGCAGCTGGCCGATGCAAAGGCCCAGCTGGACACTGCCGAGGCCCAGATCGAGGCGGGCAGAAAGCAGTACGAGACCCAGCTGGCCAATTACGACAAGCTGGTCAGCGATACCATCAACAGCCAGTATTCCGGGGAGCTGCAGGATTCCTTCATGCTGGTCAAAAAGCAGGCACAGGCCCTTCTGGACAGCGTCAACCAGCTCATTGCTGTGGTCAACGAGCCGGAGATCCAGCAGGCCCTGATCGATGTGCGGGACGGCCTGCAGCGGGTCGTGGACAAGTTCAACGAGACCGGAATGCAGGATATCGATTCTCTGATCGAGATCGTGGCGGAGCTGCGCGATATCACCGATAAGCTGACCACCGCTTTGCAGGAGCTGCAGCAGCGTCTGAACGCGCAGGGCGACACCGCCGGCACAACGGCCGGGGAGCTGGCCGATGACCTGCAGGTGCAGCAGAGCCTGAACAACATCTATAGCACGCTGGAGAGCACCATCAAGGCCATGGACGACGTGCCCGGCCTGATGGACCAGTTCACCCAGATCGTGGGCAGCTATTCCCAGCAGCAGCTGCAGGCCTATATCAAGTTCACCGAGGCCCGCGAGATGCTGAACGATTACGAGAAGCAGCTGGAAGATGCCAAGCAGCAGTATGAGGATGCCAAGCAGATGGCCATGGAGAACTCCGACGTGGCCAAGATGCTGGATATCGACACGCTGGCACAGCTGATCTATGCCCAGAACTTCTCCATGCCCGCCGGTTATGTCAAGGATTCCAGCAACAAGTCCTGGCTGCTGAAGGTCGGCGAGGAGTACGACAGCATCGAGGATATCTCCGGTGCCCTGCTGCTCCATGTGGATGGCTTTGGCGATGTCCGCCTGTCTGACGTGGCCGATGTGCAGATCATCGACAACGCGGAGGACAGCTTTACCCGCCTGAACGGCGAGCGCTCCGTGGTGCTGAAGATCTTCAAGAGCAATTCTTCCAGCGCCGGTGAAGTTTCCGGCAACTGCAAGGCCGCCTTCAAAGAGCTGGAACAGAAATACGATGGCCTGCATGTGGTCGTGCTGTCCAACCAGGGCAACTACATCAGCATCATCGTCAGCAGCATCCTGAGCAGTATGCTCATCGGTGCGGCCCTTGCCATCATCGTGCTGGCCATCTTCCTCAAGGATATCAAGCCCACGCTGGTGGTCGGCATCAGTATCCCGCTGTCGGTGCTGTTTGCCGTGGTGCTCATGTACTTCACCGGCCTGGATATGAATATTATGACGCTGGCGGGCCTGTCCCTCGGCATTGGTATGCTGGTGGATAACTCCATCGTCGTCATCGAGAACATCTACCGTCTGCGCAGCCGCGGCGTGCCCGCTGCCCGCGCGGCGGTCCAGGGCACCAAGCAGGTGGGCATGGCCATCATGGCTTCCACCCTCACCTCTGTCTGCGTGTTCCTGCCCGTCATCTTCACATCGGGTGTCATCAAGAGCCTGCTGCAGCCCATGTCCATGTGCATCGGCTACTGTCTGGCTGCTTCCCTCATCGTGGCCCTGACGGTTGCCCCGGCGGCCTCCTCTACCCTGCTGAAAAACTCCAAGCCCAAAGAGCTCAAGTGGTTCGACAAGGTACAGGAAAAGTACGTCAAGAGCCTGGAATGGTGCTTCCAGCACCGCTGGGCACCGTTGGGTGCGGCAGTGGTGCTGCTGGTGTTCTGCGGCTGGCGCGTGATGTCCATGGGCGTTGAGATGCTGCCCACCATCACCAGCAACGAGGCCATCGTCACCCTCTCCACCGAGAAGGATCTGACCAAGGAAGAATCCTATGCTGTGGCTGAGAATGTCATTGATGCCCTGCTGGCTGTGGACAACGTGGAAGAGGTGGGCGTTACCACCGACAGCCGCGTGGCCGGAATGGATGTCGGCCAGCTGGGTCTGCCCCAGACCATCACCGACCTGCTGAAAGCCGCCAACAGCTACGGCACCTACCAGATCAACGTGATGCTGGACGAGAGCCTCTCCTCCCGGCAGATCGAACAGGCCCGCGAGGCGCTGGAAGAAGCTGTGAACGGCGTGGAGAACTGCACCGCTACCGTTGAGATCAGCGGAATGCAGGAGCTGACCAGCCAGCTGGATATGGGCCTGACCGTTCAGGTCTCCGGCAACGACATTGATACCATGACTGCCCTCTCCGAGAAGGTGGTGGATATGGTCAACGAGATGGACGGCTTTACCAATGCCACCAACGGTCTGGGCAGCGGCGATGCCACCATCAACCTGCAGATCGACCGGGATAAGGTCCGTTCCTACGGCCTGACCGTGGCGCAGGTCTACCAGCAGATCGCCGCCAAGCTGACCACCACCACCACGGCCCAGACCCCCGTTGCCATCGATGGCTCCACCATGAACGTCCAGATCAGCAACAATCTGGACCCCATGACCAAGGAAAACATGATGGATATGACCTTTACGACCTCCGTCATGGCCGCCGACGGCACCACCGAGACCGGCACCTGCACGTTGGGCGATATGGCCACCTGGGTCACCGGCTCCACCCCGGACTCCATCACCAGCAAGAACCAGACCCGCTATATCAGCGTGACGGCGGACGCGGTGGAGGGCACCAATACCACCACCGAGACCCGCGCACTGGAAAAGAAGCTGAACGAGTTTGCCGCATCCGATGAGATGCCCGAGGGCTGCAGCTTCTATATGGGCGGCGGCTCTGAGATCAACGGCATGGTGGTGGATCAGATGGGCCAGTGGATGTTCCTGGCGCTGCCCTTCGTCTACCTTGTTATGGTGGCCCAGTTCCAGAGCCTGCTCTCCCCCTTCATCGTTCTGTTCACCATTCCGCTGGCCTTTACCGGCGGCCTGCTGGGCCTGCTGCTCACCGGCCAGCAGTTGACCATGATCTCCATGATGGGCTTCATCGTCCTGATGGGCACGGTCGTCAACAACGGTATCGTGTTCGTGGATTACGCCAACCAGCTGCGCATCGGCGGCATGGAGCGCCGCGCGGCCCTGATCGCCACCGGCAAAACACGAATGCGCCCCATCCTGATGACCACCCTGACCACCGTTCTGGCCATGCTCCAGCTGGTGTTCAGCGGCGATATGGCCAGCCAGCTGATGAGCGGCATGGCCATCGTCATCATCTTCGGCCTGACTTACGCCACCCTGATGACCCTGTACGTTGTGCCCCTGATGTATGACATCCTCTTCAAGAAGCCGCCGCTGAACGTGGATATCGGCGATGAGAACCTTGACGACATCCCCGATGATGCCGCCGAGTATATCGCCCAGAACACCGCTCAGCCGGAGTAAGAAAACTTCCCCGAAGCACCCTTCACAGCCTTGTGAGGGGTGCTTTTTTGATACTTGCAGGATAGATAAAATGATGATAAAATATAAACGTAGAAAAGTACTCTTTTTCTGAAACGAAAGGATGGCGGAAATGCGGTTCGTACAGTTGGATGAAAAGAATGAAGAACGCATGAATGCTATCCGTAAATTCACCCTGATGGATGACACCTTTATGACACAGGTGTTTTCAGGAGATAAAGAGAGCACACAGGAGTTGCTTCGCATCATCCTGAAACGAAAGGACCTGACTGTCGCAAGGTCTGCAACACAGCTTACGATCGGCAATCTGTTTGGCCGTTCTGTACGGCTGGACATTTATGCAACGGATGATGCAGGCAAGCAGTATGATATCGAAGTACAGCAGGAAGATAAGGGAGCCGCTCCGGAACGGGCGCGGCTGAACAGTGCGATGTTTGATTCCCGCCTGACGACTTCTGGTGAAAAATATTCTGACCTGCCTGAGACATATATCATATTTATTACGGCAAATGATGTTTTGGGAGATGGTCTGCCGGTTTACAATATTGAACGGACGATTCAGGAAACCGGGAAGCTGTTCCACGACCGTGCACATATCGTATATGTGAACGGCGCATATCGGGGAACGGATGAGGTCGGCGCGCTGATGCAGGATTTCCGCTGTGATGACTATCGGGATATCCGGAACCCCAAAATAAGGGCAAGAGTAAAATACTTTAAAGAAGAAACGGAAGGAGTGGCAGCTATGTGCAAGACAATGCAGGTGATCGTTGATCGGGAACGAGAAGATGCCGAGGTGGCAAAGGGAAAGCGCATTGCGCTCAATCTCTGGAAGAACGGAGAGCATGATCTGGATAAGATCGCCCAGACCACCGAACTTTCGTTAGAACAGGTGCGGGAGGCAATTACCGAACCGTGTTCTGCATAAGAAAACTTTCCCCAAAGCACCCTTCACAGCCATGTGAGGGGTGCTTTTTGTCAACTTGCTAAAAAAATCGCCGCAGCTTTGGCACAGTCTCCAAAAATTGAGGAATTCAATAAAAAATATTGACAGGGAGATCGGAAGAGCG
>ERZ1106976.1702-NODE-1702-length-21297-cov-4.936776_pt1 | contig 21297 bp, 18 predicted proteins | sample MGYA00403687_ERZ1106976 | MGnify/ENA primary metagenome ERZ1106976 (study PRJEB35170, sample SAMEA104062446) | human gut metagenome | biome: human gut; feature: human-associated habitat; material: faeces | place: Denmark | collected 2013-02-22 ... | reverse complement strand
GCTCTTCCGATCTTGTGAAGATTGCAGACAGCAACTTCAGCTATGCCAACTTCAATGAAGTCAAGGCGGATCATTTTACCGCATTGCAGAGTGATTTTTCGGAAGTTTTCCTGACCGCCTGCAGGCTGAAGAACACTTCGGTTCACGAAGTCCGCTTCGATAAGGCGAATTTCTATCGCACCTCATTGAAAGGAATTGATCTCACCACCTGCCGGATTTCCGGCATCATCACCTCCCTGGAAGCCGGTGAACTCAAAGGTGCCGTCGTGAATATGTTCCAGGCTGTCGAACTGGCGAAACGGTTTGGAGTCATTGTCCGGTAATTATTTCAGGTTCAAACGGTCTGCAGAGCGGATATGCTCTGCAAACCATTCACTTTTACCAGCCGGAAATTACGGTGAACGGGCGCTCCGCTCTGCCGGATGGCGTTTCCACGATCAATCTATAGTTTCCGGGGGACAGTTCGTCTGTCGGCAGAGTAAAAAATAAGCGTGCCCGCGGCGCCAGACGCTGTTTTCTGAGAACTTTTCCTGCCGCATCAAGATCAATACCATTGAAACGCTCCATGATGTCTGTGTGATATGGGATTTCGAAATCCGGAACATATGGATCACCGAATTTTTCGATCTCCACGTTGCAGCTGTCATCCTTTCCAATCGGTACGGATGGATCAATGATATTTGGAATCGTCATCATGATCTTTGTCACTTTCTCGGAAAGTTCCTTCTCCTGTGCCTCTAACTCAGACAAACGGGCAGCATTTGCAGCTACCTGTGCTTTGACTTCTTCTGCTTCATCTTTCTTTCCCTGTCCCATTAAGGCACCAATCTGCTTGGAAAGTTTATTACGGCTGGCACGCAGCTCATCTGCCTCGGACTGCGCAGCCCTGGCCTTTGCATCCAGTTCTATTACCTCATCCACGAGTGGAAGCTTATGATCCTGAAATTTCTTTTTGATGTTTTCTTTTACAACATCCGGATTTTCTCTTAAAAATTTTAAATCTATCATGGTTCCTCCTAATTAATGCATCGGCTGCAGCGGATATTTATCGGTCAGTGTTTTAATGATGGCTTTTGCCTTCTCAACAGCCGGCTCTCCCTCTTTGATGAGCATGGCAATTGCCTCAGCTACCTGATCAAAATCGTCCTCTTTTAATCCTCTGGATGTAGCCGCAGGTGTTCCAAGACGGATTCCGCTTGTAACAAATGGTTTCTGCGGATCGTTTGGAATCGTATTCTTATTGGCAGTGATATGCGCACTGTCAAGAAGTTTCTCAACAACTTTTCCGGTCAGGTCATATGGTGTCAGATCCACCAGCATCAGATGGTTATCTGTTCCTCCGGATACAATCTTGACATCACGCTTCTGTAATCCTTTGCAAAGTGCCTGTGCATTCTTTATAATCTGCTCCTGATACGTCTTGAATTCCGGCTTTAATGCCTCCTCAAAGCAGACTGCTTTTGCAGCAATCACATGCATCAGCGGTCCTCCCTGTGTTCCCGGGAAGATAGCTTTATTGAAATTATACTTTTTGTTTACCTCATCACTGCAGAGGATCATTCCTCCACGAGGTCCGCGCAGTGTCTTGTGTGTTGTAGTGGTTACCACATCTGCGTATGGAACTGGACTTGGATGCAGCCCTGCGGCTACCAGTCCTGCGATGTGCGCCATATCTACCATAAGCACCGCATTCACTTCATCTGCGATCTCACGGAATTTCTTAAAGTCAATGGTACGTGCATATGCAGATGCACCTGCAATAATCATCTTTGGCTTGCATTCCAGTGCAATCTCTCTTACTTTATCATAGTCAATAAATCCCTCATCGTTGACTCCATAAGGTACCACATGGAAATACGTACCGGAAAAATTCACCGGTGAACCGTGTGTCAGATGTCCGCCGTGATCGAGATTCATTCCCATAATGGTATCACCCGGCTTTAAAATGGCAAACTGTACTGCCATATTTGCCTGTGCACCGGAATGCGGCTGTACATTGACGTACTCACAGCCAAACAGTTTCTTTGCGCGCTCTCTTGCCAGTTCCTCAACTACATCCACGCACTCACATCCGCCGTAATAACGCTTTCCCGGATACCCTTCTGCATATTTGTTGGTCAGAATACTTCCCATTGCAGACATAACCGCCGGGCTCACCCAGTTTTCCGATGCGATCAGCTCAATGTGGCTGTTTTGTCTGTCAAACTCTGCAGTGATCGCTGCTGCAATTTCAGGATCTACTGCATGTATATCTTCCAGTGTGTACATAATATTCTCCTTTTCAACTCTTTTTTCCCATTATACCGAATTCTTCGGTGCAATGCAACCATTCCACTCCTTAGAAAACAAATGGGAGCTGCCGTGCAGCTCCCCTGTTTTTTAATATTTATTTCTTTTTTGTCTTTGCTACTGCTGGTTTTAACAATTTGTCTTTGCCAAGATGCAGTTTCATGACATACCATAATGCGGCTGCAATAAAGATGGAAGAATACGTACCACTGATCAGTCCAATCATAAGCGGTAATGCAAACTCACGGATGGAAGATACTCCGAGGATAAACAGCAGCAATACCATGATGATGGTTGTAATGGAGGTATTCAGTGAACGGGAAAGTGTCTGTGTCAGAGACCGGTTTGCCACCTCTGCCAGTGTCTCCGGTGTCTGTTTCTTCATTCCCTGCATGTTCTCACGGATACGGTCAAAGATAACGATGGTATCATTGATGGAATATCCGACAATTGTAAGTATGCAGGCGATAAATGTATTACCTACAGAAATACGGATCAATGCATAACCTGTCAGCATAACAAGTACATCGTGTACCAGTGCAATAATCGCACTTCCGGCGAAACGGATGTCCTTGAAACGGAACCAGATATAAAACAGCATGAAAATACATGCAACGATCAGTGCCTTGACCGCATTGGAACGCATCTCATTACTGATGGTAGAACCAATACTCTGGCTCTCGATTGTGGATTCATCCACACCAAACTTGTCCACAAGCATCTGATTTACTTCTTCACGTTCGCTCAGGCTCAGTGTCTTTGTCTTGATTGTCACAACATTGCTGCCGGATACGGTACTTGCCTGGATCGCATTATCATTAATAACCTTTGCGACTTCCGGTACAATCTTGTCCTCTACCTGTTCAACGGTATAATCCTTACCAAAATCTGCGGAAATGGATGTACCACCCTTAAATTCCAGACTGAAATTCAAAGATCCCTTTCCAGCTGCTCCGTAACCGATCATTCCAACAAATCCGGCTGCGATCACAACAAGGGAAATGATAAAACATACCCAGCGATGCTTCATGAAATCAATGGTCTTATGTTCTCTTGCACGGCCGTATAATTTCTCGTTTCTGCATCCAACGGCATAAAATGCCAGATTTAACAGTCTCGAAATAACCAGTGCCGTAAACATGGAAACGATCAGGGAGATAATCAGTGTATATGCAAATCCCTTAACTGTTCCGGAACCAAGCCACATCAGCACCAGTGCTGCAATAAAGGTGGTCACATTACCGTCAATGATGGCAGACATGGCCTTCTGGTAACCTGTTTTGATGGATGTCAGTACGGACTTCCCTGCTGCAATTTCTTCACGGATACGCGAAATGATAATAACATTCGCATCTACCGCCATACCGATACCAAGGATAACACCCGCGATACCCGGAAGTGTCAGCGTAATTTCAAACAGATAAATCAGCGCTACCGTTACGGTTGTATAAATGGCAAGACCAATGGATGCAACCACACCGGATAAGCTGTAATTTAAGATCATGAAAAGCATCACAAGGATCAAACCGATGATGGCTGCCTTGACACTGGAAGAAAGTGCTTTTCCACCCAGCTGTGCCCCTGCTACGGAAGATTCCATCTCTTCGAGCTTTAAGTTGATCGCACCTACACGGATAAATGTTGCAAGCTGTTCCGCTTCATCATAATCAGACATACCGTTGATGACACAGCTTCCGTCTTTGATTGCGCTCTCTACTTTCGGTACACTGATGAAATGATCATCATAGTAAATACCGATAGATTCTCCGGAAGAAGCTGCCTTTGTGGTTGCCTCTCCAAACACATCTGCTGCTTTTTTCTTTAATGTCAGCTGAACAACCGGCTCCTTGGTACTGGTAGAGGAAGACTGGTTATACGCTGCATTGGCAGACTTTACATCATTACCGTCCATGATTACAGAACCATTGTCAACCAGATTCTGAATGTCATAATTCAGTTTGTATTCCCCTGTGGAACTGTCATAACTGTAGTTTTCATTACCGTCCGAATCTTTCTGTACGATAAAATACAGCGATCCCGGGCTTCCCAGATCCTCAAGTACGGCATTTGCATCATAGACACCAGGAATTTCTACCGTAATACGGTCATCGCCGACCGGATATACCGCATATTCGGTACTGTAACTCTCGGCACGCTCTTCAAGCTTTGCTACCGTATCATTGATATCTTTCTTGGATGGATTCTTATCCTTGATCCGGTAAGTAATGGACACACCACCGGAAAGATCAAGACCAAGTTTAATACCTTCGGCTTCCGTCTTGTTGTCAGTTTTTTTCTGACTTGTGCTTGTCGCAGACATAATCGTGCTCGTGTAATATCCCAGTCCGATCAGACAGGCCAGGATAATCGCGATTATAGCGACGCCCTTGCTTTTTTTCATGTTTGCTTCCTTCCTATTCCTTTAATTTTCCGCTTCCGCAGCTTTTATCATGATTGCGCATTCAATACGTTTCTTCTGGAGTTCACATCCCAGATCATAAGCATCTGTGATGGTTCCGTGGAAATTGTACGAATTTGCAGCACATCCCCCACTACAGTAAAATCTGGCAAAGCATTTACGGCACTTTTCTTTTGCATAGACATTGCAGCATTTAAACTCGTCCTGCAGATTCGTGTTTTTCACGCCATCCCAGACATTTCCCATCAGAAAATCTTCATTTCCGACGAACTGGTGGCACGGATACAGATCTCCCCACGGTGTGACCGCAAGGTATTCCGTTCCGGAACCACATCCGGACAGACGCTTGTACACACAAGGTCCACCTTCCAGATCAATCATGAAATGGAAGAAGTTGAAAGAATTTCCTTCTCTGTTACGGCGAACCATCTCCGCTGCCAGTTTATCATATTCTTCAAAGAGAACCGGAAGATCCTCTTCCTGCAGTGCATATTCATCGGTCGGCTGTGCGACAACCGGCTCAACAGAAATCTGCTTGAATCCCAGATCGGCCAGATGCAGTACATCCTTGGAAAAATCGGTGTTGAAATGGGTATAGGTACCGCGGACATAATAACGCTCCTGATTCCGGCTCTCTGCAAGTTTCTGGAACTTCGGAACGATCAGGTCATAGCTTCCCGCCCCCTTCCGGAACGGACGCATACGGTCATTCACTTCTTTTCTTCCATCAATACTTAAAACGACATTGTCCATTTCCTTATTTGCAAATTCCATGATATCGTCGTTTAACAACACCCCGTTCGTTGTCAGCGTAAAACGGAAATGTTTGTCATGCAGCTTTTCCTGTTCCCGTCCATAGGCAACCAACTGTTTTACCACATCAAAATTCATGAGTGGCTCTCCTCCGAAGAAATCCACTTCAAGATTTTTCCGGTTTCCGGAGTTTGCAATCAGGAAATCAAGTGCCTGTTTTCCTGTCTCATAAGACATCAGGGCTCTTCTTCCATGATATTCGCCCTCTTCCGCAAAGCAATAGCGGCATGCCAGATTGCAGTCATGTGCAATATGTAAACACAATGCCTTTACTACCGTCGGGCGCTTCTTAAAATCAAAAATCTTCTGTTCGTAAGCATCTTCCGTAAACAGGTCTCCCTGCTCCTTTAACTGCTCTGTTTCTTCGATTGCTTCTGCAATCTCCTGTTCCGGATACCGGGATTGTAACTGGGCAATGATCTCTTCCCTGGAGTGATCTTCAAATAATGCGATCACATCATAAGTCACATCATCCACCACATGAATGGCACCGGAGTTTACGTCTAATACAATATCATAGCCATTGTTCTTAAACTGATGAACCACTATAATATTTCCTCTCTTTCCTAAACATAATAAAACCGCGCGCTACGCACGCGGCTTTATTATGCCTTATTTTTCTTACCTTAGCGTTCGGGCTGTGTAAGTAATCACTCCGTGATTACTTACACTTCTCGCAGGTCTGGTTTCCTACTGTACAGGATGTCTTACATGCAGACTGGCATGATGTCTGGCACTCGCCACATCCACCTGTCTTGATTGTGTTCTGTAACTTTCTTGTATTTAATGTCTTTACATGCTTCATGAGAATCTCTCCTTTGTCTGTTTTTTTGGATTTCCCGTCTATCTGTATTATTATAGCACAGTGGTCACCATAAGGAAAGTCTTTTTTTACAGTCACACAGCCCTTACTTCTTTTTCCACCGCACGCTTCCCAGCAGTGCCGCTGCCGTACACAAAATCAGAATCGTCAGGTTTTCTCCCTCCAGCGCAATCCAGTGCTGTTCCCGTATGCAGGAACAGACATACAGAATCCCGAAAAAAAAGCCTCCCAGCATAACTGCGCAAAAAGGTATGGCACCACATTTACATGCGCGCAGGATTTTTCCACCGATGAGACCGGAAAGCGCATACCATGCCGTAATTCCCGCCCGGATCAGTTCCACCGACAATCTCATGGAATAGGAAATCCCGCACCATAACAGAAAAAGCGCCGCGGAGAGCAGACATGTGCCTATAAAGCAGCCTGCAAACTTTGCGACGTTTCTTCCTGTTTTATTATTTATTTGTTCCTGCCCATTCTCCACACATACTTCTCCGGAAATTGTCCTCCTTAGAGTTTATGGGAAATACGGCTCTTTTATTCCATTTTACAGTTCGCAGTTATTTACGGTTCTAGGGAACGGAATGACATCGCGGATATTTGCCATACCCGTCAGATACATCACGCAGCGCTCAAATCCAAGACCGAATCCGGCATGTCTGGCTGATCCGTATTTGCGCAGATCCAGATAAAACTTGTAATCTTCCTCTTTCAGCCCCATGTCCTGAATACGTGCCAGAAGTTTATCATAATCGTCCTCTCTCTGGCTTCCGCCGATGATCTCTCCGATTCCCGGAACAAGGCAGTCTACTGCTGCAACTGTCTTTCCGTCTTCATTGAGTTTCATGTAAAATGCCTTGATTTCCTTCGGATAATCGGTTACAAATACCGGTCTCTTATAAATCTGTTCGGTCAGGTAACGCTCATGCTCGGTCTGCAGATCACAGCCCCAGGATACCTTATAATCAAACTTGTCATTGTGTTTTGACAATATCTTAATTGCTTCTGTGTAGGTCACCCGTGCAAAATCATTGTTTACTACGTTCTCCAGACGATCCAGCAGACCTTTGTCCACAAAATTATTGAAAAATGCCATTTCTTCCGGTGCATGTTCAATCACATAATTGATCACATACTTTAACATGCTTTCCGCAAGCATCATATCATCTTCGAGATCTGCGAATGCGATCTCCGGCTCAATCATCCAGAACTCAGCCGCATGTCTGGTTGTGTTTGAATTTTCCGCACGGAAAGTCGGTCCAAACGTATAAATATTTTTAAATGCCATCGCATAGGTTTCTCCGTTTAACTGACCGGATACGGTAAGATTGGTAGGTTTTCCAAAGAAATCCTTAGTATAATCCACGGTTTTATCCTGTTTTTTCGGCACATCTTTTAAATCAAGCGTTGTTACCTGGAACATTTCCCCTGCACCCTCGCAGTCACTTCCTGTGATGAGCGGAGTATGCACATAAACGAAATCGCGCTCCTGGAAAAATTTGTGAATCGCATATGCACACAGGGAACGTACACGGAACACCGCCTCAAACGTATTGGTTCTCGGACGCAGATGTGAAATGGTACGCAGATATTCAAACGTGTGACGCTTCTTCTGCAACGGATAATCCGGTGTGGAAGCACCTTCCACGGTTACCTCTGCTGCCTGGATCTCAAACGGCTGTTTTGCTTCCGGCGTAGGCACCAGCTGTCCTTTTACAATGACTGCTGCTCCGACATTAATCTTGCAGACCTCCTCATAATTCTCCAGACCATCTCCATATACAACCTGAATCGGCTCAAAAAAGGTACCGTCATTCACTACAATGAATCCAAAATTTTTGGAATTACGGTTACTTCTTACCCATCCGCCGATTGTTACCTGCTGATTTTCATATCTGATCGTATTTTTGAAAATCTCTCTGACATTTACTAATTCCATACTGTCCCTCCGTTAAAAATCTAATCTATCCCTTAGTTGTTTTTATTGAACCCTTTCGTTTTCCGATGACTCTGTCGTCTGTGTATCCGGTTCTACGGTAATATTGGCTTTCTCCACAACATACGAAATCGCCTGATTGACCACATACAGCTGACGAAGTGTTTTCTTTCCATCCTCTTTATTTCCACCACCATAATATTTATATACCGCATTTTCATCTGCCATCTGGCTGTTGCCTGAACTTACCAGATAATCTACAAATGACTTAAAATCATCATCACTGATTGTAATATTTTCTTTTTCCGCAATCCGTCCAAAGATAAATTCAATTTTGATCTGCTTGGTCATCAGTTCTTTCCACTGTTTTTTCATATCATCCACGGTAGTATTGTTATTCTTGGCATACTGTTCCAGAGTCTGTGTATCATTGCAGTTGTCTGCTTCAAATTCATGCTGATATTCCTGCAGACGCGCATCCAGATACTCATCCGGAATTGTCACTTTACATTTATCCAGCAGATCATCTTCAACTGCGCTGATACTTGCCTGAGACTTGGAATTTGCGGCCTGCTTTTCGAGTACCTGCCGTACATATGCAACCAGATCCTTTTTCGTGGTGATCTTCTGCTCGGTAAATGCATCTGCTACCATGTCATCGGTCAGCGTGTCCATGGTAACCGGCTTATAAATTCCCTTGATTTTGAATTTAAACGTTGTTTTCTTTCCCGCCAGATCCGAAGACTGGTAATTCTCCGGGAATGTCACATCCGAACTTACTTCTTCCCCGACTTTTGCGCCGACAAGCCCATCACTGAATCCATCAATGTAATTTGTCTTCTGTGTGGCATCACAGTTGTTCGCCACATCAATCATTGTGTCTGTCGCAGAACCGCCATCAAATGCATCCCCGTCGAGATATCCGGTATAATCCACCTTGACATAATCATTCTTTTGAACCGTATCACGGTCTTTTACCTCAACTCCGGTGATTCCGTAATACGGAAGCAGCGACATTAAATTCTGCTCCACCTGATCATCTGTCACATCATAATTTCCGGAGATTGTAACATCAATCCCTTTATAATCTGCAAGTTTCGTCACAAGTTTTGACAGATCCAGCTTCATCTGTGCGCTGTGCGGTCCGTCAAACACTTCACTTGCCGTCTCCTGTGTTCCCTGCTGGGTACTTGCCTTTTTATCACTGTCTGTACCACATGCTCCCATGGATAATACCATCGTCATGCACAAAAAAAGTATAACCACTCTTTTCTTCATAATGTCCCAAATCCTTCTTTCTTTCCTTTTACAACTAATTAAACATACCATAAATCCATAGAAAATACAAACAGTAAACGTTGATTTTTACAGAAATCTTTGCTACAATAAATTTTAGTATATAGAGGAGGAAATCCACGATGAAACCAATAGGAATCGTATTATTAGTGATTGCCATTATTCTGGTAGCCGCTATGATTGTCCTGTACTTTCTCGGAAAGAAAGCACAGAAGAAAAAAGAAGAACAGGATGAGCAGATGAAAGCCGCTGCGCAGACAGTGACGATGCTGATCATCGACAAAAAACGAATGAAAATGAAAGATGCCGGCCTTCCTTCACAGGTAATGGAGCAGGCAAACAAACTCATGCAGCGCGCCAAACTTCCAATCGTAAAAGCCAAAGTCGGACCAAGAGTCATGACACTGATCGCAGACGAGCAGATCTACGATGACATTCCGGTCAAGAAAGAAGTCAAGGCAACCGTCAGTGGTCTTTATATCACAGGCGTACGCGGACTCCGTGGACCGCTGGAAAAACCGGTCAAAAAGAAAAAAGGATTCCGTGCAAAGCTTCAGGAAAAGTACAATGAAGCCAATGCCAAGTTGAAAGAATCCAAATCCGGTTCCAGCAGCAAAAAGAAATAATGTGTTTACAGGAAAAAACAGGAAAAGGCTTATCTTCCCCACCGGGAAGATAAGCCTTTTCTTTTCATGCAGATTCTATACCGTTGTTCCACAAATCATGATTCTTCCATCTGAAACAGCTGCATATTTCTTTCCAGAACCTCTGCAATATTTTTAAGGTTCTCTGCATTCTGACTGATATCATTGATAACCGAACCAATTTCCATCATGGAAGCCGAGGTCTCCTGTGTGCTTGCCGCATTTTCCTCTGCGATTGCCGACAGACTCTGTACCGTATCTACGATCTTATTTCTTGCATCCTCAATCTTTTGTGTCTGTTCTTCTATGGATACCATTCCATGGATGGACAAATTGACACCTTCATGCATTTGTTCAAAAACTTCTGCCGTCTTTTTCACTTTTTCGTTCTGCTCCTGCATGATTTTCTTCACATCTTCCATCGTATGTACTGCAGTTTCGGAATCTTTCAGCAGTTCACGGATAATATCCTCAATCCGCTTGGCAGATTCGTTGGACTGTTCTGCCAGCTTCTGGATCTGTGCTGCCACCACCGCAAAACCTTTTCCTGCCTCTCCTGCCCGGGCAGCCTCAATGGAAGCATTGAGTGACAGCAGATTGGTTTCATCTGCAATGGAAGCAATCAGCGATGTTGCATCCTTGATCTTCAAGGCAGAATCATTCGTTGTATTGGTCTGTTCATAAATCACATTGATGGACTCGGTTGCCCTCTCATTGATTTCTCCCAGTTCTTCCAGTGCCTTTTTGGCTATCTGTCCGGACTCATTCATCACATCTGCCGTCTCGTTCATGGATTTTACCTGGCTTGTAGAATCCTCAATCATCGTACCCATGGAAATAATGGACTCGGTTGCCCCCTGTGTCTCCTGTGCCTGACTGGTTGCACTGGTTGCGATCTCATTTACTGCGGTCTCCACATTATTTACGTTTCCTGCTGTCTTTACCGCGTTATTGTTTAACGTTTCCGACGCATCAAACAACTGTCCACTCTGCTGCCGTATCTTCTGTACAATTTCCGTCAGAGCCTCTTTCATCCGAAGCACGGCATTTGCAATGCTTCCGACTTCCCCACGATGTGCGGCACATTGTTCCAGTACCTGATCGTTTCGCAGATCCAGCTGTGCAATCCGGTTCACGGAATCTGTAATCTTTGATAACGGACGTGTAATCCGTGTTGCAAAAACAAACGCTGCCAAAGCCCCGAGCAACAGCAGCACACCTGAAATCAGGATTCCCCTTTGCTCCAGCATTAATGCCGGTGCAAGAAGATCTGCATCATCCGCCGTGACTACAAGGATAAACTGTTTTTTGCTGGTATAACATGCGGCAAATTTTTTCTCCCCCTGAAATACATACTGCACAGTCTCCGGTTTTGGGATACTTCCCCCCTGTATCTCTTTGAGCATCTTTTTGACAGCATCGTTTTCTACCGGCTGCCCGATTTTCTCAGCGGTAGGATGATACAGCATCGTTCCGTCAAATCCGACCAGATAGGCATAAGCTGTCTTGGCTCCTGCGATATCTAGCTGCTGTAAAATGTCCTGTGCAGCTTCCGGATTATCTAAAAGATCAATATTTACCTGCATGGCACTTTCCATCTCCCTTCCATACGAAATGGAAAGATCCAGCAGATAGTCGGAATAGATACTGCGGATATTGCTTTTTACCCCAGGCATAATCATGAGTGTATACAATATTACAATCACTGCCGCCACAAGAATCACTACCGCAATAAACTGCGTTTTCATAGAATGCCAGAAAGAAATTTTCTGCTGCCTGTGTTCCGTATTCATAATGATTTCCCCCTCTGTTATCATTTTTTACATTATACCACAACTCAGCATTTTTTCACAATATTTAACAATTTTTTCGTTCATTTTCGTTTGTTTTCGTGCATATTCATTACTTACGTCTGTTTATCTGACAAGTTTGAATGCCGGGTCCTGTTTCGGATTTGCCAGAATCCGGATATGGCAGTCCGCCAGATGCTCATTGTTTATCTCCAGCGCATATTCCACCTCAACCGTAATCTCTTCCTCTTTCTCCTGCACATCCACACGGTAGGCATCAATTCCCACCAGCAGGCTGCCGTATGGGGTATTATAATATGTAATATTTTTTTTATTTTTTTCAAAAATCATATGAACGTTGACAGCACCCTTTTTCGTCAGTTCCATATAATTATCACGCACTTTAATCATGTTCCTGGTCGATTCTTTCTGACCTTCCATGACCTCCTCGTACATAAAAAAATGCTTGCCATTCCGAAAATAATAATCTCCCGGGGAGATCACTTCTATCGTGTCATTCTGTTCGTTTTCCCCGATCTGCAATCCCTTGATGGACAATAATACGTCTTTTGTCATAGCCAGTTCCTTCTTTTCCTTGATATCTTAACGCACATTGGCGTGCTTCATTATCATAACGAGTTTAACGGAAATAATCAAGGAATTTCCACCGGATCTGCATTTTTCCAGAATCAAACACATCTGCATATTCTTCCTGTGTCAAAACTTCACGCAGCTCCTCACCGGAAGATTCATCCATAACCTCATATACCGATCCCTGAAAACACATATTCGGATACAGCACACACCACCAGTTATGTCCTTCTCCTTTTCCCAGTGTAATCTGCAATGCACGGTATTTGCCTGCAGGAAACGTATAATCCCCATACGTTTTCACAGGGAAATCCACATTGGCAAGCCTTGCGCTGGCACCGTATGTATAGCCGTTTTTGTGCAGCGTTTTTTCCGCTGTTTCTATAATTTCGTCCATGTGGTCCTGCACAATTTTTTCGGTTTGCGCCCGGTCTGTTACCTTTTTTAGTTTTTGCCCAAGCATATGCCCCACCGCATCCCGGACCTTTAGTTTCACATTCTGGTCGTCCTTGGCATCACTGTTTGCCAGTACATGAAACCGCAGTATTTTTTCTGCAATTGCCGGCTGCAGTGGGTCCACCCTTTCCTTTTCTGTTGCGTGCGCAGTTCCCGCAGCAAGAACCGTTAACATACATAAAATGATAAACATGCTTTTTTTCTTTTTCATTTTCCCACACTCTCTTTCCTCTGATAGTAAGAGCATTTCCATTATTTTTCCTGTTTATACAAAAACCTGTCATCCGGTACGCGGTACATGGTTTTCCAGAAGATGATATGGTCTTCTGTTTCCAGATATGGCAGCATAATCTGCAGGATATGGTTTTCCTTCTCGTCCAGCAGCCTGCCAAGCTTAAACAGTTTTCCTGATCCCGCTGATTCCTGATTCTGCAGATACTGTTCCAGATAACTTCCCAGATCCTGTGGCAGATCTTCTTCTGTCTCAAACAATGCCAATGGATCTTCCGCCACACATACATAGATGTTTCTTGGGAAAAGTCCGGTTTGTTTCAGATAAGAAAGAACATCCGCATACCGTCCGGTATCCTCCATCAGATTTTCCCCGAAGACAAGCACTTTCATATGATTGCAGTCTGCCAGTTTTTCCAGCCGGCTATCATAGGTCTGCACACAGCTTTCCATCGTCTTTCCCGTGACAGGCGCGATATTCACACGCGCCTCTTCCAGATCCGTATTATCCTTCTGGCTCAGCTTGGGAAATCCATAACCAAAAGAAATCTGTCCATCCTTTTCGTCCACAACCGCCATCATTGGAAAACAGCGGTCTTCGAGTTCTGTGGCACTGCATCCGCAAAGCAGCTGCTGCACAGACAATACCAGTGCAACATATTTTTTTATTTTACCCTTCATGCCGTTTTTTCCCCTTTCCCCACAAAAGTACAAACAATGGCAGGAACAAAAACAACGGGATTCCGATATACAACAGATAATCCCGGAACCATTCCCCATGGCTGCTTTGGTGGAGCATTTCTGCCACCCCGAAAACGGCAGCCATCACCCCACAGAGATACCATTTTTTATGCGTATCTTTTTTCCGCAGTTTCTGTACCAGTTCCTGTGCATAAAACAAAAACACAGTCACAAGTGCAAACAGCGTAAAAAACCAGATGGCGATCATAAAGGCATCCAGCCGCTTCAAAAAACTTCCCCTCAGATGGATACTGCTCATCAGCGTAATGGCCGGATATTTCATGGTCGTCAGGGAACGGCTTCCAAAACTGCCCAGCAGGATCACATACAAAACTGCAAGAACACCTATGGCAAACCACATTGCCGCATGCACGGCATGCACCAGCTTCCCCCATTTTGCTTTCTGCACATAGGAGGGAAAAAATGCAAGCAGAAACAATGGCATCAGACAAAAAAAGACTGCCAGACTTCCTTTCATCACCGACCCGGTATCTGCCTGAAAAAAGCCATACAGATATTCCATCTCCAGACCCCCCGCCGCAATCAAAAGCATTACTGCAAGAAGTACAAACAAAACGACAAACAAAATCTCATACACCCGTGCACGGCTTTCAATCCCGCCACACACAGCATACCCTGCCGTCAGCAATACCAGAATCAGAATCAGGGGAAACGACTCCCCTGCAATCAGCCCCTTTTGTATCACGTCCGAAAAGATATATGCCCCGTATCCTGCCATCCCGGTAAAATAGACCAGCAGTAACACCAGAAAAATTTTTTTCATCCATGCCGGCAGAATCCGTTCCATATAAGTGACCAGATCCGTTTCCATCTTTTTTAAAACATATGCAAGATACCACAGATACAGGCTTCCCATAATGCCGCCCAGCACAATGGATGCCAGACCGTCATTTCCCGCAAATGCCGCCAGCTGTGAGGGCAGAATCAGCGTACTTTCCCCTACAAAATCGAACACAAACAGCCGGAACACCTGCCGCGTTGATATCCGGTTATTATTTGAAAACATATCGTTCCTCCGTTACTGTTTACTCAGCCTATTTTTTCCGCAGACGTATCCGCTCCCCACGTTTTGCATAAATGGGTCTTCGCACCATTTTTTTCAGTGGTGCACGCCAGATACTGTCGCGTTCATCATGATAATCATTGACATCTGCCCCCACAAACGGCATGAGATACGGAATCCCAAAGCTTTCCAGCCGCGACAGATGGATGAACACCGTAAGCAGTGCAATCAAAAATCCGAAAAATCCAAGCCATGCGGACAGGACAATCACATAAAATTTCAATATCCGGAATGAAAAAGCAAATTCTTCATTCGGAATGGAAAAGGAACAAAGCGCGGTAAACGCAACCACGATCACCACAATCGGACTGACAAGGTTGGCATCCACAGCTGCCTGCCCGATAATCAGACCTCCGACAATTCCGATCGTATTTCCCATTGCCCCCGGCAGCCGGACTCCCGCCTCCCGCAACAGTTCAAAAGAAATCTCCATGAGAATGACCTCCAGTGCCGCCGGAAAAGGCACACCGATCCGTGCCTCCCAGAAGGATAACAAAAGCGGTGTCGGCAGAATCTGTGTGTGAAAATTTGTCACCGCCAGATACAGTCCGGGGAGTGTCATGGCAAAAAAAGCTGCCATGTAACGCAAGATCCGTGCAAACGTTGCCACACCAAACCGATTATAATAGTCATCACTCGTCTTCAGAAAAGAATTCAGGTCTGTCGGCAAAATGAGAGCGACCGGAGAATTGTCGCATAACAATACGATCCTTCCCTCCAGCACCGCAAGTGCTGCCCGGTCCGGCCTCTGCGTCGTCTGAAACTGTGGAAACGGTGAATACCATTTCTTTTCCGCCAGCTGTTCCAAAGTTCCACTATCCATGACCCCATCAATCTCATATTCTGTAATTTTTTCCCGGATTTTTTCCAGCACGGATGTATATTTCAGATCTGCCATATACACCAGATCAATTGCCGTATGCGAACGCACCCCCTCCTGTACTTCTTCTACTTTAACCCGTGTCGATCGCACACGCTTACGGATAAGTGCCGTATTCGTTTTGATGGAATCGGTAAACCCCTCCTTCGAACCACGGATCACCTTTTCCGAATCCGGTTCCTGCACCCCCATGCCGGGATATCCTTTGTCGGCAATCTTTAATGCATGTCCGTATCCATCCACAAAAAGGATGGCATCCCCCGTGAGCATCCCCTGTGCTGCATCCTCTATGGTATCGTACGGTGTCACATCTGAAATCCCCATCGCATTCTCATTGAGTACCTGATTTAAGTCTCTGTCCGGCAGCTCCGATAATGCCGCCAGCAGTCTCCCCAAAGCCGTCGTTTCCAGCAGCATATTGCTGACTGCCACCTCAATATATGCCAGAAAACAGCGTCTTCTTTTTCCTTTTCCCAGACGCATTTCCTTCATTTTAATATCTGCACTGTCTGCGAACAGCTGCTGGAACTGTCTGATGTTTTGTTCAATATCTGTTGAAATTTTTGTATGCCCCATTTTTACATTCCTGTCTCTCTTTATATGAAAAAAGAACAGACACCAAAAGGTATCTGTCCTTACTATTTCCATCTGTTACATAAACTATTCACTTTCTGTTTCATCCTGACACTGGATTACACTTTTTACTGCCACTGCCTGGTTTTTTACATGTTTGTGCATGGCAAGCGTTGCGGCTTCTTTATCCCGGTTTTTGAGACCCTCCGCAATTGCATTATGTTCCGCAATCAGGATCGGATAATTGTCTGGATTTTTGATATATTCCACACGGTATCGGTAGATCTGCTCCCGCAGATTGTTCAATAACGTCACGAGTTTCGGATTTCCCGTTGATTCAAAAATAACATCGTGGAATTTTACATCCATCTCGGCAATCATTTTCACATCTCCGGTCTTTGTACTGTTTTCAAACTGATCTTTGACTTCTAAAAGTTTTTGCAGCTCTTTCTCCGAAATCTTATCACATGCAATCTTTACGGCAAGTTCATCCAGTGCCTCCCGGATTTCCAGAACATCTTCCATATCTTTGAGCGTCATCTTTGCAACCTCTGCCCCTTTGCGTGGCATGGTTACAGCAAGTCCCTCCTGCTCGAGCATACGGATGGCTTCACGGATCGGTGTACGGCTCACCCCAAGCTTTGCTGCCAGCTGTAACTCCATAAGCCGCTCTCCCGGTTTGAGATCTCCTTTTAAAATTGCCTCTCTTAACGTATTAAATACAACATCTCTCAGTGGCAGATATGCGTCCATATTGAGCGTCAGATCATCTGTCATGTTATCGTCTCCATTTCTGTTTGTGTGAATTATTACTTTCTCCTGTTGTTGTAGATCGTGGTCAGATATACCTGTTTTGCAAGACCGGAGCGTTTCATTTCCCGCAGCGCACGCTTTGCCGTTTCTCCATCTTCAAAAAGACCGAATACGGTAGGACCGCTTCCGCTCATCATGGAAGCTTTTGCACCCGAACGCATCATCTGCTGTTTGATCTCTGCAATTACCGGATAGTTTGGTATCGTAACCGATTCCAGTACATTTCCCATATGTGCACAGACACCGTCAAAATCTTTCTCCCGGATATCTTTCATCAGTGCATCAATATCCGGATGGTTCGTCTGTTCATCCAGCTTCAGGTTCTGATATACAAATCTGGTCGATACCGAAATGGATGGTTTTGCAATCAGCACCGGACATTTGATCATCGGCGGAAGCTGTGTCAGTTTTTCCCCGATTCCTTCTGCCAGTGCCGTTCCACGCATAAGACAGTAAGGAACATCTGCCCCGATCTGTACCCCACGCTTCATCAGTTCCCTGCGGGACAATCCCAGATCATACAACTGATTCATCGCATACAGCATGGCGGCAGCATCCGTGCTTCCTCCTGCCATCCCCGCCGCTACCGGAATTCTCTTTGTCAGTTTTACGGAAATTCCATCTGTAAGCGCAAACTCTTCCTGTAACAGCCGTGCCGCTTTATAGACCAGATTATTTTCATTTACCGGCAAAAAAGAGAGGTTGGAAACAATCTGTATCCCCGGCTCCCGGATCTTTTGAATCTCCAGAAGATCGTACAGATGAATGGTCTGCATGATCATGCGCACTTCATGATATCCATCTTCCCTGCGCCGGACCACATCCAGTCCCAGATTTATTTTTGCAAGTGCTTTGAGTGTTATTTCATCCATTTGTATTTCCTCAGTATTTTGTATACACCGATTGTACTACAAAAAATACAATCGGTCAAATTCTATTCTCCCTGTTATTCTTTCCACTTTCTTCCGAAAAAATAAGTCACAAAATAGATCACAGATGCGATAATTACAATCATTGGGCCGGTTGCAACGTTTGTATAATAAGACAGAATCAGCCCCATGACGCCCGAGAAAACGGAAAAAATTATCGAAAAGACATGGTATTCCCGCATGTTTACCGACAGATTTCTGCTCGATGCCGCCGGAAGGATCAGCAATGCATTGATGATCAGAATACCTACCCACTTGATGGAAAGCATGACAATCAGTGCTACAAGTACCGCAAAAACATAATCCATCAGTTGTACCGGAATCCGCTTGCTCTTTGCCAGTGCCCGGTGAATACAGATGGCATTCAGCCAGTTAAAACAGGTGATCCAGAACAAAATCGTAACGATAAAAATAATAACAAGATACCCGATTTCCTTTTTGGTAATGCTCAGAACATCCCCGACTAAAAGACTCGAATATTTACTGAAATTTCCGCCTTTTGACAGGATTGCCAGACCAATCGCAACCGAACAGGAGGAAAAAACCGAAATAATCGTATCGGTTGATACGGTACTTCTGCTTCCGATTTTGTTTAACAGCAGCGCGAATACAACTGCAAAAATCACCATGGAAATATTCGTATCCGGAATTCCGCATACCACTCCTACAGCAATTCCCGTCAGTGCGGAATGCCCCAGGGCATCCGAAAAATATGCCATTTTTTTATTGACAATCATGGTTCCCATCAGCCCAAACAGTGGTGTAATGATCAGTATTGCGGCCAATGCCATCTTCATAAAACCATAATCCATCCAGGAGGTCCAATCAATCATTTGTCTCATCCTCCTTTATCCATGTTTCTTCTTTTCCCGCAGAAAAAATCCGTTCAAATTCGGAACTTTCGTATACTTCTTTTACCGTTCCCTGCCTGAGGACCGTCTTGTCCAGAAGCACTACATGATCCGCATATCTTGCCACGTAATCCAGATCATGTGAGATCAGAATAATCGCAAGGTCATAATGTTTTTTCAGATAATCCATCGTTTTAAAAAAAAGTTCCATGCCATTCTGGTCAATTCCGGATACCGGCTCATCCAAAAGCAGCAGATTCGGCTCATCCATCACCGCCAGTGCAAGAAGCACTCTCTGCAGCTGTCCTCCGGACAGATTACAAACCTGTTTGTCGATCAGTTCTTCTGCCTCAAAAATGCGCAGATGCGCTTTGATCTTTTCATATAATTTCCGGTTTTTCGGCAGAAACACCGGATATCTCGACTCATAGCTTGCCAGCAGGTCATAGACACTGACCGGTGTATTTTTTTCGATGTTAATCGATTGCGGGACATATCCGATTTTTAAATTCTGCATCCGTCCGTCTTTGGTATCCCGAAACTCAATATCTCCCGTATGCGGGATGTCCCCCAGCATGGCACGGATCAATGTCGATTTTCCGGCACCGTTTTTTCCGATAATCGCATTCAGCGATCCACAGTGCATATGAAGATTCACATCTTTTAAGATTTCCTGCTCACTGAACCACACCCCCAGATGGTTCACCTTGATGCAGTGAAATCCACACGGACTAATGATCTTTCGCATAAAATGCCTCCTCAAGTATCTCCATGTTTTTTTTCATACCGTTAATATAACTGTCTTTTTCGTAAGTTCCGCGATTCAGCGGGTCCAGATATAATACCTTTGCATCGGACTCTTTCCGGATCGTATCTCCCATACTCTTTCCATACAGTTCTTCTGCAAGAATGTATTTTACATGCCCCTTGCGGACAGCAGAAAGCACATCCGATACTTCTCCTGCGCTGACCTGCCGTTCCTCATCGAGATCCAGCAGATAGTTTACCTGCAGTCCATAGTCCTCAGCGACATAGGCATATGCTTCATGAAACAGAATCACCGACTGACCGGAAATTTCCTGTTTTAATTTCTCCTGACGTTTTCTCAGTCCGTCCAGTTTTTCCAGATATGCCTTTGCCCCATTCTGATAGGCACTGCTTCTTTCCGGATCTGCTCCAGATAATCCATCGGCAATCGTCTGTACCTGTGTCTCATAAGCAGAAACGCTCATCCATGCGTGGGCATTGACATCCCCATGGGCATGTTCTTCTTCTGTTTCCCCCTCATGATGATGTGTATCGTCCTCCTCCCCGGAGAGCAAAGAAATATTCTCACAGGCTTCTATAATTTTCAGATTCGGGTAAGCCTCTGCAACTTCCTTCATAAAACTTTCAATTCCACCACCATTGATGATAAACACATCCGCCGTACTGAGTAACTTCATATCTTCCGGTGTCAGCTGATAATCGTGTAAACATCCGGTCTGTGGTTCACTCAGATTTTCCAAAGTGACTGATTCACAGCTGTCTGTGACATTCATCGCAGCAACATACATCGGGTAAAAAGAGGTGACTACCCGAAGCTGTTCTGTCGCCTCTTTTTTCTCCTCATGGTTAACATAAATCGAAACCGTACCAAGGGAGATCATTGCGATCACGACCAACAGGCAGAATACAAATACATACTTTTTTCTATTCATCTTCATTCTCCGAAACTTCACTCTCTAAAATGGAATCCATCAGATTCCAGATTTCTTCTCTTCCCTGCTTGGTCTGTGCAGAGTAAGGGATGATCTGTGTGTCCGCTCCCGCTTGTAAGGTGGTGCGGATCAATTTTATCTGCTTCTGGATCTGGCTGCGGTTGATCTTGTCCAGTTTCGTGGCAATGATGATAGGATCGTAGCCGTTACGACGGATCCAGTCATACATGATCCGGTCATTCTCCGACGGTGCATGTCTAATATCGATCAGCAAAAACACCAGCTTTAACTGTTTGGATTTATGTAGATAATCTTCGATCATCTTACCCCACTGGGCTTTCACATTCTCATTTGCCTGGGCGTAACCGTAACCGGGGAGATCCACGAAGTAGATTTCATCGTTCACATTATAGTAATTGATGGTCTGGGTCTTACCGG
>ERZ1106976.1699-NODE-1699-length-21309-cov-5.099228_pt1 | contig 21309 bp, 10 predicted proteins | sample MGYA00403687_ERZ1106976 | MGnify/ENA primary metagenome ERZ1106976 (study PRJEB35170, sample SAMEA104062446) | human gut metagenome | biome: human gut; feature: human-associated habitat; material: faeces | place: Denmark | collected 2013-02-22 ... | reverse complement strand
AAACCGCAGAAGATGGGAAATTACCTGGTAAAGTTATCGGAAATATAACTTATGGAAATCCTGGTACTATATGTAGTGGTACCTATCTTATGATAGGTCCATTTTCATCAGAAATAGAAATGAAAAATGCAGCAAGTTATATGGCAACAAAATTTTTTAGATGCCTAGTGGCAGCTAATAAAATTTCACAGGATGCTTATGCTAAAGTTTATCAAGCTGTCCCTATTCAAGACTTCTCCAAGCCTTGGACGGATGCTGAACTCTACGCCAAATACGGCTTAGATGAAGAAGAAATCGCCTTCATAGAGTCCATGATCAAACCTATGGATGTAGAGGCGTAGCTCATGGCGCAATATTTTCCCCCTCGCCCTCACCTTACGCCTTGGATTTATGCCTACAGTAATCCTGCTCCGGCATATAAGGGACTGCTTAAGGTCGGCTATACCACTCGCTCTGTAGAAGATCGAATCAAGGAGCAGTTCAACGTCGAACAGCCTGAAGGCTTGAAGCCCTACCGCATAGAATTTTACGAATCCGCAATGCGGAGCGATGGCTCGGCTTTTACGGACAAGGATGTTCATCGTATCCTTGAAAAAGCTGGATTTGCCCGCGTAGGGGGGGAATGGTTCCGCTGCCACGTAGAAGACATTAAAGCCGCAGTGCTGTCTGCTAGGCATCGTATGGGGAGCATGACCGGCAGAACACTGGATTTTGGCATGCGTCCGGAACAGCAGACCGCCGTGGATAAGACCGCCGCCTACTTTCAAAGCGTATCCGCAGAGGGGCGGACTCCCAAATTCCTCTGGAACTGCAAGATGCGTTTCGGTAAAACTTTTGCCGCGTATCAGCTTGCCAAAAAAATGGGACTCAACGAGCCTTCGGTGGCGTGCGCCAAGACGTTGGACGAGGAATTTACCTTTTACATCGTTTACGGCGAATGCGCGTATTCCGTCGACTACACCTCCATTTCCGTGCAGACGGTGGACAACGACGTCATGAGCATGGAGGAAACGGACGAATTTATCAGAGAAAATTTCGGCCGCAAGCTTGTGGTTGTAGGCGCTTCCACGGGAACCGACGCGCACACCGTCGGTATAGACGCCATTATGAACCGCAAGGGCTTTGCAGGACACTACGGGCTCGAACGCTACGATATGATAGAGGCATACAATATGGGCAGTCAGGTGCCCAACGAGGAATTTATCGCCAAAGCCAAAGAACTCAAAGCCGACATACTGCTTGTAAGTCAGACTGTCACGCAAAAGGGAATACATATCGAAAATCTAACCAATCTCGTGGAGCTTATGGAGGCGGAGCACCTGCGCGACAAGGTGGTGCTTTGCTGCGGCGGCGCAAGAATCACGCACGAGCTTGCAAAGGAGTTGGGCTACGACGCGGGCTTCGGTCCGGGCAAATATGCCGACGACGTAATTTCTTTCGCCGTGAACGAAATGCTTAAACGCGGCATGAAATAATTCAAAGGAGACAAAAAATGAAAAACAAACTCACAACGCCCGACGAATTTGCCGCCCTGATAAACGATGGCGACGAAATCATGTACGGCGGCTTTCTCGGAGTGGGCACCCCCGACTCCATTGTGGACGCAATTATCAGAAAGGGAGTCAAGGACCTGACGGTCATAGGCAACGACACCTCAGTTCCCAACCGCGGCATAGCCAAGCTGATTGAGCGCAAAATGGTCAAAAAGGTCATAACCTCGCACGTGGGCACCAACCCGCAGACAGGCGCCCAAATGACGGCAGGCACCCTCGAGGTGTGTCTCGTGCCGCAGGGCACGCTGATAGAACGAATCAGAGCGGGCGGCTACGGATTGGGCGGCATACTTACGCCTACCGGAGTCGGCACCGAGGTGGCAAACGGCAAACAGGTGCTCAACGTAAACGGCAAGGATTATCTTCTAGAACTCCCCCTGCGCGCGAGGATAGGCATCATACGCGGCTCCGTGGTGGACGAACACGGAAACGTGTATTACAAGGGCACGACCCGCAACTTCAATCCGTTGGTCGCAATGGCTTGCGACATTGTCGTTGTGGAAGCCGAAAAGCTGCTTAAAACGGGAGAAATCGAGCCCGAACACATTATGACTCCGGGTATTCTCGTGGACTACATAGTTGTCGAAGGAGAACAAAAATGAGCGACGTCAAGGAAATCATCGCAAGACGCGCCGCGCGCGAGCTGCACGACGGCGACATAGTAAATCTCGGTATCGGACTGCCCACATTGGTTACCGATTACCTCGACTCCGACATAGAGGTCATTCTGCAATCGGAAAACGGCATTTTGGGCATGAAGGGCGCGGCGGAGCCGCACGAAATCAATCCCGACGTAACAAACGCGGGAGGCTCGCACGTGAGCGTTCATAAATTCGCAAGCTTTTTCGACTCCGCGACCTCTTTCGGTTTCATCAGGGGCGGGCACGTGGACGTGACAATCCTCGGAGCCTTGCAGGTGGACAGGGACGGCTCTTTGGCAAGCCACATAGTGCCGGGCAAAATGGTGCCGGGCATGGGCGGAGCAATGGACCTTGTGGCAGGCGCGAAAAACGTGATTGTCGTCATGACACACACCGCCAAGGGCGACGCTCCCAAAATACTTGAAAAATGCACTCTGCCTCTCACGGCTTACAAAAAGGTGAACCGCATTATAACCGAGCTTGCCGTCATCGACGTAACGGCGGACGGACTTGTTTTGAGGGAAATAAACAAAAACACCACTGTGGAAGACGTTGTACGTCTGACCGAGGCAAAGCTCGTTATCCCCGAAAATATCGGAACCTTTTGAGTAAACAAAAACAGCAGACGCTTATGCGTCTGCTGTTTTTTTATTTTTATTTCTCGACCTAACTTTGAGCTATGTACCAATCGCCGCCCTGTCCGTAAGTCACAAACAACGACACGAGACTTTGATTGTTGCCGCCGAGGAGGGCTCCCGCTCTCGTCACAATTTCCATCAGCTGCTGTCCGTCGGCAAGTTTGAATCCCTCTTGGAATGCCTTTAAAGTCACCGCGTTGCTGTCTCCGCCGTTTGCAATCACCGCAGCCGCAAAGTCACTCCAATTGCTGTAAGCGCCGACGGGGAAACCGAACATTCCGTCGCTTATTCTTTGGTCCGTTCCGTCGGTATACCAGCCGTTCTCTCTCATGAAAGACACGCTGTTGTCGCCGTCCACAAAAGTAAGTTTAACTCTCGAAGTATTCACCGTCCCGTTGTCCCAATTTTGGTCGGCAGGTTTGAACGCTATGGCAAAGTTGAATATCTCCTCGTTGTTATTCTTTTTGAGCATGCTGTAACCCAATTGGCTGACGCTTGCCTGCGCCGCGGATTTAAGCTGCGCCGCAAGCTGAGACGCGCCGTAAGCGGCGAACCAAGCTTCGTTGCCCGTTTTCCAGTTGTTGATTTTTGTGTTTTTTATGACAAGCTCGGGGTTTCTTTCGTTGCTGTTGTCGCAGTCTTCAATATGAATCGCCCCGCCGAAGCTATTGCCGAAATCGCAGCCGTCCAAAGTTATTTTCGCATTGCTCCATCCGTACAGACTGCTCTGCCAGTTGTTGTCGGCAAAACAATCGACAATAGATATTTCCCTCGTCACTTCGTTGGTGTCGAAATAATAAGCTATGCTGAAATTGTTGGCGTACACGTTGTTCAGATTGGCGTCGGCGTCTCTCGTCAAAATACCGGCATGACCGCCGCTGTGCTCCGTTATATCCTCGTTGTTGCCCTTCATTTCGCTGTTGCCTATTATATGGAGGTTGTTGTAATTGGTGACTATCTCGGCGTTTTCAAACGCTCCTCCCCTCGCTCCGAAGTTGTAGACGACAAACAAACCGATTTGTATGGTCTGTACGTCCATATCGCCCATAGGTTTGCCCTGTCCCGGAGTTGTGTTTTCGGATTCCTGACTCCATTTGATTCTCGGAACAAGCAGATTGCCGCTTTCGTCCTTTTTGCTCGCGTCCACGGTGAAGAAGTTGCCGTTGAGCGTGAACGTGTCGTCGGCGGTGACAACTCTGTGGTAAACGCTGCCCTCGGGCTTGTCGGCGTCACTGTAAGGATGGTAGTTTATCGCCGTGCCGTCGGGATTTTTCTGGTCGGCGGCAAGTTCTGCCGTTATGTCGCCGTGCAGGTTGATAATGTGCACGGAAGAGTCGTTAAAATTCTTTTTGAGTCCGTCGTGGTCATAGACGTTGACTCCGTCGTTGAGCTTGAACTCAATCCTGACGGTATAGTCGGCTGCATTTTCGTTCTGTTCTCTTGTCAGATATTTGGGTCTGATTGACAGTATCAGAGCGGAATCGATGCTCGTGTCCGCGCTTAGCTTCCACACAAGACGATATTTGCCGTCCTCGCCTGCAACCACAGTGAAGTAATCCGACACCTTTATCGGCGCGCCGTCCTTTCTTTCAAGGTCGATTGTCACTTCTATGGAAGCGGAGTCCTTGCTCAACCTGTCGTGATAGGTAATAAGCTCCGTATCCAAAATGAAATCGTTTCCGACGCCCACGTTGTAGTCTCCTTCCTTTTTGAGGAAAATGCTGTTTTCGCCCGTGTTGTCTCTGAACGCTTCGATGGTGTCGCCCGCAATAAAGGACGCCGCCTGCTCGACGAATTTGGCTTTTATCTCTACGCCGTTGGCAGTGGGTATTGTGATTGAGCCGACAGCCTTGTTTATCGTCAACGTATTGTCGTTGTCGCCGCTCACCGAATAATGCTCGTTGCCTTTTTCGGTAAAGGTGTAGGAATCGAAACGATAAGTAGTGCCGACAAAGAAAACGAATACCGTCGTCTGACTGTCGCCGCTGCCTATGGTCTCGCGTATGAGTTTTCCGTCGCCGTCCACATAGGATATGTCGGAGTCAAACACGATTTCCGTGTCAAACTCTCCAAGCTCCGTCTTTCTTCCGTTTCCCTCCACAGCGGTAATAATAAGTTTGTGAGCGCCCGGCGTGAGCACGATCTGAGTGGTGTTGAGCGAATATGTCGCGACGCCTGCCGCTATTGTCGCTCGGGAAACTCTCGCGCTTTCGGAATCGAATCTCACCTCGTAATAATTCACGTTGGAGTCGGCGTTCCACGTCCACACGAAATTGTCTCCGTTGATTTCATAGTCTCCTATTTCGGGCAGCGCCACGAACTGCGCGTAAACGCTGACATAGGAGCTTATCCCTTCGTTGACGAACGTATCGCTCAAAAACTCTGCCGCCACCGTCCAGAAAGAGAAAACGTACCCTGTTTTTGAAGGATTGGCGGGAAGAGTTACCTTTCCGTCCTCAACCTTGACGGCGGCAATCAACGTTCCGTCGACGTTTCTGAACCAGACGTAAGGCGCGTCGGCGTCAAACTCCAATTCAACCTCCTCAGACTTTATTCCGCCTGCAACGGTGTAAACCGTTACCGTATGCTTGCCTGCGGAAAGCGAACGCACAACGAAGCCCGTGCCGTCTGCCTGTGCAAAGTTGAGCATATTGTCCAGCTTGTACCAATATTCCTCTATGCCGTCTATTGCGTCCCAGCTTATCGTAGCGCTCGTTGCGTCGAAGGAAACGGATTGGGGAGCAGCGGGTCTTTCCGTCCACTGCGCGTAAACGACAATATACTCGGTTATATTGCTTGGGTTAAAAACATGTTCACCCGCCTCGTCCGTCGTCCATTTGTCAAACACGTAGCCTGTCTTTGTCGGCTCCTGCGGCAGAAGGATAGTTCCGGAGGAATTGACCACCTTGACGTCATACTCCTTGCCGTCCACCATAAAGGTCACGGTGACGGAGCTTTCGCCTATAACCGAATAAGTAAAGTTATATACGGCTTTTTCCGACCTGAGAGCCTCGCCGTCCACCTCGTTGACCGACATTGTCACAATTTCAACGGTATATTCCGTTCCGTCCGTCAAGCCTTGGGGCAGGGCAAAGGAATACGCGCTTTGTCCCTCGACAAAGTCGATTGTCGTTTCCTTTCCGTCAAAGCTCACGACAAAGCTTGCCGCGTCGCCGCCCGTATAATTCCACTCGATTGTCTGAGTATTGGCTACGTACCTCGGGGACACGGTTTGGGGCAGCTTTTTGAACTGCGCGTACACGCTCAGACTCCCGACAAGGTCGCGGTTTTCAAAGGGAGTGTTTCCCTCTTTGTCCGTCGTCCAGCCTGCAAAGGCATAGCCTTTTTCCGTCGGCTGGGCAGGCAATTTTACCTCGCCTTCGACAATTTCCACTATTCTCCAAATTTCGTCGCCCACAAAGAAGCTGACGTACTGCTTGGGCTGCTCGCGGTTGACGTAAAAGGACAGGTTTGCCGTCTGTGAGGAATATTTGTTTTCCTTGGCGGTGACCTTGAAGGTGTGCGTGCCGTTGAGCATGTTTGCAGGCAGGTCGTAAGTCGTGTTTACGACAAGCTGCTCGGAGTTGTCGTCAAGCTGAATCATATAACCCGTTGCGCCGGAAACCGCCGTCCAGGACACCGTGTGGGTATCGGGGTCGTAGGCAAGGTTGGCGGGCATGGCGGGCAGCCTGTGCCACTTTGCGTAAACGACGACGTTTTGCGTGTAGGTCTTGGTGGGGTCGAAAACATTTTGACCCTCTTTGTCCGTCGTCCAGGCTTCAAGAGCAAAGCCGTCCTTTGACAGTTCGAGCAGAGTCATGTCGGGTTTTATTTCCGCCTCGCCCACGGTTATGTATTCCTCAACGCTGTCGTCCGTTTCGTACTTGGGGTTGATATCCTTGTAAATGACCTTTACCGCGGGGTCTTCGCACCCGACGAATACGAAAACGGAAACAAGCAGAACGGCTATCATGAAAATTGCCGCGATTTTTTTGTTTCTCATATCTGTCTCCTTTTTTGTTTATTGAAATCTATATAAAGGCGGACTTTAAGCCGCTCTTGTATTTAACCGAATACGGGACCTTCGACGTCCGAAGGCTTGTCTCCGTCCATGTCGTTGAAGTAATACAGCTTGTCCGAAAGGTTGGAGCCGTCCGTCGTCCTGACGGTAATAATCACGTTCACCGACTTGTAAAAGGTCAACCAGCCGTTGGAGGACAGGGTGACAAACTCTTTCGCGGAGTCAGGCACGGACATACTGTAAGAAAGGCTTTCCTTGCCGTAGGTCGCGTCCTCCGACAAAGTAATCATATCGGATAAAAGCACGGTGACAAAGCCCTCCTCCCCTATCTCGGGCGAGGACATCATTTTCTTTCCGTCCGCACCGGCAGGCACGTCGAAATAAAGCTCGGTTGCAAGCACGTTGCCGCTGCCCGACGCCTGCGTTCCGAAAATTCCCACCAGAATCACTCCCGCGACGGCGAAGAAAAGTATGACAAACAACACGATTTTTTTGCTCATGAAATTTCCTCCGTCAGAACTCGATGCGCTCGAAAAGGCATTTCATATTGAGATTGAACAGATAAAATCTGACCGCTACGAAGATTAAAGCCAACGCCAACGTAATCATCTGACTCCACACTCCCATAAAGAAGTAAAGCACGGCGGAAACGGCTCCGAACAGCAAAGCCGTAACCAACCCGAAAACTATGGACGCGGACACGTTTTTGTTGTTCTGAAAATGTCCCGTCGACGCAAACTCCCTGAGCTGCGGATTTTTTATGTCAAGCTCGAGCGACCACAGAATGTGACCGACATTGACAAACAGATAGCACAGCACCAGAAACACAGCGTCAGCCGCCGCAAGCGAGCCGAAAGCGAACATAAGCGCGGAGGTGACGACGATTATCGCAGAGGAAACAACCAGATTGGAAACGATTTTGGCAAACGCGATTTTGTAAGTGCGCCCCGGCGCGGTCTTTAAAAGCACGAACTCTCCGCCCTCCTCCGAAAGCGCGGTCGCCGTGTGGGAGTTGCTCGCCGTCACAAACGCAAGCCCTATCAGCATATTTACGCCGAACACCAGCGCGTTGCCTCGACTGCTCAGCTCTATGGAGCCGAAAATGTGGTTGACCGAATACATGAGAAAAGGCATCACGAACAAAAGCAAATAATTGTTGAGCACCCTTCCGATATTGCGCTTTGCAAGGGTAAGCTCCTTGAACAAAAACGCGCCGAACTCCCCTTTGGTTTTGTAATCCGTTTTGTGCTTTTTCTCCACCGCGTTTTCGCTGCTTGACGCAACCATACGGAAGAAAAGCGGACGCGCAAGAAAATAATTGCAAACAAGAAGCGCCGCCGAAAGCGCAAGCAAAAACAGCCAGTTCAGCCCGACGTTTTTCAAAAACAGAATGTCCGCCGCAAAGGAGTAAAACAGCGCAAACCTGTTGGAGTTGACAATGACCTTTACAATACCGTTTATTATCGTGTTGTAAACGGCTACGATCCTCAAAGGCTTGGGCACCTTCACAAGCAGCGAGGTCAGTCCTGCGAAAAGCAGCACGGCAACCGCGACGAGCAGCACGGCGTACACGGCGGGAAAACGACGGAAAAACTTGGACAAATACATCAGCGGGATACACAAAAGCGCCGCAATCAACACGGTAAGCGTGGGCAAAACGAAAATCATCAGCGCCGAATTGACGAAAAACCATGCGGAAACGGGAGTCAAAAAGCCGAAAGCCAGAAACAGCGGCAGCAGGAAAAACAGAGACTTGGAGAACTCTCCTATGTAAAACACGGCAAGCTTGCTGTAAAAAACCTCCGAGTGCTTTGCGGGAAACGCAAACAGTATTGCATTGTCGTTGCTGTCGTAAAGCGCGCGTTTAAGCCCGATTGTCGTGACCGCAATGCCGACGTACTGCGACAGCGCAAGCACAAACAGCAGAAAATCCTTGGTCACGGGCAGGTTCACCACATACTTGAGCAAATAGAGCACGCCGAACACGGCGAGAGTGCAAACTGCGAAAACTCCCGTCTTGACCGCTAATTTTGCAATCAAAGCTCTTTTGCTTTTGTACCTGTATCTGTTGTCAAGCTGCAACAGCACAAGCGTTTTCATTCTGTTGAACATAATCTTTTTCCGTCAAATAGTTGTTTTGCGTCCTTTTCAGGCGTCCGCGCCGTCCTCCGCAACCGCCTTGACGTCCGTCGCAGTGCTTGCGGCAAGGTAAACGTATTTCATGTAAAGCTCTTCGAGCGTTACTCCCTGCTCGGCAAGCTCGGAAATTTTCCACTCGCCGACCAGCTTTCCTTTGGCAATGATACAAATTTTGTCGCAGATTTTCTCCACCACCTCTATGACGTGGCTTGAAAAGAAAACGATGTTTCCGTTGTCGGCGTGCTCCCTCATGCACTCCTTTATTTGATAGGAGCTTGCGGGGTCAAGTCCCGTCAGAGGCTCGTCCAAAACCCACACCTTGGGATTGTGAATCAGAGAGGCAATAACCACGATTTTTTGTTTCATTCCGTGGGAATAACCCTTTATTTCCTTGTCTATCGCGTCGACAAGGTTGAACATACGGACATATTTGTCTATGCGCTTTTCCCTGTCCTCCTTTGACACGAGATACAAATCCGCCACGTAATTTATGTATTCCCGCCCGGTCAGCTGTTCGTAAACGGCGTGGTTGTCCGACACGTAGCCGATGTTGAGCTTGGCTTTCAAGGGCTGCTTGGATATGTCGTAGCCGCAAACCTCTATCGTGCCGGAGGTGATTGTCTGAATGCCGACAAGCGACTTGATTGTGGTGCTTTTTCCAGCGCCGTTGTGGCCGAGAAAGCCGTAAACCTCCCCGCCCCTGATTTCAAGGCTCAGGTCGTCCACAGATTTGACGCTGCTGCCGCTGTAAATTTTTGAAAAATGCTTTATGCTTATCATATCTGCTCCCTCAGGATTGAGCGGCTCCGAAACGGCTCTGCCGTCAAGAAGCTCTTTCAGCTGTTTTTTCCTCTGTCTTTGCTCGACAAGTATTCCGTGCAGCATTGCATGGTGGTCGGCAACCCTGTACATTCCCTCGTAAATCCACCAAAGCAGGAATATCAGGACGATAAACCCGACGTACATGGCAATCCAGTAAACGTAATAGATATTGAAAGTAAGCTCGCCTATGTTAAACGTCCAGATGTAATTGTTTTTCCACCCCACCGCAAACGCCAGATGTTTTACCAAATTGTCGCCGTTCATGAAAAAGTAGTTGACCGACGGCTCGTAATTGACAAGCCAGGCGTTGAGGACGGCGACCACAAGGAAATATCCCGTAAACACGGCAATGCAATAGCCTACGTCTTTTATTTTCGGTCTCGGAAAGACGCCCAGCGCGACGGCGAGTATTGGCAAAACCACCAGCAGCATATGCCCGTTGAAATAGTGCATGCCCAGTTCCGACGTCAGCTGCGCTTCGGTGTCGGGCAGTATGAGAGCGAAGGCTGCGCCCGTCACGTTGACCAAATAATTGAAAGCGAAAACGGCTCTGTTTTTCAGGACAAAGGACAGGAGCATGAGCGTAATCGCCGCATGGCACAGGTGCAGCGGCAGATTGGTAAATCCCAGCGGAAAGGCGTAATAATACCAGAAATGCATAAAGCACGAAACCGCCGCCGACGTAAGAATAAAATATCTGAAATCGGCGTCGTACCTGCGCAGAAAGATATACCCGACGACAATCATGAGCGCGGTAAAAGCCAACATAAAAATATGTGCGGGCGACATAAGATTGTTTATCGCCCCCAGCCTGCCGCCGAACAGATTGAACAGCGTGGAGCCGTGCGCCGCGAAAACGAGATAGAACGCGCCGAGCGCAACGGTACTCAGGATATTTCTCCGCGAAAAGTCAAAATCTCTTTCGCGCAGTCTCTTTGCCAGCTCGCAAAGTCCCAGAGAGAACGCCAGAACGCACTCGACGGCAAACTGAATTTCGCGGAAGCCGAAGGTGGGCAGACTTACCGCGCCGACAAAGGCGTAAACATTCTGACGGAAAAGAACCATATCGACAAAGTACACCGCGGGCACGGCGTAAGCGACAATGCTCTTGACTGCGCGGTACCTGAACCAGGGAGCCAAAACGAGAGCAAGCACGCACATCTGAGTAAGCGCGCGCAGCGCAACGAGCAGGAAATTCAGCCCTTTGCTGAAAATGCCGACCAATGCTTCCGTATCGTAAAAGACGTCGGTCATTGCCAGACGCAGCGCAAAGCACGCCGCAAAAATCAGCGAAAGTATTTTCGCGGCGACGTTCCAACGCCTGTCGGATAAAATTTTTCCGCGTCTGAAAAACAGCGTAAACGAAAAAGCCGCGCCTCCCGTTATCAGACCGGATGCAATCAGAACCGATGTCATAGTCCTTTGCTCCTCTCCTTGGTTTCTCCTCTAATTTACAATCAAGCGTCTTAAATTTACAATATTGCGCTTGAATTTCGTAAGCCGATTTTTTCCTGCCGCCCTAAACGAGGGCACGAAAAAATCCGACCTTCCCCGCAAAGCCGACTGCGGAAACCCGCGCGAACAAAATCGCGCGGCGTGCCGACAACAACGGTAGAAAAAATCGGACTGAAATTTTCCGCGTCGAAAACGCGGAGAAAAACTATTCTTTATATCTGAGACAGAACGAATAAACGGGTGCGCAAAAAACAGCCGCGCCGTCAACGGAGGCGACGGCACGCCTTGCGACAAATCTCACACCCAAACCCCGCCCTCTGCGAACGGACGCGAAAATCGCCCTGCACGCGTTGAAAATACCCGTGCAAAGCGCGAGAGCGGCAACGGCGGCTTTGACCGCGAAATAAAAACGTCCCAGCTCGTTGAGCGCGAACTGCAAAACGCACATCATTTCCTCCGCCGCCATGCGGGCGAAAACCTCTTTGAAAAGACTGCCGAACTGAACGAAGCTTTTGCCGAAAATAGAAAAAAACAAAAAAAGCAAGAGCAACACGGCGTTTTTGAAAAAGCCGTACAGCTTGCTTTGCTTTATATCGAGATTCAGTATATTCGTCCTTTGCATTCCTTTTTCCCCGTCTGCATAATATTTTAGCATACAAATCCCGCTTGTGCAAACCGATACACACGGAAAATATAAAAAACGGCTTGTTTTGCTGGCAAAAAACAAAACGCCTCTTATTTTTCATTGTTGCGTCACGCTTTATTCAATCAAAATGGTTTTGACGCCGCCGACAGCGCTTTTTCGACTCTCAAAAGCAAAACTCAACTCTCAATTTTTGAGATATAAGGATTAAATCCTCAAAAAATGAGAACATATAACTATGCTTAAAGACAATCTCAAAACTTTAAGACGCATGACGGGCTTGAACCAGCGCCAGCTTGCCGACGAGCTTGGCGTGAGCGTAAAAACCGTAAGCCATTGGGAGGCGGGTTACAGCGAACCGTCCTTGAGTATGCTTTCGCGTCTGCGCCGCGTGCTCAACGTGGAATACGACGATTTGCTCGAATAAAACAAACGGCAATACGATTTGACGATTGTACGAACAAAAACAGACGTAAATCAGATACGAAGAAAATGCGCCAAAAAGCGGCAAATGTCAACCTTTGTTCCGAAGTAATGCCCCAATAAAACAAACGGCTAGCCCGAACAAACAGAGCGTCATTCTTTGATTTGACGGCTTGAACTAAAAAGCAAGCGTTAAATATTTGCACGAGCAAAAAGCAAAAAATATCCCCCGCCGATTTCGGCGGGGGATATTTTGTAGAGTAAACGATAGGAAAGTTTACTCGGGTGTGTAATCGTAAACTATTTTTGCGTTGCAGTCCTTAAACCAATGGGTTGAAGCAGTTGCGTTTATCGGACCGTACCAATATTGAGAAATCACATAACGGCTTTCCATGATGTAAATAGTCTGCTCCGCAGTCCAGCCGGAGAATGTGCCGGAGCTGGTTATTGCCGTGTTGGGACGAATAACAAGACTCTTGAGCGAGGTGCAGTTGGCAAAGGCGCTGCCGCCTATTTCCACCAACGACTCGGGCAACACAATGTTCGACAACGACGTACAGCCGCTGAATACGCTGCTTGCCATTTCCGTGAGCGTATCGGGCAAATTCACCGTCGTAAGAGAGGTGCAACCGCTGAATGCAGAATAAGGTATTTCGGTAATGCCCCGCTCCAACGTCACTGTGACAAGAGACGTGCAATTTATGAAGGAGTAGTCCCAATCGGTTAAAGTGGCGGGGATGGTTATCGATTTCAGACCGCTGTCGCTGAAATTTTCTCTGTCCATACAATATAAGGAGCTGGGCAGTTTAACGCTTTCAAGGGACGTGCAGCCCGAGAAAACGAATCTTCCCATGGTTTCCAATCCCTCGTTGAAGGTCACGGACACGAGGTCTGTACAGTTTGCAAACGTATACACGTTGTGTGTGCCGCTGGCAGCCGAGGAAGTTTTGCCGAGACTCAGATGCTTCACGCCTGCGGGAATGGTCACGCTCGTCAGACCGCTGTTCTGGAACGTGTATGTTCCGAGATAGGTCAGGCTTTCGGGCAAATCGATTGTTTTGAGCGACGTACAGCCCTCGAACATATAATTGCTCAGCACATCCAGCCCCTCGGGAAGCGTCACGGACGAAAGGCTCGTGCACCCCTGGAACAGGTTGGTTCCCAAAATATTGGTATAAGTACCTTCGACATACTGGCTTCCCAAAACAACCATGGTTTCGGGGATGACTATACTTTCAAGCGAGGTGCAGTAGGCAAAGGCGTAATTTCCTATGCTCTGCAACGTCGAAGGAAGCGTCACGCTCTTCAACGATTTGAGTCCGTAAAAGGCGTTTGCGGGGATACTTGTCACGCCTTCGGGCACCGTGATATGCTCGATACCCGTCACGCCGTAAAAGGCGTAAGCCGTGATGCCGTTGTTGAGCAGCAGCTCTTCAACGTCAATCCCTACGTCCGCCATGGCGGAAGGCACAAACACAAGCGCGCCCGTCGTTCTGTTGTAGACTATGCCGTCCTCGCTCCTGAACGTGGCGTTGAGTCCGTCTACAAGCACCTCGGTGAGATTGACGCAATCGGCAAAGGCTTTGCCGCTGATTGTCTTGACGTTTTGCGGAATGACGATATATTCGAGACCGCTGCCAAGGAAAGCCTCCGAACCGATTGAGGTTATCGCAGACGTCAAATTGATTGATTTGAGAGACACGCAGTTTCTGAACATATAACCGGATATGCTTGTCATGCTTTGAGACAACGTCACTCTTTCAAGCGAAGTGCAGCCGTCAAAGGCATATGTGGCGGAAGTCGTCACGGTATCGGGGATAGCTATGCTTTCAAGCGAAGTGCAGTCTCGGAACATATAAGAAACCAGCTTAGTCCATCCGCTTTGCGGGAAAGTCACGCTTGTGAGATTTACGCAGCCGTCAAACAGATACGTGCCTGCGGAAACCGCAGTGCCGTCGCCCGTAGGCAGCACAATCGAAGTCAACGATTCACAGCCGCTGAACAAATATGCTCCGAGCACACAAACACTGTCGGGCAGGATAAAGGACTCGTCTCCGTCGTATCCCGTATAGGTCACTTTTTCAAGGCTGACGCACCCCATAAAGGTCTTGGGGCCTATTGACAGCAGACCTGCGGGCAGCGTCACGCTCCTGAGATTTACGCAGCCGTCGAAAAGACTTACGTCGTTTGTGGTGGATGAGCCTGTGTTTGCCTTTGTACCGGCCTTGTGGCTGATATGCTGAACGCCCGAAGGGATTTCAATACTTGTCAGACCGCTGTTCTGGAAGGTATATCTTCCAAGATAAGTCAGCTTCGACGGCAAATCAATGCTTTCAAGCGACGTGCAGCCTCTGAATATATAGTTGCCCAAGGTTGTGACGCCTTCGTGCAGCGTCACGGACGCAAGGCTTGTGCAGCCGTCAAACAGATTGTTGGGGAGAGATGTGACGTTGCCGGGGATTGTTATCGATTTAAGCGCCGTACATCCCTGAAACACGTTTGTGCCTAACGTCTTCAAGCTTGAAGGCAAAGTTATACTCTCAAGCGACGTGCAGTCCTTGAACAGGCTGGTTCCGAGCGAAGTTATCGCGTTATGCAGCGTCACTGTCTTAAGCTTGGAGCAGCCGTTGAAAATCTGATTGCCCAGCGTTTTGATTGCCTCGGGGATTGTTATTTCGGTAAGTCCGCTCAATGTGAAAGCGTAAATCCCTATGCTTGTAACATTTGAAATGTCTATTTCCGCCAAAGACGCGCAGTTTTTGAACGCATACTGCCCTATGGTGGTCAGCGTATCTGGCAGATTGACCGTCGTCAACGAGACGCAATCGCTGAACATATAGTTAGGCAAGCTCTTTACCCCGGCGGGCAAACTGATTTCCTTTAAGGACGAGCAGTTTGCAAACAGATACGTGCCGTAAGACGCTCCCGCCGGCAGATTGATTGTTGTGAGCGAGGTGCAGCTGTTGAAAGCGCCGTTGCCTATGGATTGCAGCGCGCTTGTTCCTTCAAACTTCACTTCCTTCAAAGAGAAGCAGTTTTGGAACGCGCCCTGACCTATTTCCAGCACGGACGAGGGTATAGTAACCTTTGTGAGGTACACCTGATTTTTGAAAGCGCCGGCTTCGATGTAAAGCGTGCCCTCGGGGATAACCACCTCGGTGTTTTTGCCGTCAAGCGCCGTGAAGAAGTAAATAATCGAATTGCCCGAAGGAGTGCTTATCAACGGCAACTCGCTGTCCACGCCGTAGCTCTCGTTGGTGGCGGCAATTTCCACTTTTTCAAGCACGGGCGCCGCCATAAGCGCCTGGTCCAGATTGGAGAGCACGCTTTCGGAAACATAGATTTCTTTAAGGCTGTTGCAGCCGAAGAACAGCTGTTTGGCAACCGTTATTTCGTTTTCGCTTGAAGGGAAACTGAACTTGGTCAACGCCGTGTTGCGGAAAGCATAGTTATATATATTTTTGAGCTTGCTGCCCGTGTCGAAGGTCAAGGACTTAAGATTGCGGCAGCCGTCAAAGGCGTACCCGTGCAGAGGACTGCCCGCGGCAGGAATATCCTCGCCTATGTTTTCCACCGAAGCGGGTATTGCAATGCTTTCAATCAGGCTGTCTCTGAACGCCGCGTATCCGATAGACGAGCACACGCTGCCTTCGGCGAAGGTCACGCTTTTGAGCGACGAATACGCAAACGCCGTGTTGCCTATCCTTGTGACGTTGGCGGGTATGACGACGGAATTTACGCCCGTGTACTGGAACACGCCCGAATTGATGATTTCAAGCGCGCCGTCAGCCGCGAAGGTAACCGAGGTCAGCTTTGTACACCTTGAAAACGCGTAGCCCCCTATCGTAACGACGCTTGCGGGTATGACGACGGAGGAAATTCCCGACATACTCAGGGCATATTGTCCGATTTCGGTAAGCAAACCGCCCTCGGAGAATGTAATTTGGGAAATATTGGTGGAGCAAAGCGCATAGGCTCCCAGCGTTTCAAGTCTTTTGGGGAAGGCAATCTGCGTCAGATTGTCGCAGCGGTCAAATACGGGATAATATGACGTTCCGTACTGCGAGCCGTAAACGCCGCCTGTAAGAATCAGACCGTTGCTGTCGTTGCCCTCGGCGAATGTGACCTTGCTCAGTTGCGAGCAATAGTAAAACGCTTGCTGTTCCATCGCCTTGACGGTGTTGGGAATTGTAATTTCCGTCAAAGAATTGCATTGATAGAACATATACTTGCCTATCAGCTCTATACCGTCGGGGAGAACCACCTCGGTCAGGTTTTTGCAGTTGTAGAAAACTTCTGCGCCGAATTCGACGTTTCCCGTAACGTTGCCGAAGTCCACTTTGAGAAGCCCCGTATTCTCCTTGAACGCTTCGGCCCACACCTTTGTCAACGTTGCGGGGATGGTAACCACGCCGTCCACTCCGGAATTGTTGACGGGCACGGGATACAAATCTGTCACAACGCCTTCGGTTTTGCCGTAAAGCACGCCGTTGTCGGAATAGAAACAGGCGTTGTCGGAAGCGACGTTTATTTCTTCCAGCGCGTTGCAGTAGCGGAACACATACATGTAAAGTTCGCTGCCGCTTTCGGTATAGCCCAGTGAAGAAAGCGTCTTCGGCAGACTGACTCTTACAAGACTGCTGCACCACTGGAACGCTTCGGCGCCGATCGACTCCACGCCCTCGGGGATAACGATTTCCGTTATTGCGCGGCAAGAACGGAACGCGCCTGCGCTGATGGATACAAGACGCACGGGCAGATTGACCTCGGCCAGCTTGGAGCAATTGGCAAAAGCCTCATTGGATATGACAAGACCTTCGGTACCGCCGTCCGCAAACGTGACTTTTTCGAGATTGGTACATCCGTTGAACGCGAAAGAACCGATTTCCGTCACGTTTTTGCCTATGGTGATTTCCGTGAGTCCCGTCTTTTGAGTAAACACCTTTTCGCCGATTGTCGTAACCGTTTCCGGCGTGGTGTAAGCGCCTTGCTTGGCGGAGGGATAGAAAATGATTCGGGTAATCTCAACGTCGTAAACGATGTCGTCGATTGCCGTATAATACGGATTGCCTTCGGCAATGACAACGCTCGCCAGCTTGATTCCGAAAACTCCGCCGATGTCGGCAATGTACACATCCTTTGACAGCTCCACGACAGTAACGTATGTCGTACCGACGCTTGTCGTCGAGCTTGTTATGGTTGCAAAAGCTCCCGAAACGAAATCGACCTCTCCTATGCTGTTTACCACAACCTTGGTCAGCGTGGAAATGTTGCCGAAAGCGTTTTTACCCAGCGATTTGAGGTTGGCGGGCAGAGTGATTTCGGAAATTGCCTCCGTGGTGCTCGCCTTGCAGCCGTAAAACGCGCCCTCGCCTATTGTCAAAGCAAGGTCGTTGGCTTCTCCCTCGAACACAATGGCGGTGACGCCCGTGCAGCTCTTGAAAGCGTTTTTCTCAATCAGCGCAACCCAGCCGGGAATTGTTATGGAAGTGATTTTTTTGCAGTTTTCAAACGCGGACTCGCCTACCGTCAAAATGCCGGTGGGTATTTTCAGCGCAACCGTCATGCCTTCGGGGGCTTTGATGATTTTGGATTTGTTCGCGTCGGTAAGCATACCGTCAACGGATGCGTACGCCGCGCAGCCTTCTTCCACATTGATTGCTTCAAGAGACGTGCAGCCGCTGAACGCAAGTATGTCGAAAGAGGACAGACGTACAGGCAAGGTCACTTCCGTAAGCGACGTGCAGCCTTTGAAGCAGTTGGCAATCAGCGTAAGATTGTCGGCTGCGGCAGCCGCAGTTTCGAGCAAGCCGACCTCGTCCACGGGCGCGTCGGGAACCGCGAGGAACACCAGCTTTTCAAGCTTGTTTGCGCCGTAGAAGCTCTCGGTGTCGATTTGTCTGACGCTTGCGGGGATATATATTTCAGTGATTTTTGTGTAGCCTCTGAAAACATTGGCGGGTATGACCTCCGTGCCGAACGGAACGGTGTAAGCGCCCGAGCGCGCGTAAGGGAAGTATTTCAGCTCTACGCCGCCGGTAATCGTGTTCTTGTAAAACAGAACGCCGTCAACCGAAGCGTAAAATCTTTCGTGGTTGCCCTCCACTTCGTATACGTTGACGTTTTGAAGCTTGGAGCAGCCTCTGAACGGCGAGCCAGTCTGATTGCCGCCGAGTCCCATATCGATATATCTGATTGTGTCGGGAACGTTGATTGTCACAAGCGTCGAGCACCCGTCAAAGGCGCCGCCCGCTATTTCTCCCACAGGCAGCTCGTTGTATTCGGAGGGAATGGTCACTTCCGTCACAAGACTTATGCCGGCGGCTTTCATAACCGCATATTCCTGCTCTCCCGTATCGGGATTGGTGATGAGCGCAAACTGCAACACGTCCACAAAGGCGGGATAAAGAGTTATGTCGTTAAGCGACGTCCACACGTTGACGCTGTTGCCGTAGTTGTCCGTCATTTTGACGCCGTTGCCGTTGGTGGAAGTATACCAGCCCTCAAAGGCTTTGGTCACGTCGTAGGGCACCAGCACGGGCAGCGTGAATTTCTGTCTGTAAACGACGTCCGCCTGCACTGTTTCCGAGCTGCCGTCGATTGTTCCGCCGCCGGCGGTAAGCTTGACGTGATAGGTGTTTGGCTCCCACTGCGCGTAAAGAGTAAGGTCGGACGCTTGGTTAAGCGTCGTTTCAATGTATTCCAGACCTTCCTTCTCCGCCGACCAGAATCTGAATGTATAACCGTCAAACGTAACATTGCCGGGCAATTCAAGGTCGTCGCCCGCCGCTCTGTAAAGCGTTGCGAAATCGCCCTGATACTCGAAATTGTAGGACAGGCTGACGGCAAACACCTCAACCTCTATCGTCTCCCATTCGGAAGGAGCGCCCACATTGTCGTAATAACGCACCGAAACGGTGTTTATTCCCTTGCGGGTAAACTCGATTGACTGACTCGAAAACTTGCTTTCTACCGAGATTTCCTCGCCGTCGTTTACCTTGACTCCGTACTTCATGGCGCCCACTATGGACGACCAGACAACCTGACCGTTTTCGTAATAGACTTTTCCTTCAAGCGTGGCAGTAAATTCCTTCACGTCGGAGTACAGTGAGTTTTCCGCCTCCGTCGCGCCGTTTGCTCTCACGCTTATCAGCATATTCATCCAGTCATCGATGCTTTGGGGAAGCTTCATGCTGTTGCCCGTCTCCACGAGGTACTCCGTGCCGTCTATATTGACCGTGTAGCTCACTGCATCCGCGACCGTATTCCAGCTGAGCGTGTCGCCGTCAACGGTTATTTCGACGGGAGTGGCAAGCCTCGTCTTGCTGTAAGTGAACACCGCAGGCTCGGAGCTGTTGTAGCCGTGCGCCACCGCGCGCACGCTCACCACTATGTCGCCCTGTCCCATTTCCTTCAACGACACCGTTCTGTTGAATCTCGTCCAATCTCCGTCGTTGATTTTGTATTCGTAATATTCCGCGTTGGCGACATCGTTCCAGCTTAACGTCTCGTCTGCCTCATTGACGGTCAGTCCCGTCACCGTGTCCAAACGCCTTTCAAAAACAAAGGTTTCGGAATAAGAGGTTATGTAACCGTCGGCAACCGCCTCGACCTTGAACGTGATGCCCTCCTCGCGCATTTCGCACATGGAAAAGTCGAACACCGTGGACGTGCCGTTGTCAAAACGCGTATGCCCCGATACGTGTCCCGAGGAGGTGTTGCCGCACTCGACAGTTATCAGATACTTTTGCGCGTTGGCAACCTCGTTGAATTGCAGCTCGAACCCGTTCACCTCGAACAGGCTGACTCTTGCAAGCGCCTTGTTGTTGTAGTAAACCGTCGTGGTTTTGTTGTTGCAGGTTATTTCAATTTTGTATTCTCCGGCGGGCTTGGACGAAAAATCGTAGTCGTATTGCAGCGCGCCGGTAGTAAAGGGAGTTTCCGTCGTGTTGTCAGGCTTGGTTATCGTCACGCGATAACTCATGTTTACGCCCATGCTGTCCCAAACCGCGCCGTTTTCGTTTACCGACGCCGCGGGAGCGTCGCTCTCAAACACCGCGAACAGCGTTATGTTCTGCGTAAGCACCTGTCCCGTATAGCGCGCGGTAAGCTTGCTTTCGTCCTCGAAATCGCTCATCCACCAGCCGAGAAACTCTTTTCCGTCCGCCGACGTCGCCGCAGGCAAATCGGTGAGAACGCCGCCCTCGTTTGTGGTGCGCGAAGCGACAGGCGTGGACGAGCCGACGAATTTAACCGTGAATATTTCCTCTATCCTGTCCACAAAACGCGCGTAAACCGTCGTGTCCTGCACGATTTTCTTGGAAAAATCAAAAGGGGTAGAAAAGTCGCTGTCCTCGTACCAACCGACAAAAACCTGCCCCGCTTTCGTCGGCTGCGAAGGCAGACTTGCGGTGCCGTTGTGGTTTACCGATTGAGAGGCGACCTGACTGCCCCCGTTTGTGTTGAAAGTCACCGTGTAAGAGTTGACTCTCCATGTAGCCGTAAGAGTTATGTTTCCCGTAACCGTGTCCGTTCCGAAAACAAACTCGGTTCCGTCCGGCTTAACCCATTTTTCAAAGGTATAGCCGGTTCTTGTCGGAGCATTCGGCTCCTCGACAGTGCCGTTGCTTTTCACCTCGACGCTGCCGACCGCGCTTCCGCCGTTGCTGTCAAACGTCACTGTAAACGTTTTTGAACAGGCGGTAGCGCATACCGCCAGCACAACTACCAGCAGAACGGCAAGAAGAAGCTTTGTCCACTTTGTCTTTGCCTTCATATAAAAAGCCTCCTACATTTTATTTTCGCACCATACATAAATTTATTTGTCAATATGTACTTATTTTAGAACAGCATGACGAATACACCTGTGCGATGTGAAAATTATAGCAATCCGAGTTCACGCTGTCAACCTCTTTTCATCGTTTTTTTTTTTTTGTAATTTACACATCTGCGATGTGTAAATTTTTTGACAAAA
>ERZ1106976.1694-NODE-1694-length-21385-cov-5.628645_pt1 | contig 21385 bp, 19 predicted proteins | sample MGYA00403687_ERZ1106976 | MGnify/ENA primary metagenome ERZ1106976 (study PRJEB35170, sample SAMEA104062446) | human gut metagenome | biome: human gut; feature: human-associated habitat; material: faeces | place: Denmark | collected 2013-02-22 ... | reverse complement strand
CCCACCAGCGCGACCATCGGCATGGCGTTTTTCTCGCGGCGGCGGCGCTGCGTCGAGCGGACACGGCGCACCTGTTCGAGATCGGCCTGCAGATTCTGGATGATCCGGCGGATATGCCGCCGGTCGGTCTCGAGCTGCGTTTCGCCGGGGCCGCGCGTGCCGATGGGCGCGCTCGTACCGGCCTGGCGCTTGAGATGGGTCCACATGCCGGTCAGCCGCGGCAGCAGATATTCATACTGCGCGAGCTGCACCTGCAGCCGGCCCTCCTTTGTGCGGGCGCGCTGGGCGAAAATATCGAGAATGAGTCCGCTCCGGTCCACGACGCGCACGCCGAGCTCTTCCTCGATCGCCCGCGCCTGCGAGGGCGAGAGCTCGTTGTCGATCACTACGAGATCGCACTCGTTGTTCGTTACGATCTCCTTTATTTCCTGCAATTTGCCCGCGCCGAGAAAGCTGCGCGGGTCAGGCGACTGGCGGGTCTGCAAAACCATGGCGACCGTGTCCGCGCCCGCGGTATCCACGAGCGCGGCAAGCTCCTCCATCGAAATTTCGGTGGAGCGCTCCTCGGCGTCCATGCTCGATGCGGAAAGTCCCGCGAGCACCGCCCGTTCTCTTTTCTGCGTCAAGTCCTGAATGGGTAAACCCTCCCGGTCAATCGTCCGTTTCGTCCTCGGGCAGCTTTTCCACGAGGATCTTTTCCACGCGAAGCCCGTCCTCGCCCATGGCGAGCACCTTTACGCGAAGACCGTCCGCCTCCACGGTATCGCCCACCTTGGGGAACGCGCCGAACTTCTCGATCGTCCAGCCGCCGGCGGTGGCGCTCGCGGTGTCGAGCGATTCCTCGGTCACGTCCAGAAGCTCCGCAAGATCGCCGATGGGGAGATCGCCGTCGATCTCATACATGCCGTCCGGCCGTTCAACGATCTCGTTTTCGACCTCGTCGGTCTCGTCCCAGATGTCGCCGACAAGCTCTTCGAGCACATCCTCGAGCGTCACGATGCCGAGCGTTCCGCCGTATTCGTCCGTGACGACGGCAAGATGCTGCTGGTTTTTGCGCAGCTGCGCGAGCACGTCCGGCAGCTTCACGGTCTTGTAGATATACAGCGGCTTCATAAGGTTGCTGCGGATGTCCGCGTCGGGATCGTCGAGCAGCGCCTTGTAAAAGCGGTTGAGATACAGTACGCCGATGACATTGTCGATGCTGTCCTCATACACGGGGATGCGCGAATACGGCAGATCCTCGCCCGAGAGCAAAAGCTCGCGCCAGTCGTCGTCAATATCGAGCGCCTCGACGTCCACGCGCGCGGTCATCACGTCCATGACGGCGATCTCGGAAAAGTCGAGCGCGCTGCGCAGAAGCTCGCTGCGGTCCTCGTCGATGACGCCCTCGTCCTCGACGGTCTCAATGATGGACTGCAGCTCGGCGGCGGCTTCCTCCTCGGTATTTTCGCCGCTGTGCTCGTCCTTGAGCGGAAGCGTAATAAGACGGATGAGCAGCGAAACGAGGAAGATGACCGGCGAGAGCACGATCATAAGAAAACGGACGAACGGCGCGACCGTCATCGAAAAGCGGTTCGCGTTTTTCTTTGCGGCGATCTTCGGCGCGGATTCGCAGAACACGATGATGATCGCCGTCATGCAGAGCGTAATGAGAACCGACACCCAGCCGTTATATTTTTCTCCCAGCAGCGCAATGCCGAGCACCGTCACGATCGAGTCCGAGCCGATGTTGCAGAGGTTATTGCCGATGAGAATGGCGGAGAGCGCGTTTTCGTATTTGTCGATCACCTTGCAGGCGATCCCGGCGGCGCGGTTTCCCTCCTCGGCGGCGGACGCAAGACGCATCCGGTTGGCCGACGAGAGCGCCATTTCCGAAGCCGAGAAAAACGCCGAACCGCAAAGCAGCACGAGCATCAAAAGCACATAGATCCACGTTGTCATGCCTCCTCGCCCCCTTCCTGCGTCTCTTCGGGCAGAAGCCGGATGAGGAGCTTGCGGATGCGCCGGTGGTCAATGGCCTCCACGGTCACCTTCAGCCGGTGCCAGGTGAAGCTCTCGCCCTGCGCGGGGATCATGTCGAACTGCTCATACACCCACTCGCCGACGGGCTTGTGCTCCCAGTCGGTATCCTCGGGATCGTCGTAGCCGAGCTCGTCGAAAAGGTCCTCCATGTCCATGTCGGCGCTGACCTCGTAGGTATCGCCGCCGAGCGCGCGGAATTCGACCTGCGCGACGTCGTCCTCGTCCCAGATCTCGCCGACCAGCTCTTCGATGATGTCCTCGACGGTCACGATGCCCATCGTGCCGCCATAGTTGTCCGTGACGACGGCGAGAGAGACCTTCTGCCGGTTGAGCTCTTCGAGCAGCTCGTCAATGGACGTGCTCTGGTGCACGAAGCACGGCGCGTCGAGCAGGCTGCGAAGCTCCGGGTATTTCCTCTCACGCAGGTATACGCGGACGTATTTGCGGATCTGCAGCACGCCGATGATGTTGTCGATGCTGCCCTCGTACACCGGCAGGCGGCTGTGGCGCTGCTCACGGATGAACGAGAGGATCTTCTCCGGCGGCGTGTTCACATCGAGCGCCGCAACGTCTACGCGCGGCGTGAACACGCGCTCGACTGTTACGTCCGCAAACTCCAGCGCCGAGTGGACGAGCTCCGCCCGGTCCTCGGGCAGCTCGCCCTCGTCGGTCATCGTTTCGATGATGTCGTAGAGCTCATCCTCGGTCACGGTGATCTCCGGCTCGCCCTTGGCGAGATTCGAGAAGAATTCGCCGATGTGCGAAAGCGCCTTCGCCAGCGGCGCGAAAATGCGCATAAAAAAGCACAGGGACGGCGCCGTCGCAAGGGCGCACCGTTCACTGTAGCGCTTGGCGATGCTCTTGGGGAGCATCTCTCCGGCAAAAAACACCGCGATCGTGCACACGATCGTGCCAAGCGCCACCCAGCTCGCGCCCCAGGTGCGCGTAACGAGCACCGTTGTGAGCGTAGCGGTGGAGATGTGGACGATATTCGTGCCGATGAGGATCGCGGAAATTGCGCGGTCAAAATTGTCCTGTACGTAAAGGGCTCTCTTCGCCTTCTGGTCGCCCTGATCGAGCCGTGTCTTGAGCCGGATGCGGCTGACGGACGTGGCGGCCGTCTCTGCCACGGCAAAATACGCCGCCATGCAGAGAAGAAAAACGATAGGTATCCAAGACAGCCAACTGTCGCCGTCCATGTGGGGTCATCACACTCCATTTTTATATAGTTATGACAGAATACCATATTGTGCCCCGCGCGTCAAGCGCTTACCGGACACTCCGCCGCTTCTGTCTGCGGAAACTACGCTCCGGGCGCACGCACCGCGCGGGCCGGCGCGATGTGCCCGCTTATGCGCGGGGGCTCGCGCGGGTTGAGGGTCCGGATCTCCCCGGGCGCCTTGATGATGGCTTCGGCGCACTTGTTGACGCCCTTCGTCCAGTCCTCACGGGGGCATAAAGAGAGCCGGCGCGGCTCTTTTCGCTGCCGCGCCGGCGTAAATGCGCTGGTGGTTCAGTCTTCGGTACTCATACCGGCCTGCGCCGCAACAGCCTTGTCTTCGATCTTGTAGCTGCGGTTCATGCCGTTTTTGAGAGCAGCGAAGAACGCTTCGGAGTCCTTGCTGTCCTGTTTGGTGAAGAGACTCACAACGACCATGCAGATCGTGGAGCCGAGCATGCCGATCGCACCGTACCAGGTGCCGCCGATGTTCCACACAAAGTAGGTCGCGAGCACGAGCACCGTGCCGACGATGGAGGAAACGATGGCCGCCTGCTTCGTCGCCTTCTTCCAGTAGATGCCGAGCACCAGCACCGGGAAGAGCGGCATGACGATCGCGATGGAGAACATGATGAGCGTGAAGATGAGCTCCGGGGGATCGAGCGCGAGCAGCATCGAGCCGATGCCGAGCACCGCGATGATGATGCGGTTGGCGTTCACGCCCTTCTTGCCGCTGAGATCCATGTGGAACGTGTTGCGCAGCAGGTCGTCCGCCACGATGGCCGAGGCGACCGAGAGGAACGCGTTGGAGGTCGAAAGGCCGACGGCGGAAGCGCCGATGAAGAACGCGACCATGAGGATCTTCGCGAGCACCGGGTTGAAGCTCACAACGAAGTTCTTTACGATGTAGGGGATGATGAGCTCGGTCTCGGAGGTCGGCAGCCCCTGCACGAGGGCGAGACCGATGAGACCGATGAGCATGGTGCCCGTCCAGACGATGCCCTGCAGGACCGGCGTCATGTAGGAAAGGCGGCGCTGCGCCTTGAGATCGTCGCCGAAGTAGCCGGAGCGCACGAACACGTGCGGCAGCATGATCGTCCAGCCGATGGCGCAGGAGAACGGATAGCCGAAGCGGGAGGCATACGGCACCCAGCCGTCCGGTCCGGGGTAGGAGAAGAACGAGGGGACGTCATCCCAGAGCTTCGTGACCGCCTTGCTCAGCGAGCCGCCGAAGCCGACGATGAGCGCCGCGATAACGATGACCCAGAGCAGGAGAATGAAGAGGAGACCCTGCACCGTGTCGGCCGTGGCGGCAGACTTGACGCCGCCGACACACACGAACACCGTCATGATAAGGCCAACGACAATGACCGCGAGACGGTAGTTGATCGCGCCGTCGGTGGCGTACTGCGCGGCGTTGGCGATGGCCACGAGCACCGAAGCAATGTACGGGAACGAAGCGCACAGGAAGATGAGTGCGAGGATGATGCGCAGCGCGCGGGATTTGAAGCGGGCGTCATAGAAGTCCGCGGGAGTGGAGAACGTGCCGCCCATCTCGCGGTTGATGATCCACACCTTGTTCATTGTGAAGTGGGCGATGATCGGGAAGAGGGCGATGTAGCTCATCTCGCTGATCCAGTAGCCGAGACCGCCGCGGTAGTACGCGCCGGGTCCGGCGAAGAATACCCACGTGCTCATAAGCGAGGCGATGTAGGTCATAACGAGCACCGGCCATTTGACCGACGCGGTCAGCAGGCTCCCGCCCGCGGCTTTTTTCTTGTCCTGAACGGTGACGTAAACGGCCACGCCCAGGAGGAAGCACATATAGAGCGCAAAGGCGATCCAGATAGTAGTCGGACTCAGCATAACTTACTTATCCTCCTTCTTTTCGTTTCTCAGCTTGTAGATGCGATAGACCTTCGGGAGGAAGATGTAGGTGATGACCCAGATGGGCAGCACCGTGAGCGCGGCGTGGATGAGCGTTGCCGTCGGCTGGTTGTAGGGGGGGACGCCGGGGATGTTGTAGGCGATGTAGAGGATCGTGGTGATAATGAGCCAGATCCCTTCGGTCTTGGTGATCTTCATGTTTCTCTCCTTTTCCTTGTTACTCGTTTTTTTGCGGCGATCGCGGGAAAAAGGGTACAGAAACTCCACCCTGCCGGTATTAGACCTCCGGCAGGGCTGGTTCCATCGCTATTAACATTATTTTATCCTGCCGGAGAACGGACGGGAGGCGATCCACACGCCCTCCGGCAGGAAGCTGCTGAAATCAGTCTTTGACGAGAGCGGCGTGCGCCTTCTTGAGGACCTCATCCACGGCCGCAGCCTTGTCGTCGGGCAGCGCGTAGTCGGCTTCCTCGGCCATGAGGGCGTAATACTTCTCTTCGGCCTTGTTGAGCAGGGTCTTGCTGCCCTCGCGCTCCCAACGGACGACGCCGTCGCGGTTGAACATGTCGGGGCGGTGGGGCTCCTCAAAGTGGCGGAAGGTGTGCTCGCTCATAAGGAAGCTGAACGTGGGATCCTTGTCGATGCCTTCGATGAGCTCATCCCAGTCGATGGTCTCGTCGTTGACGTCAAGACCGGCGCGCAGGCGCTGGGCAATGCCCATGATCTCGTTATCAATGATGAGCTGCACCGGGGAGATGGTCTTCGCGGTCTCGAGCTGGCCCATGCCGCCGAGGACGGAGGCGTTGGACATCGCCATCGCGTGGATGAGGCTCGTGCGCTCGATGAAGTTCTGCGCGTCGAGGCAGAGGCTGTCGGTGCCGGTGCCGTAGGAATGGGCGCGAATGTTGTAGCCGCGCTCGAAGAGGTCCATGCAGATGAGACGGGCGAAGGTGATCTCGGTGTTGGACTGCAGCGTGTAGGTGCTCTGCATATCCATGGAGAACAGCAGGGTCGTCGCGATGATCGGCAGGCCGGGGCAGAGAAGCTCGAGCATGACGATCTGGGCAAGAACATCGGCGCAGGCGACGAACGCGGTGCCCTGGGCGGTCACGGGGGTGTTCGCGCCGGCGGTGGGCAGAGCGCAGGGCTGCACGGGCACGCCGTACTTCGCGCTAAGGTACAGGATCTCGGCGTCCATGTGCTTGTAGGTCAGCGCCGGGACGCTGCAGGCGATCATGCTGACGATCGGGCGCTCGCGGAGCTTGTCGTAGCCGCCGACGGCCGCCGCGGCCATGTCGATGAGGAACTGTACGTTATCCGCCTCGTAGGGCTGGATCCAGATGTGCTTGCCGGAGAGCTTGAGAGCGTCGGCGAGAACGTAAACGTCGATCGCATCGCCGGGGTAGTACTCGCCGGAGACGGAGGGCAGCGTAACGTAGTCCAGATTCTCCATCTTGTTGGTGAGATGGTACCACTCGTGCTCTTCCTCGGGCTTGATGTAGTGGGTCTCGTTCTTGATGTTGCGGTAGTTGGGCGCGCCCGTGCAGGTGCGGGTGTAGAAGCGTCCGTCGGGGGAGGGGAACTTCAGGTCGTGCTTTCCGTCGGGGGAGTAGAGCGTGAACTCGGCGGGGACGGCGGCGATGGCCTTGTCGATGAGCTCCTTCGTGAAGCGCACGTCGCGCGCTTCCATATCAACGATGCAGCCCTTCTCCTCGAGAGCCTTGAGCATCTCCTCGTGGTCGAGGTGGACGCCGCGCTCGATGAGGATCTGCTCGAGGCGACCCTTCATGTATTCGAGCTCTTTCTGGGAAAGAACGTCGTACTTAATACGCTGATGCATAATCTTTATCCTCCTTAACTTTCGTGCGCTCAGGCGCCCTTGGAAGCGGCGTAGGCCTTCGCCCACTGCGCAGCCTCGGCCGCGTCGGCGGTGAAGGCGTCCGCGCCGATCTTGTCCGCCCACATCTGCGTTACGGGAGCGCCGCCGACCATGACCTTGACCTTATCGCGCACACCGGCGTCGGTGAGCTGCTGGATGATGTGGCCCTGCTCGTTCATGGTGGTGGTCAGCAGAGCGGAGAGGCCGATGACGTCGGGGTTGTACTTGTTGATGGCGTCGATGAACTTCGCGCCGTCAACGTTGCTGCCGAGGTCGATGACTTCGAGGTTGGCGCTGCGCATCATGAGCGCAACGAGGTTCTTGCCGATGTCGTGCAGGTCGCCCTTAACGGTGCCGACGACGGCGGTGCCGACCTTGGTGGACTCGCCGGCGGCGAGCAGCGGCTGGATGACTTCCACGCCCATGTTCATGACCTTCGCGGCCAGCAGGACATTGGGAACGAACACTTCGTTCCTGGCGAACTTTTCGCCGATCTCGTTGATGCCGGGGAGAAGGCCGCCGTCGAGGATCTCCTGGGCGCCGATGCCCTCGTCGAGAGCCTGCTGGACCTTGGCTTTGATGGTGCGGATCTGACCGGTAATTACCATCTGGGAAATTTCATTGAGAGTGGACATAGCGTGATTTCCTCCGTTAAAAAATCTTTTTTACAATTCTTCGTCCGGGAGAGGATCGATCCCGCAGGCTTTCAGGGCCAAATTCACAGTTTCCACCGCGTCAGCGGCATATTCCGCATTGTGCTCGCGGGCAAACCGGCCGTTGACCGGCGCGCCGCCGACAATGATGTGCCACTGATCGCTTTCCTCCGCCTCGCGGAGAGCGCGGATCGTTTTCTTCATGCCGGCGACCGTCGTGGTGAGCATTGCCGAGATCGCGATGATGTGGGAGTTGTTCTCCCGCGCCGCGGCGACAAATTTCTCCGGCGGGACGTTCGTCCCAAGATCGACGACATGGAATCCGGCGCTCCGGAGCATGATGGAAACGAGCGTCTTTCCGATGGTGTGGATGTCCCCGCTGACGGTGCCGAGCACAACAGTCTCCGAAAGCGAGAGGACGTCCGGGCCCACGATAAGCGGCGAGAGAAGGTCGATCCCGTCCTGCACGGCTCGTGCCGACATCATGATCTGCGGGATGAATTTCTCGCGGCGGGACAGCTGTTGGCCGAGCGTGTCCATGCACGGCAGAAGTCCGAATCTTACGATCTTCTGCGGCGGCATCCCGGCTTCCAGCAGCTGCCGGCAGGCCGTGCGGACCGCTTCGCGGTTGCCCGAAAGAACGCCTTGTTCGAGGTGGTGAATTTTTTCCTCCATGGGAACTCTCCTCCAGTACCTTGTGTCCAGTATAAGAAATCCGCTTCGGTTTTTCTCTGAAAAAGAGGGACAAAAATGGTAAAATACCGGTCAGGTTCTCCTGCCGCAGCAGGGGCGTTTTGCCGTTTTGCCCGCAATATAATCCCTCTCACGGATTTTTGTTGTAGAATTTTTAGCAGAATTGGTAAAATCTTTGTTTTTCGTCATTTTTTGTTTTACAACGCCTTTGCTATCGCCTATGATGCAGTTATAGGGGCTGTAACGCGCTATAGCCGCTGTAATAAAGAAAGAAAGGGCGGGGCTTTTCCCATGGACAGACTCTACGATGCGCTGGATGCTTTCAGCAGCTGTACCGGTATCCCTGTGACGGTGTACGACACGGAAAACCGGATCACGCGGGAATTCAACGCGGAACAGAAGGTCTGCCGCCTGTTCCCGCATTTCAGCCAGAGCGAGGGCTGTCAGGGATATCTGACCTTCTCGATGGATGAGTCTTTCGCGCTCGGCGAGCCGTACATATTCTTCTGTCCGGCGGGCTTCGTCAAGATCGCCGTTCCCATACTATATAATGGTGCGCGCAGGGGCTGCGTGCTGGCCGGGCCGCTTGTGCTCGGCAGCGTGGACGAAAAGCTGCTCGCGCGCATCATGGAGCTCAATCCGGACGACTCGGCGCTCTTCCCGCGTGTGGCGCTCTTTCTCCAGAACGCCAAGGAGAGCACGCCCGAGCAGATACAGAAGATCGCAACGCTTCTTTACGCCTCGGTGCTCAGCTCGCGCCAGAACTGGGAGGAATATGAACACATCCGCGCCCGCAGCCGCGGCCAGATCAGCGCCGGAGAGACGGTGCAGCAGTTCAAGCTCTCCGTCAGCACCGGCGGCGAGACGGAAGAAACGCTCTGGCAGCGCCTGCTCGCCGGTCTGCGTGAGCGCGACCGCGAGGCCGTAAACGAGGCAGCCTCCGGCCTCTTTGACGAGTTTCTTCTCGTGGAAGCGGGAAATTTCGATCTCATCCGCATGCGGCTCATCGAGCTTTTCACGATGCTCTCCAAGGCCGCGCTTGATTCCGGCATCAATCTGAACAAGATCCTCGCCGCCGGGCTCGACCCGCTCGAGGCGCTCAACCAGGCGCAGTCGGTGGAGGAGCTGGCCGTGTGGACGCAGAAGCTGATCGACCACTTTTTCTCGCTCGTGCCGGAGCCGCCCGCGCCCGTCTATTCTCCGCTCATCACGCAGGCCATCGAGCTCATCGGCGAGCGGTACGCGGAAAAGCTCACGCTGCGCGACGTGGCCGGCAGCATCCATATCAACGAATCATACCTATCCAAGCTCTTCAAAAAGGAGCTCGGCGTCGGCTTTACGGACTATCTCAACAGCCTGCGCATCCAGAAGAGCGTAGAGCTGCTCTCGCAGCCGGACATGAACCTTCTGGAAATCGCCGGACGCGTCGGCTTCGACGATCAGAGCTATTTTACCAAAGTTTTCAAAAAAATCACAGGGAAAACCCCGCGGCAGTTCAAAGTTTCTGCCAGTGCGGACAAGCTGCTCGACAACGAGTACATCCGCGGCTTCCCCGTGCCGCAGATAGGAGGTAAATGATATGACGTTCTTCCCCGTCTCCGTGGATGAGCTCAAATACGACAAGAATCGCATCTTCACACGGCTCAAGCTGCGGGCGGATCCCAACACAAATGCCTACGCCGAGAGCATTTTCCCGTACCTCGTGGAGCTGCTGCGCGAGAACATTGAGCTTGTTCTTGCCTACAACATTACAGACAACGACCTGACCATCGCCTCGCCGGAGCTTTCGAGCTGCGATATGCTCGCGGTGTGCTACTGCGGCGCCACGCAGAAGATCGTAGACTGTGTGGACGATCTCATGGCGAGGAGCGATTTTCTCGAGGGCTACATTCTCAACGACCTCGCCAACGAGGTGCTTTTCAACGCCTCAAACGCGATGAACCGCCGGCTTTATAACGAGTTCAAGGCGCAGGGCTACCATCTCAGCACGCGCCTCACACCGGGCGAGAACCATTTGAGCATGGAGTATCAGGCGCAGTTCCTCTCCCTGCTCACGCAGGGCGAGCCGTTCCCCGCCACGCTCACTGAGCACTACATGCTCCAGCCGGAGAAGGCCATGCTTTACGCCTACGGCGCGGGCACCGGCCTCCCTGACCGGTCCATCGATCACGACTGCTCCAAATGCCCGAATCTCTCGTGCTATATGCGCCGGGACACGAATCCGTAAACAGGAGGCTGCTTTTATGGAATATACCGTTCGTATTGCCGGAACGCCGTGCGAAACGCGCGTCTCCGGCGGCACGCTTGCCGAGGCGTGCGCCCTGCTCGGCCACCCGCTCGAGCTCGTCTGCGGCGGCAACGGCCGCTGCGGGAAATGCGATGTTCTCGTGGAGCGCCGCGGCGTGCGCGAGACCGTGCGCGCGTGCATCACGCCCGTCACGGAGGACATCACCGTTTTCCTTGAGGTTTCGGAGAACGCCTCCGCGCAGATCCTCACCTCCGGCGGCGCACACGATGTCTTCGCCCCCGCGGTGACGAAAGCCGTTCTCTCTCCCGCCGAGCGGGAGCCGGAGCACTGCGGCGCTTATCTCCGCGGCGTTTCGCTCGCGGCGGCGCGGCAGTTTTCCCGCGCGCACCGCGACGCGGAGGAAGAGCCGCTCACGTTCATCCGCCATGAGGATACACTCCTCGGCGTGCAGCGCGGCGATACGGCGCAGCGTCTTTACGGCGCCGCCGTGGACATCGGCACAACGACCGTCGCCATGTATATCTACGATCTTACGACCGGCGCTCTTCTCCACACCGGCTCGGCGCTCAACGGCCAGATCCGGTACGGCGCGGATGTCATCGCGCGCATCCAGCACGCCATAGAGCACAAAACCGGGCTTGCGGAGCTCAACCGCGCCATTCTTGACACGATCGACGCTCTTCTCGCCGCCGCGTCAAACGCCGTGCCGGGCCTCTCGGACGATCTCTGGCAGCTCGTTTTCTGCGGCAACAGCACGATGCAGCATCTCTTCCTCGGCATTGACCCGTCCGCGCTCGGCGCGGAGCCGTTTGCGAGCGTCACCGCGGACACCGTGCGCGCTCCCGCCGGGGAGATCGGACTGAAAAACTGCCCCGCGGGCGCGCTCGTGGAGTTTCTGCCGCTGCTCGGCGGGTTCGTCGGCGCGGATACGACCGCCGTGCTGCTCGGCGTGCCGGAAGAGGGCGTGCATCTCGCCGTCGATCTCGGCACGAACGGCGAGATCGCCGTCGGCAACGCGCGCGACGGCTTTCTCACCTCCTCCACCGCCTGCGGCCCCGCGCTTGAGGGCGGCAACATCGAATGCGGCATGCGCGGCTCGGAGGGCGCGATCGACCATGCAGACATCACGCCGGACGGGGAGCTTCGCTTCCACGTCCTCGGTGAGGGCGAAGCGAAGGGGCTCTGCGGCTCCGGCATCATCGACATGACCGCCGCGCTCGTCCGCTGCGGCCTCGTGGACATGACCGGGCGGCTCCTCCCGCGCGGGGAATTCGCCGCGGAGCATCCGGACAGCCCCCTGCTCGACCGGCTTGAGCCGGTGGGCGAATACAATAACGCCTTCTTCCTCACGCGCGGCGAGCATCCGGTCTATCTTTCGCAGGAAGATATCCGTCAGATCCAGCTCGCCAAAAGCTCGATCTGCGCCGGGTGTCTGACGCTCTGCCACGAGCGCGGCATTGAGCCGGAGGAGCTCGATTCGCTCATCCTCGCCGGAGCGTTCGGAAACTACATCGACGTGGACAACGCTTTGTATATCGGCCTTCTCCCCGCCGCGCCGCGTGACAGGGTCGTCGCCGTCGGCAACGGCGCGGGCAGCGGCGTGTGCCGCTATCTCCGCGACCGCGCGGAGAGCGCCCGCTGCGAGCACATCCGTGCCGTCACGCGTCATGTGGAGCTAAACGCCAGCACCGAATTCATGGAGCAGTACATCATGAACATGAATTTTAATGTTCTGTAATCGACCCAACAAAAAAGGTGTCAGCCGGAGCGATCCCGCTGACACCTTTTTTCTTTTCCGCCGAAAACGCGAAAACGGGGCGTCCGGCCGAAACGGCACAGACGCCCCGAAAGGAGAAAAAAACGATCACTTATTCCGCTTGACGACGCCCTTCTGCAGGATGATGTTCGCATACTGCGAGGTCTCGCCGCTCTGCACGATGTAGCAGGCCTGCTCCGCCTTATCGTAGAACGCGTACCGCTCCAGATAGCCCGTGCACGCCTCGCCGCGCTCGTCGTACTTCTCGATGATCTTTTTGTATTCGTCCAGAATGGGAAGCGCAAGATCGCGGTCGCACTCGGACTTTGCCATGTACAGCACCGGCTTTTCGGCGTAGGTGTCCAGCGGCATGAGCGCCAGAATGGCGTTGAGAAGCTCCGGGATGCCGTGGCCGTCCGCGCGGATGATCTCCGCCGCGCCGCGGCGGCTCACCCCGTCCGAGGGGAAGTTCCCGTCCGCCAGCACGATCGTGTCCCCGTGTCCCATCGCGTAGACCGCAGCGAGAAGTTCCGGAGAGAATACCGGTGAAATGTGGTTGAGCATGGCTTTTTCCTCCTTATATCTTTGGCTTTTTTACGGCTTTTCGGGATGGTTGGGGCCGAAGTGCTTGAGCATGACCAGCGGCTCGCACGCATGATCCCCGATCGTGCCGTGCCACTGCGTCAGGATGCAGCCGCAGGAAGCGGCCCGGCGTTGAGAACAGACGCGGCGCAAAGATCGGGATCCGACGGAAGAAAGGATCTCTCGGCTGCTCCTATATCGTTTTTCTTTATTTTATCGTACCCGGCGCTCAAACGCAAGGATTTGTATGATCCATTTCCTCCGGTCGTGCCGGCAGTGCTTCCTCCTCGGCGGGGGCGAGCGTTGTCCGCGGGGAGCGGAGCATCCGGTGCGCGATCGCGCCGCGATGATCGGGAATTCGGGCGCGGCCGACTCTGAACGGCGGCTTCTGCCTTATCTCCGCACCAGATTGGCGCTGATGCCGCGCATGGCTTCGGCAAATTCGGCGTCGAGCTTTTCGCGCCGGGCGAGATCGCACGCCGTCACCATGCCGACGAGCCGCCCGTTTTCCGCCACGGGCAGACGGCGCAGCTGCTCGCGCGCCATGAGCGCGGCGGCGCTCTGCACGCTGTCGCCCGGCCGCGCCGTCACGACCGCGCGGGACATGACCTCCGAAACGCGCGTGTCCGCGGGGTCGTTATCCAGCGCAAGACAGCGCAGCACGATGTCCCGGTCGGTGAGCACGCCGCGCAGCCGCCCGGTGCTGTCCGTCACGGGCAGCGCGCCGAGATTCCACCGCCGCAGCAGCCGTGCCGCCGCCGTGACCGGCTCGTCCTGTCCGACGGTGATGACCTTTGCCGTCATGATCTCCTGAACTTCCATAATAAATATATCCTCCCTGTTCGGTTTGTTCCTTACAGGGAGTATGGACAATCGGCGCGGCTCTTAACCCGGCGCGGCGAGAGAGGCGAGCATTTCCCCCGCGGCACGGCCGAAAAGCTCCGCGGCAGCGAGCGCTTCGGAGAGCGTGTTGCCGTTCGTGCCGACTTCTATAATGAGAGAGCCGGTCGTATACTGCTGGTTGTACCGCTCCGGCGCGAGATGGATCGGGCGCATGAGCGCGCCGTTTGCCGATACCGCCGCGGCCTGCATCGCGAGCGCGAGCTTGAGATTTTCCCGCCAGAGCGGGTGCTCGAGATATTCGTCCGTGCCGCACACGAGCATCACCTGCGCCATGCCGCTTCCGGCGGCGCAGGTCTTATAGACGGTCGATTCGTCGCCGATGGCGTCGCGGTGGACGTCCAGCACGAGCGCGATGTCCGGATACTCGGCAAGATACGCCTCGATGGACGCCGCGGCGCGCTCATAAGAGCCCGCGTAGCTCGGATAGTCGTAGAGCGTGCGGTCGTGCAGCACGCGAAGGCCGTATTCCTCGAGCACGGAGCACAGCACGTCGCCCACGCGGATGACCGAGCGCTCCGGATCGGTCGTGCGGAAGGGATCGCTCGGCGTATATTCCTCGCCCGCCGCGGGGAGATATGCCTCCGTGCCGTGCGTATGTATTATCAAGATCTGCGGCCCCTCCGCGCCGAGCTTCTGCACGAGCGGCTCGGCCATGAGCGCGGCGATATCCGCTTCAAGGTTCGTTTTGTTCCGGATCTCCATGCCGGTGTCGTCCGTGAACGGCACGATCTCCGGCGTCGGCTCGCTCGTGGGCTCGGGCGTGATCTCCGGCGTCGGCTCCGGCGTCGGTTCCGGGGTAGGTTCGGGCGTCGGTTCCGGGGTGGGTTCGGGCGTCGGCTCCGGCGTTGGTTCCGCCGTCGGCTCCGGTGTGATCTCCGGTGCCGACGCTTCGATAGGAAGGTTGTCCGCGAGCAGGAGCTGTCCGGAAGCGTGCGCGTCGCCGAGTTCGAGCGCGAGCAGCGCCGCGCCGAGACGCCCGCTTTCATATGTCTCGGCGGCGCGCTCGACCGGCTGGGCCAGCGCCCCGGCATGGAATACCAGCTGCGCCGCCATAATTGCCGTGCACAGCAGCTTTCCCTTCCGGTTCATCGTTCCGCCTCCCCTGCCCATCGATACTATCTATCTTATGGCGCGGCGGCAGAGAATATGCCAACGGCTTGTTGACGCCTTTCGCCCCGGCATGATAGAATTATAAAATATCCGGACGAAAGGGGGGCGCGGACTATGCGGACACGGCTGAATATGTTCATGCTCGGACGAAACGGCGTGGACTTTCTCAATAAGCATCTCTTCCGCATTGCGGCCATCATCGCCGGGCTGAACCTGCTGTTTCTGGGGCGGATCGGCTCCGTCCCGTTTCTTATAGCGGGCTACGCTCTGTTCCGGACGCTCTCCCGCAATCTTCCCATGCGGCAGGCGGAGGACATGGTCGCGCGCGAGAAATACGACCGCGCGAAGGAAAAGATTTCCGGTGCGCTGCATCGCGCGAAGCAGAGCCGCGATTTCCGGTTTTTCTCCTGTCCCGGCTGCAGCAGCTATCTGCGCGTGCCGCGCGGCAAGGGCCGCATTCAGGTCACCTGCCCCCGCTGCGGGCACCGATTCGACCGGAAGAGCTGAAAAATCAGCGGAGCTTCATATGGAGGTACATACCATGACCATGGAAGAAATACTCACATCCGGCCTTGCGGAGCTCGGCGTCCCGGCGACGGCGGCGCAGCTCTCGCAGCTCCGGGCCTACTATACGCTGCTCGACGAGCGCTCAAAGGTGATGAATCTCACCGCCATCGAGGGCGAGGAGGCGACGGCGCGCCTGCACTTTCTCGACAGCGCCGCGCTGCTCCGGTATGTGCGTCTCTCTGGCAAGACCGCCGCGGACATCGGCTCCGGCGCGGGCTTTCCGGGACTTGTCGCGGCGATCCTCGCGCCGGACGCAGACATCACGCTCATCGACAGTCTCCAGAAGCGCGTGACGTTCCAGCAGGAGGTGTGCGATACGGTCGGTCTCGGGAACGTCACATGCCTTGCCGGACGTGCCGAGGAAGAGAGCGCGCTGCGCGAGAGCTTTGAAGTCGTCACATCCCGCGCCGTGGCGCGCATGACGATGCTCTGCGAGCTCTGCCTGCCGCTCGTGCGCGTCGGCGGCGTGTTTGCCGCGATGAAGGGGCCGGAGCCGGAGGAAGAGGTGCAGGAGGCGGCGCGCTGCATCCGCACGCTCGGCGGCGGGAAACCGCGCATCGAGAAATACACCGTTCCCGGCACGGACGCCGTGCACAGCGTCGTTATCATCCCGAAAATCGCGCCCACCCCGGCGAAATATCCCCGCCGGTTCGCCATGATCAAAAAGCAGCCGCTCTGAAAAAAGACAGCAAAAGCGAGACTTCTGTGGAAGAAGTCTCGCTTTTCCGATTATCTCAGATTATCAACATTTTACCGGTGCTTTCTATTCCTCACGGCCGGTATCTCCGGGAAAACGTCTCTTCCAATACGCCGACCCACGCGGCGAGATTTTCCGGCGATGGCTCGTGCAGGGCGCGCTCATAGACCGCGGCGTCGTCCGGCGCGGTCTTTGCCATCCGGCGCAGCGCCTTTTTCGGCCCGAAGTAATACTCGCCGCGCAGATCATAATAGATGCTCAGGCTGTCTGTGAGCAGCCAGTGCAGCCGGTAGCAGCCTTCCGCGTCGCCGCGTTCCGTTCGCCGGAGCATTTTCCGGCACCACGAGAGCGACTGCGCGTTTTCCGCCTCGGTCTTTTGCGGGGCGCTCTCGATATGGGCGTTCACCTCGGCCCGGAGTGCCGAGAGCCGCCCGGTCGCATCCTCAACGATCACGCTGTCATGGAGCTGCAAAAAATCCTCCGCGTCATACGGCGCGGCGAAATGCGCCGCGCCGTAGAGCCAGACGTCCAGCTCCGTACCGAAAAGCACCGAATCGTCGTGTCCGGTCTCGCCGTCCGGCAGCAGGAGCAACGCGTCAAAGTCGCTGTTCCGGTTGTTCGAGCCGTCGGCAAACGAGCCGTATACGGCGATGCCGAGCGGACGGTATTTCTCCCGCAGCGCTTCGATGATCTTATCCGCGATACCCATCGGCGCTTGAAGCTCCGGGGCGATATCGATGTTTTCGCCGCGCAGCGCGACTGCCGCGCCGTTCATCGCCTCGGCGCTTTCAGAGTGCGCGAGCAGCCACTTGTTGCAGGCGGCGAGATATTTGTCCTCCGGCGAGCCGCCGCGCAGCGCGGGCTTTTCCGTATTCGTCCCGCGCGGCAGCGCGACGAGCACGCGAAAGCCCGCCGTTTCGTCCGTGTGGCAGGGGGCATAGTGCAGCGTCGTGGCGTAGACCTCCACGAGCACCCCGGCGGGGACGCGGAACGCCTTCACCTTCGCGGTATCGAGCACGCCGTCTTCGATCTCGTCCTGCTTGGCAAGCAGAAGGATAAAGTCGCCGAGACCGAGATTGAATTCGCTGTCGCGGTGGTATTCAAGGCAGTTAAGCTTTGTATTGCGCCCCCAGCACATGCCGAGCTGCACCGGCATGCCGCCGAACACGCTCGTCCGATAGTCCGCGAACGCTTCGCACGCCTCGAGCGCAGCAATGGACGGCTCATACGCCGTGCCGCTCTCCGGCAGGGGGATCTTCTCCATTTCGCGCAGCAGCGCCGCGCTCTCTATACCGGAATGCACGCGCCCGTAGCGCGCGAACTCCGCATCGTATACCGAACAGATCTTCATAGCGGCCTCCCTGTTTTTTATAGCCCCATCGTATCAGAAAAAGCGCCGCAGGACAAGAGAGAGGTCTCTTGCTCCTGCGGCACTTTTTATCGCTTTATTTTTTAGGCAACACCTCTCGCCGAATTATGTGGTGCTGCCTTTATTCTCTTTCTCCGACAACCTGATACATTTCGTCGGTCGAGATAACCTCCGTCACGCGAAGGTGCCGCGCGAAGATCGCCGCGAGCGCTTCGGCCTCCATGAGCCCGTTGGAAACACGGCTCGCCGCGCCGTGGTGGTGCGCGTCGATGTCCGCGCGCGAGCTGCCGTGTGCCACGGTGAGCCGGCCGCCGGGGGCGAGCAGCGCGGCAAGGCGCGCCACGAGCCGCTCCGGGTCGGGAAAATGCGGAAAGGCGTTATAGATGACGATCGCGTCAAAGCCCTCGCCGAGCGGCGCGGTCTCCGCGTCGCCGCAGACGAAGCGCACGTTCTCCTGCGGGAATTTTTCGCGCGCGATGCGGATCATCTCCGGGGAGATGTCCACGGCGGTAACGCTTTCAACGCCCCGGCGCAGATAGTCGCCGATGAGCACGCCCGTGCCGCAGGCAATGTCCAGCACGCGGCTGCCCGCCGTCACCTTCGCGTTATCGAGAATGCGGCCGATCTTCTCGTCGCTGCGGACCATACCGGCGTCCCATTCTCCGGCGCGCTCATCGAAGAACGCGATCACATCCTTCTGCTCGATCATCCCTGCGTCCCCACAAAGAACGTGGCGGTGTCGATCTTCTGGTAGCCGCCGAAGCTGTTCGGGCAGGCATAGATCTCTTCGGCCAGAGGCTTTCCGAGGAACGCGGTCGTGACGCGGTCCGTCACTTCGGTCATGTCAACATCCTCAAAGCGATCGGGATAGGCGGTCTTCGCGGCGAACCACGTGTTGATGAGCGCGATCTCATAGTTGGTATAGTAGGCGTTGTAGGCAAGCTGGAGATACACCTCGCCCTCGCGCCAGGCACGGCAGGTATCGAACATCGTGGGATCCTCGGCGTAAAGAGGCTTGATGTTCTTCACGGCGGCGGCGTCAAAGATCATGGCGTCCATGTCCTCGCCGAGCGCGACGAATTTCTCCGCCTCGATCGGCTGCGCGCCGGGCGCTCCAAGGTCGGAGACAACGTTCTTCACGTTCGCCACGCGGAAGGAAACATAGTCCTGCGCGGTCATCAGGTGGTTCGTCGTGCCCCAGTTGCCGAGACCGCAGATATAAACGGCGGGCTTGTCCTCTTCGGCGATATCGGCGGTACGCGCTTCGATCCCGGCGCGCTCGGCGGCGATGAAGCCGATGAGTGTCTCTGCCTTCTCGCTCTCTTCAAAGATCGTGCCGAGAAGGCGGACGCTTTCGTTGAATCTCTCGTCAAACACGCTGTCCGGACCGCTCATCAGCGTTACGACCGGGACGCCGAGCTGCTCCTGCAGGGCGTTGGCCTTATCCGCATCGCCGTAAAGGGAGATGACGATATCCGGCTCGCAGGTGAGGATCTTCTCGGCCTCGGGGCTCTGGGCGTTCGGCCCGCCGACGCCGCAGGAGGGCAGCGACGCGAACACGCCGCCGTAGGCGAGCACATAGGGCCGCGCGACGGAATCGAACATCTTCGGGCGCTCGGAGAGCGTTTCGTTGTCGATATCCTCCACGCCGCAGAGCATGGATACGTCGCCGATGTAGCTGTAGAGCCGCAGCGCGCCCGCGCCGATGCACACGACGCGCTGATACGAGCCCGGCTTCACGGTGATCTCCCGGCCGATGAGGTCGGTAACGGTGATCTCCGCGCTCTCGGCGGGCGTTTCCGCCGGCGCTTCCGTCGCTTCGACCGGTGTTTCCGTGGCCGCCGGGGTCTCGGTCGGGGCCGCGCCGCACGCGGCAAGCGAAAGGATCATTGCAAGCGCGAGCAGCAGAGAAAGGAGCTTAGCTTTCTTCATAGTATTTTCCTCCCAAAATAACTTTCTTTCCGTCTACGGTGATGATGCGGGATTGAATATCGAAAATGTCCCCGATCACTTCGCTCGTGAGTACGCTCTCGTCTCCGGCGTAGCGCACCGCGCCGTCCCGGAGCAGGAAAAACTTATCGCCCAGACACAGCGCCTGGTTGAGATCGTGCAGCGAGCTCAAAATGGCGACGCCGCGCTGCCGCGCCGCCTTTTTCGCCTCGTCGATGATGAGCTCTTCGTTTGCGATATCGAGATTGCCGGTCGGCTCATCGAAAATGAGCAGACGCGGCTCCTGCACAAGCGCGCGGGCGATGGCGATCTTCTGCTTCTCGCCGCCGGAGAGCTCCTCCGCGCTGCGGTTGGCAAGCGGCTCAAGATGCATCTCGGCGAGAATGTGCTCGGCGGCCTCGATATCCTCGCGTCCCGGCTGCATGCCGAAGCGGGAGACCCGCCCGAGCAGGATCGAGTCGAACACACTCAGCGCGCCGAAATGGATGTGCTGCGGCACATAAGCGACGAGCTTTGCCCTCTCGCGCCGCGGCATTTTCAAAAGATCCCCGCCGTCGAAGCGGATCGAGCCGCTCTCCGGCGCGGCAAGGCCGAGAATGCACTGAAAAAGCGTCGTTTTGCCCGCGCCGTTTTTGCCGAGAAGGATCCCGATCTCGCCGTCGTTGAGCGTGAGCGAAACGCCCCGGAGCACCGGCTCGGCCCGGCGGGAATACCGAAAGACTACATTTTCCAGCTCTAACATTGGCCGTGCTCCTTCCGCGAAAAGATGATCGTAAGGAAGAACGGCGCGCCGAGCAGCGACGTGATCGCGCCGACGGGCAGCGCGCTGCCACTGCCGAGCGAGCGGGAGAGCGCGTCCGCGCAGAGAAGGAGCAGGCTCCCCAGGAGCGCCGACGCGGGGATAGAAACGCGGTGATCCTGCCCGAGCAGACGCTTTGCCACGTGCGGGCAGATGATGCCGACAAAGCCGATGATGCCGAGACTCGATACACACGCCGCCGTCATCAGCGAGGCGAGCAGCAGCGAAAAAAAGCGCAGGCGCGAAACGTTCACGCCCATGCTGCCCGCAGCGGCGTCGCCGCTCAAAAGGGCATTATACCGCCACGCGAGCACGGAAAATACCGCCAGCCCCGGCGCCGCGGCGCAGAGCATGAGAAGGTCGGTCTTATATGTCGCGCGGCCGAGATCGCCGAAATTCCACACGACCGCGGCGGAAAGGCCGACGTCCGTGGCGTAAAACTGCAGAAGCGTCGTTGCCGCCGTCCAGATCGCGCCGACGGCGATGCCCGCGAGCACCACGACGTTCGGCGAGAACGCCTTCACGCGGCAGAGCGCGAGAATGAGCAGAATGGAAAGCGCCGAAAAGAGAAAGGCCGTCACGCTCGCGGCGAACGGGTTCACCCCGGCGGTGTAGCTGGCAAGATTGTTGCCCGTGGAGAGAAAGCCCCCGGCAAACACGATGATGGAGAGATTCGCGCCGAACACCGCGGCATTGGACACGCCCATCGTGGAGGGCGAGGCCATCGCGTTCGAGAGCGTCGTCTGCATGACGAGACCGGAGACCGAAAGCGCGGCCCCGGCGATGAGCGCCGCGAGCACGCGCGGCACGCGGATCGAGCGGAGGATGCGCACGTTGGCGGCGGAGCCTTTTCCGAAAAGGGCGGCGACGCCGTCCGAAAAGCTCATGCGCGACGCGCCGACAAAAAGGCAGACGAGCGCCATAATAAGCACCGCGAGCGCGAGCGCGGCGATAATATACCGGGCGCGGGACTTTGCTTTCACGGCCGTTCGCTCCTTTCTCTTTTTGATCGGCGTCTCTGTATAATGGTCTTTTAATTATAAAGCTATCC
>ERZ1106976.1689-NODE-1689-length-21434-cov-4.545255_pt1 | contig 21434 bp, 14 predicted proteins | sample MGYA00403687_ERZ1106976 | MGnify/ENA primary metagenome ERZ1106976 (study PRJEB35170, sample SAMEA104062446) | human gut metagenome | biome: human gut; feature: human-associated habitat; material: faeces | place: Denmark | collected 2013-02-22 ... | reverse complement strand
TGGTATTATACCCTGGAGGAGTTCAGGTTCAGACTTGCAAGGCTTGTCGATATCCTGATTGACTGTATGGAACAGGATAAAATTAAGTATTTTATTCTTGACGGTCAGACGATAGCGATAGAGGATTATCTTGCCCGCAGACCGGAGAATCGGGAAAGACTTGAAAAGCTGATTTCCTCCGGAAGAATATTCATAGGTCCCTGGTATACACAGCCGAACATATTTATGTCCTGTGCTGAGGCGCAGATAAGAAATCTTGAATTCGGCGCACGGGATATTGCAAAGTACGGAGGCGGACTGGACGTCAATTATATGCCGGATCAGTTTGGCTTTACTTCTCAGCTTCCGCAGATGATGAAGGGCTTCGGACTCGGAGTTATGGTTGGCGGACGCGGAATGGACAAGGGGAGCGACACCTATTTTATATGGGAGGGCGCCGACGGTACACAGGTGAAGGCCTGCGCGCTGCCTCACTCCTATATTAATGCCCATTGTATAAGCACAAACGATGAACCGGTTAACTTTAATGTTTTTGGCTGTAATATCAGAATGGCGCCTCTAAAGGAACAGATGGAGGTTATTCTCAGCGAGAGAGTCCGCTGTCCCGCGCCGCAGCTTCTTGCGCTCAACGGAGTTGACCATATGTTCCCCAATCCTACGATGCTGGAGACAGTGGAAAAGATAAACCGCGATTATCCTGAGGTAGAGGCGGTTCAAAGCAATTTCGATTTATATCTCAAGGATGTGGAAGCGTCGCTTACCCGTGAGCTTTATCACAAAAAGGGTGAGCTTCGCGATCCCCGTGAAAATTTGATTCTCCCCGCATCACAGTCGATGAGAATGGATACCAAGATGAAGAACATCGCCTGTGAGGATGCGCTTATCAGAAATGCAGAACCGACAATGGCGGTTATGAAGGTTCTTAAACAGAAAAAACTTCCGGAAGCAGATCTTGACGCGGCATGGGAAATCATGCTTGAGAACCATGCTCACGACAGTCTTTGCTGTGCCAATTCCGAGCCGAGTTATCGTGAAATTATGTCAAGATACGACAAAATAAGCGATATTACAAGAGAATCCCTGAACGACTTGGATCAGCATTTTATAAGACTTGTCAACGGTATGCCCGAAGAGGCGGTAATCATTAAAAATCCCTCCCCGTTTGACAGAGACGAGGCGGTGAGCTTCGAGATTATTACCGCTTATTACAGGAATTATGCGGAACCGCACCTTTATGTTGAAGGAGAAGAGATTCCCTGTCGAATCAACGGCGTAAGATGCGATACCCTGCTTCGGTTTGTACCTTTTTCGGGACGGGTAGGAGAGCTTCAGGTTGCGATATTCGACGTTACGGCATATCCCGGTAAGATTCCTGCACTTGGATACAAGACAGTTGAAATCAAGGGCGGCAGCGTGCATGCAAAACCGGTTGAAGGGCTTGTTACCTCTTTCCGCACAATTGAAAACGAGTATCTGAAGGTCGAGGTGACCGATGACGCGGCAGTAACGGTTACCGATAAACGGAGCGGCGAGATTTATGCCGGGTTAAATACCTTTATCGACAATGGCGAGGCGGGTAACGGCTTCCAGCATATTCCTCCCTATCATGATTTTACCGCAGTTTCCCGCGGAGACGGTATGACAATCGATATAGAGGAAAACAGTCCTGAAAAGGGAGTACTGCGCGTAAGACAGACGATGACTCTTCCGTCAGGCTTATCTCCCGATAAGCTCGGAAGAAGCGCCGAAACTGTTAAAACAAATATTGAATACAAGGTTATTCTGAAAAAAGGCTCTTCACGTGTAGAGTTCGAGACTGTGATTGACAACAATGCGACAGATCACCGTCTCAGAGTCGCTTTCCCTACCGATTGTGCTTCTGATGTTGCCTATTGCGGTCAGCCGTTTGACGTGCTGGAACGTCCGGTACAACCGGAAAAGGTCAACTACATGGGCGAGGGCGATTATGAACCGTATGTCGGTTATCATCCCATGCAAGATTTTTGCGGTATTACCGACGGTGTACGCGGTGCGGCAGTAGCGGCGGGAGTGCTTGAATATGAGGTGCTTCCGATGAGAAGAACATTGGCACTGACCCTCATCAGAGCAACCGACCGTCTGCTTGTGGGTGTTCTCGCAACCGGATCGAAATTCCGTCTTCCCGCGGCGCAGCTTCAGCAGAAAATGAGCTTTAAGTATTCCTTTATTCCTCACAGCGGAGGATATAAGAATGCTCTTCGCGATATCGACGCGGCAAGACATCCGCTTATTCCGGTTCAGAAGGATTTTCTTGAGGAACAAAGTATGCCCGGTTATACGGCTCCAGAGGCAATTATGCCGCTTTCGGCAGGTTTTCTCTCTCTTGACGGAGACGCCGTTATGACCTCTCTCCGTCCGTCTGTTTCGGAGGAAGGATATACTTCAATACGTTTCTTTAACCCTGAGAACGAACGCGGAAAGGTAACACTTACTGTTGATAGCCGTTATCGTCTGATTTCGGCAGACGCGGTGCGAATCGACGAAAAACAATCTGAGGATCGCGACATCGGTATCTCCGTAAAAGAAAACGTCATAATGCTCTGCCCTGAGGCAAAGCAAATCGTAACGCTGAAATTGAAGCTTACATTGAAATAATCGGCAAGAAAGGCAATATATCATGAAAAGATCAGAAATAAATCAGATAATGAAAGAATCTCTTGATTTTATTAAAGAGAGAGGCTTTATTCTTCCGCCCTTTGTACTCTGGGGACCGGAGGACTGGGCTGATAAGGGCGAGGAATATGATGAACTAAAGCGGAATATGCTCGGCTGGGATATCACCGATTTCGGAAGCGGGGATTTTCATAAGGTCGGACTTCTGATGATTACACTGCGCAACGGAAATATGTACAATCCGAAATATGTAAAGCCCTATGCGGAAAAGCTTCTGATTGCAGAAGAGGGACAGGTTACCCCGTATCATTTTCATCGCAAGAAGATGGAGGATATCATCAACCGCGGCGGCGGAAATCTGATTGTCAAGATTTATAACAGCACGCCGGATGAGGAATTTTCCGACACTGACGTGACAGTCAGCTCTGATGGCAGAAATTATACTGTTCCTGCCGGAACAGAAATAAGGCTTACTCCCGGCGAAAGCATTACCTTGCTTACCGGACAGTATCACAGCTTTTGGGCAGAGCCGGGCTTTGGAAAGGTTATGCTTACCGAGGTTTCAAAGGTGAATGACGATAGAGTAGACAATCGTTTTTATGAGGAAACCGGACGCTTCCCCGCTATAGAGGAGGATGAAAAGCCGCTTCATCTGCTTTCGATGGACTATAAAGAATTTTCAACTTTAGGATAAGAATTTTAATATTGAGAATAATGAGAAAGGTGAGTTTATAGATATGAAAAAAATTACGGCAATTATTTTGGCAGTTATGATGACACTGGCGATTGTGGCATTGCCCTGTGCTGCATACGAACCAAAAACTGCAAAAGCGGTTAAGGCAACGGCTATTATAGATGCAGAGATGGAAGATATCTGGAAGGAAACCGATGTACTTACGGCTAATCTCGTAAACAAAACGATAATTTATAATGCCGATTATGCCTCTCAGGCAACGGCCAAAGTACGTCTTCTTTGGGACGCGAAATATCTTTATGTGTTTGCAGAAATTCTTGATCCCGATCTTTATACTGAAAATAAAAACGGCAGCGCATCGTATGTTGCTGATGGGATAGAGATTCAGCTTGATGAAAAAAATGATAAATCCGGAAAACTGAATGTGCAGGGAAGTCTTAACGGAAAAGAATTTAACGGTTCGGCTGGGAGCTATCAGGTATTTGCCGACAGCACGACAAGCGGATTCGGAGACCATTACGAGGCAGGAAAAGGGAAATTTCGCTCGGCAGTAAAGGTTGTTTCCTCCGGCTATCATGTAGAGATGGCAATACCGTGGAACACTTTAAGTCCTGCGGTCGGAACGCAAATCGGTCTTGAAATTCAAATTAATGACAATATTACCGGTGACACCCGTGAAGGTCTTGTTAGCTGGAATTCGGATGCCTGTCTCGGCTGGCAGGATACAGAAGCGATGGGAACGATTACTTTTGTTGATTCTCCCGAGGGATATGTTCCTCCGGAAATTACCGAATCAGAGCCTGTAACTGACGCACCGACAGAGTCGGATACCGAAACACAGCCTACTGATACAAGTGATAAATCCGGAACAGATGAAGCAACCGATACAAAACCGCAGACAGGTACCGACGGAAAAACGGATAAACCTTCGGACGACAATAAGGATGACGGCGGAATCAATCCGATGATATGGATCGGTATTGCTGCCGTGGTGATTATTGCGGCAGTTATTGCCGTAATCCTCTTTCGCAAAAAGAAGAAATAAAGGGTTTAACAGATAACGCAAAGAACGGTATAAAATCGTGCAAGCACTGAATAGCGCTGTAATACGGGTTATTCAGCGCTTGTGTGAAATTTTGTTACCCAAAATCCCGGAAAGGAATAAAGAATGAAAAACAGAGTATTCCTGTTTTTATTGGCAGCAACGATGTTTATAACATTAACCTCCTGCGGAGAAAAAAAGGAAAATCCTTCAGGGAGCAGTGATACGGACGCCTCTACATCCGATAACGATGTAATTGTTGTGACGGATACAGACGCAAAGTCTACCGAGGCGCCTCCGGAAGTCCCTGTTCTCCATGACAGCGGTTGGTGCGCGGTTGGACTTACCGAAGGTGATAAGGCAACGATTCTTGCCGACACCGGTGCTGTACTTACTCTGAAGTATATAGGCGAAGTCACGCCGGGACTTATTCACGGATATGAGTATGAAAAAGAGGCTGAAGCAATAAAACTAACGCTTGCTTCTACTTTTCCTGAGGTAGCAGACCGTGACAGCGGAGGAAATGATCTTTCCGTATGGAATATGGGAGCTTACCCTTCTTCATCCTCGGTTTATTACGGAACGCAGTATACCCTATCTGAAAATACTCCGGTATTTGTCCGGTACAGCAACACGGAATGGCGGCTTGCACACGGGAAATCAGCGTTTGCCTCAGACGGGTTAACCAGAGGCTATATTAACGTGACCGGAAGCAATTTAAATTTTGTAATGATAGTCGGAGCCTGCGGCTCTCTTGAAAATATGAAGCCCGCCAATGCAGAGGTGACGCAGTGTATGGATCCCGACGGCAACGGCTTTGACCGGGGAAATATTTCTCTTGACGGAAGTGAAATACCGGACGATAAGCCGATAGAGAATCTCGATGAAAATGGACTCACCATTCCTGATTCAACCAAGATGTCACAAACCTTGATTTATAAAAAGGTCGGTGATAAAGTACTTCGCATGAGCTTTTATAAGCCGACCAACCAAGTATATGAAAAGGCGCCGGTTTATTATCTGATAACCGGAGGCGGCTGGAATTCCTGCGACAGACAGGGTATGGTAGGTTTCTCCGGCATATCCATGGATGCTCTTCGCCGGCAGGGCTTTGCCGTGACAAGCATTGATTACCGTATCCTTCAGGACGGAGTGGATATGAACGGGATTATTTCCGACTGTATGGACGGGGTGAGATATCTTGTAAAGTATGCAGACAATGCCGGAATTGATCCTGAAAAAATTGTGATAGCGGGACATTCGGCAGGCGGACATCTCGCGCTTATGACAGCCATCGGAGATCAGAGTAAATTTACAAAGGATTCGGTTTTTGGTGAGAATTACGGTTATAAGGCGCTTGGTTGTGTAGGTATGAGCGCTCTTACCGTCTGCTATGAGGTGGACGGAAAGCTGCTTACCGCAGTGACGCATTTGCCGCAGCTTTTCGGTGGTGATGGAAACGGTGCAGCGGCACACGAGGCGAGCCCTCTTGATTTGATTTCGAAGGATATGTGCCCAATCTTGCTTTCGACCGGAACCGACGATCCCGCAGTATTTCCCGAAAACACCTATTTGTTCCGGGATAAGGCAAAAGATGTTGGTGCAGATGTAACGGTCATCATATCGGAGAATGCCGGTCATAGCTATGAACCGATGAACGGAGCGACTTCAGTATCCGTATCCTTTACTGAGCTTCAGAATAAAGTCGCTGAGTTTATTCTTGAACTGATAAAATAAAAAATAGAGATTCCGGAATTGTTGTATGCGCATTTCGGATTGATTTGTTTGCGTTGTCAGTTGCAGCTTTCTTTGGCGGAGCTTCTGTCGGTAAAGCTTGATTGGGAACAGCAAGAAATTTCTTTCCCGAATGTGTATACAGAGTATTTGGAAATCTCTGAAAATATTAATCTATCTGGAGGAAAAAGCAATGAAAAAAATTTCGGCATTGATCACAGCAATCGTTCTATGTGTTTCCGTCGGGTTGGTTATGACTTTTGCGGCGGAGTCGACATCCGGTTACTGCGCTGTAGGAGAAGTAGATGGATCCCGCGCGGCAATCCTTCTCGGTGATGGGACCGTCAAGACGGTAAATTTCACAGGTACGGCACCTGTGGCGGGAACAGTTAACAGATTTACGGAGACCGACGGAACTTATACTTTTACAGGTATTACGTGGCCTGGATATACCGGATGGCGAATTTTTGACAACAACGACGATAACGGAGATTTCTTCTTTGACGGCGGAGGAAATTATGGATATCTTTGGGAAAATGCTGTGGGATTTGTTAAGTTTTCTGATACAAGTTGGAGAGTTTACACCGGTAAGCATATGATACAAATTGCTGACGGGGTTGGAGATCAAGCGGGAACCGCATGGCCGTCTAATCTTGAAGCGAATTGGAATAATGACCTTCAAAAGATGGATGTTGTGTTTGCTGACTGTACCAAAACGTATGAAAGCGGACCGGAACCCTCTAAGCTGTTTGATTCCACTGGCGCAGGGTTTACATCTGGAGATAAAACGGTAGTTCTTGAAGCTAACTCAACTACTGACAAAAAACCTGAGGTGATAACCAAAAAGCTTTGCGCGGTAGGAGAGGTTAATGCTGAAAAAGGTCTCGCTGCGGTTATGCTTGAGGACGGAAAGGTGAGAACGGTAAAATATACCGGTACAGCTCCGACAAGCGGAAAGGTTCACACCTATTCGATAAAAGATGGAGTTTTCACCTTCGCTGAGTATGAATATTACGCTGACGGTGTGGAGTGGAGAATATATGATGGTCTTGCTGACGGATCAGCTGACAAACCGGACTTTTTTGTTGCCTATGATGCAGCCGGCAATGAGACGCGTTTGTATTGTACGGAAAACTGTTTGACATTTATAAAATTCAGTGATACAAACTGGGCTTTCTTCAATAAAGGTAATGTAATTAATATTAAGAATAGGCTGGATCCTAACTTTGATTACACCTATTGGCCAAGCAATCTTATGTTTACATGGAATACTGAGGAAGTAGTTAGCCTCAAATCGCAGATAGATTCCGTATTCTGCGACGCAACAGAAAATAAGGACGCTACCCAATATTATACTGCTGATCAAAGTGCAATGGCTCAGGGAGATAAAAACCTTGTTATTGACGAGGATAACATCTATTCTCCCAACACCTCTGACGCCGCTGTTCCCGCAGCCATAGTCGTGATTTCACTGTGTGCGGCAACGGTTGTTCTTGTAGGCAGAAAAAGAAAAGTATAAATTGTAAAAAATATATAAAGGACTTTTGCGTTAATGCAAAAGTCCTTTATATCAGGGGGCAGAGAAAAACAAGATGAGGTTTTGGTCCAACCCCAAAAATTTTGAGAAGAGAAAAACTGCGTTTTTTCAGGGGTAATTAAAATTTAGCTTTAAGGCAATACCGCTGGGTGCACGGCTAATGTCTTTGCTATGTAATATACAAAGTTTTCTAAGGACAAACATCTATTTATCGTCATCGTTCAAAAACATAAAGTAATTTTTCTCTGCTGTAATTAGCACAAATTTTTTAAATGAAGCAGTTCTGCTGTTATACCGGATTTCTATCGGCATTAAAAAACGGGCTGTCGCGAATCTACCTTTTTGTCTGACTCGGTCGGTTTTGTTTTGCTTTTTATATTTTATCGGCAAAATCTATCCGCGGCTTTCTCATGTGAATGAGACAGCCCCCGGATACAGGGCTAAAGAGAAAGCAATTTGCAGGGCTCTGTCCCACTCCCGTCTCTTTCTTAAGGAAATTCCGCACAATGATTGTTGCGCAGATGCGCCACCAGATTTTTCTTCAAACAATACAAATTGAAGAGGCAAGAGTGGCTCCTCTGCTGACGAAATTTGTAAAGTGTGACGGAATAGATGCAAGTAATTACATTACAATATTTTAATCTGTTAATACAGTAAAATTGTTCAGACGGTTGTTTTCTGATTGATTTGTCATCGTTAAGCTGTAATATTTTTACTATATGCAAAGCTATATGGTTCAAGTTAAAAATTCGATATTTTTTTACAGTTCCCAAGAATTAAGGAATTTGTGATTTCAGCGGATGGATATAGCATACTTTTTCCATTCCTTATTTTCTGTCAGGATACCTGAAACAATAACGTATCTTTTTACTTTCTTTCGAATTTATTTCGGTTTTGCCTCGGAAAACAACCGTTTTTCTCTATTTTGCGTAACACGTCGGCAGATATATGCCGGTGAGGAGCAGTTCGCAGCGGTGTTAAAAAAGTTAAACTTTTTTAACACCGCCTTTGATCTTATATTTCAGCATTAAATTCCGATCAAATGTGGGGATAATCAGAGGCAAACTTTATTTCAAGTTCTTTCGAAATTTCAGAAGATCACTTATCTTTATCTGCTGCTGCGGAAACTGAAGCGCTTTCTTCGTAATCAAGCATCGTCATAGGATCGATGGCTTTTCCGTCCAGTTCAAGTTCGAAATGCAGGTGCGGTTCATCGGAAATCTCAATTATGGCGCTGTCGCTTATCGTGCCGATCGGTTGTCCCGCATAGACTGTTGCGCCTTCGGTTATTCCTTCGGCAAACTCATCGGAGAGGTTTTTGTAATAGGAAATCAAACCGTCTCCATGATCAATGATAACGGTATATCCCATAAAGGGATCATAACCGGCGGCTTTGATGGTTCCGTATGCGCAGGAAAGGACTTCGGCTCCGGTATCACATTCGATGTCGATTCCCTGATGTACTCTGTAATCGTTCATGGTCAGTGAAAATACAGCGTTTGTCAGGTCATGGCGTTTATAAATAACGCCTTCGACAGGCATCATGACCTTAAGCTTTGACCAATCCTTTGAAGGGGGAACATCGGTGGGCTTGAGATCGTCGGTAACGTCTCCGGCAGGTTCCTCAGTATCCGCTCCTGCCGGCTCATTATCGGTGACAGCCGTTTCTCCGGGTTTTTCCTTGTCTCCGGTTGTCACAGCATCTGTAACCGGATTGTTTTTTTCCGATCGTTTTGAACTGCCGAAGAAAGTGTACATTGTGACGATGAGCACTGTAACGGCCATAAGTGTGAGGGCGATATAAATTATGCGCCCTACAAGCGTTCTTTTCTGACTGTAATTCATGTGGAAATCATCCTTTCAGGCTTGAAGTTTTTTAGGGAATCACTGAATAAATCGTTGTCAACGCATCTTTCCGGCTGATTTTATTGTCCGGCATCGTGAAAAAGCCTTGAAATATTAAGACAATGCCGCCGTGTTCTGACGGTACAGTGGCGCAGTCGTATTTTTCTTAGACGATACAAATTGAGGAGGCAAGAGCGACTCCTCTGCCGACAAAATTGGTGAAGTATGACGGAAAATGGACAAGCAGATATGCCGTCAAGGCGTAGGCCATGAACCTGCCGGTGTTGCTTTAACCATATTCCTTCGTTTTTTGCCTTGTCGTTCAATAAATCATCTCGGAAATTTGCATAGCCGTTTTGTTCAGCGATTTCTTAGTTGTCATCATTATTTTTACCCTGCCTGTGATTTTTATTCATCAAATGTACTGTTTTGTAAGAATTTCTGAGAAGTGAAAGAAGATGTTTTACAAATATAAAACAAATAACGCGAGATCTTTGAAAAAGACCTCGCGCAGTATGTCGGTGTTTTCTATAATAGTTTGTGGCTTTATCTCTATGAAAATCGGGTTTATATCACATAAATATTTAAAGCAATACCGCTGGGTGTATGGCTAATGCCTTTGCTGCGCGCAGATGCTTGCATCTATTCCGTCATACTTCACCAATTTCGTCGGCAGAGGAGCCACTCTTGTCTCCTCAATTGGTATCGTCTGACGAAAAATCTGGCGGTTCATCTGCACAGCAATCATTGTGCGATATGCCTTTATTTCTATTATTTTATTTCTCCTGCCCATTTAAAAGCAAATTTTGCTATAATAACGGCGATGATTTCGTTGATTATGGCAGCGGCGACGATGGTTCCCGATATGATTGACGCAAGCGAGGGATCAATAGGTGTCAAGGTTGCAGAGGCGATTCCGGTAAAGACGAGTGATACTCCCGAATGTGGCAAAAGCGTTAAGCCCAAATACTTTGTAACGGCAGGAGCCGCTTTTGTGATTTTTCCTCCTAAGAATGCGCTTCCGATCTTTCCTGCCGATCGGGAAAGGATGTAAATTGCCGTAAACAGTCCTGCACCGGCAATGAGTCGGTAATCGAGCGGCATCCCGAGATTAATGATTACAATTACAAGAGAAATATTAAGTATGGGCGTATAAAGCTTTAGGATATTTTCAAGCTGATCCTCGCTCAGCATATTAGCGACAGTGGAGCTGAACGTCATACCGATGAGCAAATAATTCAGACTGAAGGAATGATACAGAAGGAAATCCGTCAGCAGACCGATTCCTGTGGATATGATAAGAAAGAGTATGAGCAAAACAAAGCGCAAGCAGCGGCTTTTTACTTCTTTCATTAGGAATGAGCCGCATATTCCTGTTAATATATTCCTATCACGAACGGTAAACACACGATGCCTATAATAGACATGACAGAAGTTTGTGCCGTACTGTACACGCCGCTTACAATAGAAATTACCGTAAAGAAAACAATAATTCCGATCACATCGTCAATTGCAGCGAGCGGTATCAGCGTTTTGGTAACGGGACCTTCGGCATGATATTCGTTAACAATGGATAAAGCGGGAGCCGGAGCGGTGGCAAGAGCGATTCCCCCGAAAATAAAGGCAAGATAAACGGGAATATCGGTTACGAGGAATACAATTGAAAAAACGAGAGAGACAAATAAAAAGGTACCGATTGACTGTATAAAAGTAATACCGATAATCTGTTTTCCGGATTTTGCGAGTTTCTTAAATACAATTTCCCGTCCGATCATGACGCCGGCAAAGCACTCTGCAAATTTAAGGTAACACCGCACAATTACCGGCTAACGCCTTGACAGCACAACTGCTTGCATATTTTCCGACATTCGTCACAAAAAATAACGCAATAGGAGCCGCTATTGCTTGTATTTTTTGTTTAGAATCCCGAAAAATCTGACGGCGCATCTGTACTGTCATAATTGTGCGGGATTGCCTTAAGTACCAATAACTCTGTTGACCGGAAGGCTTAATAACCTTCCGGTTCGTCTTAGACGAAAATAATATTTCAGAAAGGAAATAAAAATATGAAAAAATTCATTGCCTGTTTGCTTGTGCTCATGACATTGATTACAGCAATTGCCTGTACAAAGTCTGAAAACAATCCCGATCAGACATCGGAAAATACCGAAGGCAAAGCGGATACAACAGACGGCACATCAACCTCCGAAGAAGAAGCACCGCCCTCCATCCCCGATACCGTTACGGGCAACGGTTCAAAAATCGTAATCCAAACCGAGGGATGGGCAAATTATTCCCCGCTTGACATCCTTGATATCGGTATTACCGAAATGAACAACGACGGCATCAACGACGCGGCGTATACCCGCGACAGACGGATAGAGGAAACTCTTGATGTGGAAATTGAAGTACGGGAATACGGTCATTATCCCGAATCATATCAGGTTCTATCCGATTTAGTCAGTTCGGGAGACTGTGATATAGATTTCTGCGTTATGAGAAGCGCCATTTTTACAACGGCGATTACAAACGATCTACTTGTTGATCTCAACACCGATGATTTGGTATATTTTGATCCCGATAAATCATGGTGGGACAGAAACTCATATGACTCTCTTTCCATTGCCAATATACATTACGGTATTACGGGTGATTTTACAACCGCCGATGACCTGACATACTGGTGCGTTTATTTCAACAAACAAATTAACAGCGATCTTCAGCTTGAAAATCCCTACGAAATTGTAAAAAACGGTGAATGGACATACGATAAAATGTTTGAGATGGCATCCAAAGCTGCTAAGGATCTTGATGGAATAGATGGCATGACTGATTCCGATCAGTGGGGCGTTTCTATGATCCGCGATATTCTGGGCGGTGCACTGAATACTGTCGGAATCAACATTGTCGAAAAAGATGAAAATGATCTTCCCTATCTCAGCTTTAAGAGCGAATCCAATATATCAAAAATGCAGCACCTCCTTGAGTTATTCTATAATGATGAATATGTATACTGTTTTGCAAACCGTCCTGCTGGAACAAAGGATGAAGTCAGCATATTTACAAGCGGAAACACCCTCTTTACGATCGGCGGGGTATACTACGGTCCTCAGATGAGAAACTCCGACACCGAATTCGGAATGCTCCCCATGCCCAAATACGATTCATCACAGGAATATATTTCCGCCACTTCCCCACTCTTCCTCTCTATTCTTTGTACCCCGAAAACCAATAAAGACAATAATGAGCTTAAAGGAGCATTTATGGAGCTTTATTCCTACCTTGGCTCCGAACTCGTTGTGCCTGAGTTCTATGACCGCCTTCTCAAATGGAAGGTAGCAAGCGACGATGAGTCAAGAGAGATGATGGATTATATCTTTAATAATACGGCTTACGATATCGGCGGTCTGTTCAATTTCGGAGATATTTCCTTCCTCATCATTGACATGATGTACACCAAAAACACAAATATTGTATCCATGTGGGATTCCAATGAGGTGAAAGTACAGCAAGGAATTAATGATTTGCTGACAGCACTTCAGAATAATTCTTAAGGCAATACCGCACAATGCTTGTTGTGCAGCTGCGCCGCCGGATTTTTCGTCAGACAATACCAACTGAGGAGGCAAGATGACTCCTCTGCCGACAAAATTTGTGAAGGTTGACGGAATAGAGGCAAGCAAATGTGCAATAAAGGCGTTAGCCGGTAATTGTGCGGTGTTGTCTTAAAAACTTACGGTACCATATGCATAACTACGACGCATATGGTACCGTATAAAAATTCTTATCTGTTTACACTGATTATGAAAGGAATAACATAGGAAATGAAAAAAAATATTATTAGTATTCTTCTTGTGTTATCGGTACTATTTATGTTTTCCTGTGAAATGAAACAAGCTTCCGATCCTTCCGGTACGAATATAACATCGAACGTCTCGTCAACAGAAAATCCGGATGAAAAAAATTTTTTCCTTGTTGAAGGAGATAAAGCGATCACGATTGTCTGCGGAGAAAATGCTCTTGATTCCGAATTTAAGGCGGCAGTCTATCTTCGAGATATAATAAGTAAAATGACCGGAACGGAACCGGAACTGACCAATGATTTTGACGGATCGCAGGACAATTCCCTCAGGCGTGAAATTTTAATCGGAGAAACAAACCTAGCGGAAAGCAAAGCTGCTCTTGAATCTATCGATGAACAGGAACTGGTGATACAAGTCAGCGGAAATAAACTCGTTATAACCGGGAAGTCCCCCCGAATTACCGCTTTCGCAGTTGAACGTTTCGCTTCCGACTGCCTTGGTTATTCGGATAAAAACGAGTATACAAGCGGTGTTTCTCTTTCCATTCCCTCTGATTACAGTTTTACGGATTCTTATTATTCCGCACTTCGCCTCGGCACAATTGTCAAATTTCAGCTTGCCGAAAACGGTACGGAAATAAGACCCGGCGAGGATGTCATTCCTCAAACCGTTCCACTGCGAAACAATACGGAAGAAGGCGCTTATTATACCGGAAAAACGCTTACAGTCGAAAAAGACTCTTCCCAATTCGGTGGCGCTCAATTTGTTGCTAAACTATTTACCGAAGGTCTATCAAGAGCGCCAAAGGGTGAAGAGTATCTTGCCTATACGTCTGTAATCGAACAAAACGGATGTACCATCCAAACGCTGACCGATCTTGCCGTTCAATTCTTTACCGACGATAAATTTACGGATTGCAACTTAAATCAAACAGAAACCGTTTTTGCGATAACAAGAGCCATTCTCAATCGGGATCCTAAAACAGAAGAGATAGAAGCATATTCCAAAATTGATTCAATTGATCTTGTAAAAAAGCTTTGCAGCAGTAAAGAATTTTCCGATTTACTTCCCGATATTATCGCCGGACCGTATTTCTGGGGCAAAAATAATTCATCACGCTATACAGGAAATAAAGTTATAACGGCAGATGAACTTCAGATACTCCTGAATCAAAATACCGTAGTTAGCCTCGAACGCGGAACCTTGGTGTTGGTAGATAAAACGATAACCGTGCCGGACAATGTAACGCTCGAAACGGCAGGTTCTCCTACCCATTACACACAAATGGCAAGATTTATCCGTACCGGCGACGGTAACTATGATATGATTCATGTCAAAAGCAAAGCTACTCTGAAAAATATATTTGCCGACGGTAATTTTGCATATGAAGCAGAAAGAATAGCAGGAACCAATATTGTATGCATAGGAAATGGCGGATCTGTCATCGGATGCAGATGCAGCGACTCCGGATGTACTTACAGTCTCAATATATTGTGCGGAACAGAATTCAATTATGTCGGTTATAATCTTATAACCTGCTACGCTTCCGACCATAACAGGACCTGGCAGGACGGACTCAGATGTATGGGAACCGACTGCATACTTGAGTATAATGAAGTAATAGATGCTACTGACGCAGCGATCGCAGTATTCCGCTTTGTTGCCGAAATCGATAAAGCTCCCGGACCAAACACTTATATCCGGGCTCAGAATACAATCGTAAGATACAATACCGTATTGCAAGCAGGTAATTCTTCATATGCATCCCTTGATTTCGAATCAAATAATATCAATTGGAATGACACAAAGCTTGAAGGATCCGCATTAAATATTCCGGAAAATCCCGCCAATTTTACCGGTTTTGTCATATATGAGAACAGTATTTTTACATCATATAAAGCCCATACCCATCTGCTAATAACCATGTCAACCCAACCATGGACACGCACCGGAGAAACCGACCGTGTGTTTGGCGGCTCAGTATACAACAACTATACCCCTGAGGGATGTCATGTCAACTGTGCGGCAGGTATTGTTGCAGACGGGAATACCGATGCTGCTGTAAGAGGAAACAGTTTTGCTCTTTATATCGGAAATTGGTGTGTTATGTCAGGTGGAAGGACTTCACGCATCTACAGCATAGATGCGTCAGACAGCGCCGGCGATTTCCAAGCCGGGTATGAAAACGCAACCGTTTCAGATTACAATGGTCCTTTTATATCTTCAGGTCTCCCCATTGAAACTGCTGAAAGCTATGATTTGCGGGAAGCCGTGATACATGAAGAACCGCAAAATATTCCTGTTGAACGTTTTAACTCAAAATAATTTATTGTATGAAAAGCTCCTTCTCCGAATTTATCTGGAACCGATTGCTAAACAGGTGACTTGAAAGCAATAATTAATTTGATCTAATTTTAGGAGATTTTTTAAAATATCTTGACACTCAAATAAAAGTATGATACAATATACTAAACTGTTGAAGAAGAGTGAGTAATCGATATTAGCTTTTCCAAAGAGAGTCGCAGAGGGTGAAATTGCGATGTAAAGAATATCGATGAATGGGCTTCTGAGGGCAAGCAGAAAGAATGTTTTTCGGGAACAAATCAAGTATGCGAGACGGAGCATGACTCTCCGTAAACAAAAGTCTGCATATATAGGTATGCGTAGAGAGGACGTATTATAAATGCGTCAAGCCGGGTGGCACCGCAGGAATGTTTTTGGCATCCTGTCCCAGCAGATTTATTATCTGGGACAGGTTTTTTATTTCTGTCCCGAACAATCAGAAAGGAGACAATAAAATGTCAGAAAAGAAAATCCCTTACAAGATCTATCTTGAGGAAAAGGAAATGCCGATGGCATGGTATAACCTTCGTGCCGATATGAAGAAAAAGCCAGCGCCGCTTCTCAATCCTGGAACTTATAAACCTATGGAAGCGGAAGAGCTTGCCCCGGTATTTTGCGAAGAACTGATCAAACAGGAGCTTGATAACGACACCCCTTTTTTTGATATTCCCGAAGATATCAGAAGCTTTTACAAAATGTATCGCCCTTCTCCCCTTGTACGCGCCTATTGCCTGGAAGAAAAATTAAAAACACCCGCTGAAATTTATTATAAGTTTGAAGGAAACAATACAAGCGGCAGCCATAAGCTCAATTCGGCAATCGCACAGGCATATTATGCAAAAAAGCAAGGTCTGAAAGGCGTAACTACCGAAACAGGAGCCGGTCAATGGGGAACTGCACTTTCAATGGCCTGTGCTTATTTTAACCTTGACTGTAAAGTCTTTATGGTAAAATGCTCATATGAACAAAAGCCTTTTCGCCGGGAAGTAATGCGCACATACGGCGCTTCGGTCACTCCCTCGCCCTCTATGGAAACTGAGGTAGGGAAAAAAATACTTTCAGAGCACCCCGGAACAACGGGAAGCCTCGGATGCGCTATTTCCGAAGCAGTTGAAAAGGCAGTGACCACCCCGGGTTATCGATATGTACTCGGCAGCGTGCTGAATCAGGTTCTTCTCCATCAATCCGTCATCGGGCTCGAAACCAAAACCGCTCTTGACAAGTACGGTATAAAGCCTGACATTATTATCGGCTGTGCCGGAGGCGGCTCAAATCTGGGAGGTCTTATCGCGCCGTTTATGGGGGAAAAGCTTCGCGGAGAAGCCGATTATCGATTTATCGCCGTCGAGCCGGCATCCTGTCCAAGTTTTACCCGCGGCGTATTCACATATGACTTTTGTGATACGGGAATGGTATGTCCTCTTGCTAAAATGTATACGCTCGGAAGCGATTTTATCCCTTCTGCAAATCATGCGGGTGGTTTACGCTATCACGGCATGAGTTCTATTCTTTCTCAACTGTATAACGACGGATACATGGAAGCCGTTTCCGTCAAGCAAACCGAGGTGTTTGAAGCAGCCGAGTATTTTGCAAGAGTCGAAGGAATCCTTCCCGCTCCCGAAAGCGCTCATGCCATCAGAACGGCAATCGACGAGGCACTTAAATGCAAAGAAACAGGAGAAAAGAAAACGATTGTTTTCGGTCTGACCGGAACCGGCTATTTCGACATGGTCGCATATGAAAAATTTCATAACGGCGATATGGATGATTATGTTCCCACCGACGGGGAGCTTGCGTCATATGCTGCGAAATTGCCGAAAATAGATTAAGGCAACGCCGCTACCTCACTGTTTATAAAATAGCACTTTCAAATTCTCTGTCTAAAAAACGCCATTGATATGCACCACAAAAGGTCGACGCTTTTTGTGGTGCATATTTCTATAGGCAAAACAGAAGAAAAAAGAGATACCGTAAGAATTTAGAGAATCTGTTACTTTTTCAAATGAATTGGAAATTATAACATATCAATTATAAGCCTGTACAATCCTGCCAATTTTGCTTGACACGCCTGAACAAGTATGATATAATACGAATAAGAATGAATAAATACATTAACTTACAGTAAAGAAATGCCAAGGTAATTCAAGATTAAAATTCACGTTACAGCGGCTTTTCCCTTTCGTGTTAAATGCTTTGCAGATCATTCAAGATATTATTTCATTGAGGGTGCAGAGGCCGCTTTATAAGCAGGCTTCTGCGCTTTTACTTTATAAAAACAAAAATTGCCAATGCTGTATTGCTCTATACGATATCGATTTAAGGCAATACCGCCGGGTGCACAGCTAACACCTTTATTGCGCATTTGCTTGCATCTTTTCCGTCATATTTCATAAATTTCGTCGGCGGAGGAGTCACTCTTGCCTCCTCAATTTGTATTGTTTGACGAAAAATCCGGCGGCGCGATACCGGTTTCGGGCAATAATATCCAGCTATACACCGCAGGAGGTTACCCGGAAGCGCAGGAATGGCTGTTTGTACCGCTCGGAAACAATCAGTATAAAATTGTTTTACGGTCAAACATGAATTTGTGTATTGCCGGAACCAGCAGTAATGATGTAGTCCTGCAAACCTATTCCGGAAGCAGTCTGCAAAAATGGACCATGCAATTCATGGGCTGCAAACCGTATTACTCCATCAGCTCGGGCAGCAGTGAGTCGAATACCGTAAACTGTCAGGGATATGCCTTTTTGACACTTGACAATCCGCAAAATTGGTTAAACTACACCGCAGCGCAGAAAGACGCATGGACAGATGTAAATACCGCACTTGCAAACACAAAAAGCCGTCTTGAAGCGAACTGGCTTAATGTATATTTTCCCGGAAAATGGGAAGACGTAACAAGCCAAGGCGGAATGAACGCGCAGCTTGCAAGCAACCAATGGCTTGTCGCGATGAGAGTGGGAATCGGGGATTTTTTTAGAAATGGATCAAATGTTATTTATTCGCCTTCATCGTCAGTTCAAATCATAAACAAAGATGGTGTTTATTACACAAAATATATTACTTATAACTACCATTTTTGGTATCGCGATAACACAGGACAATGGACAAATAAACACGGAACAGACGGAACCCCAAGTCAACCACTTGGAACAGACATACCGACCACCAATAATTCACCCGGATGGGCATGTGGTATAGATAATTATTACAACAGCAATATTGTTTATTATCGCATAACCGAATAAACAGGCAATTATAAAACGTAATTTTACAATTGGCTCCGCCGTTGAGACAGGGGAGCCACGTGCTCCCCGCGGCGCGTTTGATAAACAGAACGCATCTTAAGAGACGTTTACGTCTGATTCCCTCCTTTGACTAGGATTTATTATAATTCCCCCAATAAATGAAAGGTAAAAACATGAAAAAATATTGTTAATTGTTTGCATGACAGGTATTATATTATCGATTTTCACGGCATGCCAAAGTTCAAATCCGAAAAATCCCGAACATTCTAAGCAGGAGGAATCTGATATGACAGATTTTTTTAGTCCAATCCCATCCAAACAAGATTTATTAACCGAAGATGAATTCATCAATTTAATAAGGGAAAGCCCTTATGTGCAACCCGGTCATACAATGGCTTTTAATGAACTGATAAAAATCGTCGGTAAACCGCAAAGGGAGATTCCTGTAAAATCGACTATACCGAGTAATCAAATTAACCCAAGAATAAAATGCTTTCAATGGGATTTAAAAAATAATAAGTGCATTGATTATTGGGTTTATTTATCCAGTGAGTGTTCAGATGAAAAAGCCGATTTTGATAATATAATTGAATATGGGATGGTTCTCAATGTACTAAAGACTTCGACACCTAATACAATTGTCGATTTATCGTCGTCCACTATTCCGTATACTACTGTGGATTAACAACAGCAGCTTAACCGTATCAAGATCACATTACCCCACCCGTATCTTGCGTATTTGCGGGTGGGGAAGAAATTCATTGATAGTGTAGTATATTATCACATAATCAAATAAACGGAAAGGAGAAAAATTTTGAAAAAAATTGTTAATTGTTTGCATGATAAACTTTGATAATCACTTCAAAGGCGGTTCTTTTCTTGCTTTTCCTTCTTTTTGCAGTTTATCATGTAAAGTTTCAGATATCGAGATCGGACAGGTTGGATTTACGATACTGCATGGGCGTAACGCCCTCTATTTTTTTGAAAACCTTGCAAAAATAGCTTTGATCTTCATATCCGATCGATAATGCAATATCAGACAGCTTTAAATGTGTATACAGAAGCTGCTCCTTACTCTTTTCTATCCGAACGCGATTCAGATACACACTGAAAGCTTCTCCTGTTTCATCTTTAAATACCCGACTGAAATATGCAGGAGAAAAATATACTCTTCTCGCCATATCTTCCAGGGTAATTCGTTCATCATAATGGGAATGAATATACTGAATACTCTGATGAATAGCGCTGGTATGTCGGCTTCCGGAAAAATCAAAAATACTATCCATAAGTATCCCCATTGCCTTTGTCAACCAAAGACAAAGCGCATCAAAATCTTGAATTTGAGTGATATCTATTAAATATCCGTGCCCTGCATTCAAGGTTTCCTCCGGATTTGCTCCCGCTTTGATTGCAGTACGGCTGATCAAGACCAGTAATTCATATATCCGTGTTTTACAACGCAAAAAATCGCCTCCGGAAGAAAACAATATATGCCCCAATAGTTCATTCAAAAACTTCTGCGCCTCTGCTTTGTTTGCCTGCTGCACCGCCCTAAGCATGGCCTGCTCTGTTTCAAAGGGATATGGGGCCGGTTTATCGGAAGCCTTTAATTGCTGGATATAGGCTGTAATCTGCCCCTGGATCATCCCGGAATTTTTATTTTCCAACATTTTATTGGCGGCCGATATGTTATTCATAAATCCAACCGCCATAAACAGAAGAGTTGCCATCTTGTTCACTTTTTCCGCGGAAATATATGTCACATTCCCAAGCTCTGCTATAACACTTTGAAGCCTCTCTCCTCGAAGCTGCTGTCTGTCTTCGAGATCACAAGCTATATAATCCTGAACCTCTACCATAAGAAACGGTCCCACCGTGATTTTTCCTTCGCTACGCTGCCCTCCCAAAATCGGTGATACAAAACAAGTCAGTCCCATAGGACAAAAATAAATGTACTTGCCGCCGAATCTCTCTGCTTCGATCATTCCGTATATGTGCGCTCTAATACAATCTTCCTGACATTTTCCCGCCGAACGACAAATCTGACAGGAAGCACAGCCGTATCCGCTTTCATATTTGATGATTCCCTCCGCATCCGACACCGTGCACCCCACAGCACAGGAGCAAGAGAATGCTTTTGCGCATTCGATAGCAAGCGTTACATCAAACGATTCTTTTAAAGACATATCAATAAAACCTTCTTTTCCGATTTTTTCAATCTATAATAGAATTTAATGATTCTATTGCAAAATATAAAAATTGAAATCATTTCAATATGACAAAAAAATACAAAAAATTGACACAAATTACAAGACAGACAATGCTATTCGTGATATAGTTAAAGCTATATAAAAGTAATATCCAAAACTTTTTCCGGAGGATTATATTATGAGTATTATAACAGATATTTCCGAAAATTTGCAACATGGAAAAGCCAAAATTGTTAAACAACTTGTTCAAGATGCTGTTGATCAGGGGATTCCCGCACGACAGATTCTTGAAGAAGGCTTATTAGCTGGTATAATACTCATAATAT
>ERZ1106976.1675-NODE-1675-length-21542-cov-4.935775_pt1 | contig 21542 bp, 19 predicted proteins | sample MGYA00403687_ERZ1106976 | MGnify/ENA primary metagenome ERZ1106976 (study PRJEB35170, sample SAMEA104062446) | human gut metagenome | biome: human gut; feature: human-associated habitat; material: faeces | place: Denmark | collected 2013-02-22 ... | reverse complement strand
CCCTCAGTCAGCCGGAACGGCTGACAGCCCCCTTTGCACAAGGGGGCCAATGAAAAAAGCCTCCCTCTGACGAGGGAGGTGGCGCGGCGCAAAGCGCCGTGACGGAGGGGTTCACCCCGCCGATACAAAACTCCGATATGGTCTGCACCCCCGTGGGTGCAGACCATAGGAGAGCATCTAAGGCAAAGGCAGATGTTCTCCTATGGTCTGAAGAGCCATGAAAAGCGTAAGAAATAATTGCAAATACAGCCTGAGGGGAGTAAAAGCAATGAAGCGAAAATTCTTGATTCTGTCGGTGCTTGCCATCTTGGTCGCCATACTTGCGGCGAACACGCTGGCATACTTCACCGCAGACACCAAGGCGCACAATGTCATCACCAGCGGCGGTGTGGACATTGTGCTCAACGAATGGGCGAACGAGGACCGCACCGAGCCGTTCGAGGATCGCACCGGCGTCATGCCCGGCACGAAAGTGACGAAGATCGTTGAGATCAGCAACACCGGCACCGCCCCGGTCTGGGTGCGCGCGCAGGTGCAGCTCGACGTCTACGGCACCGACGAAGAGTCGCTGCCCCCCGAGTACGTCTCGCTCGACTTCAACGAAACGGACTGGACGTATCTGGACGGATACTACTATTATAACCGCGCTCTCGCCCCCGGCGAGACGACCGTCCCGCTCTTCACCACGGTAACGTTTGCCCCGGAGATGGGCAACGAGTACCAGAACTCCACGGCGTATGTGGAAGTGGAAGTGGGCGCGGTGCAGGCGGACAACAACGGCGCGGACGTGTTCTCCGCTGCCGGCTGGCCGAGCTTTGCTCCGCCGGAGCCGACGCAGGTGCCGGAGCCGACGCAGGTGCCGGAGCCGACACAAGTTCCGACAGCCGTTCCGGGAAATCCTTAAGGAGGTCGTGAAATGAAAAAGAAGCTGTTAGCGCTGTTTCTCTGCTGCGCTCTTTCCTTCGGCCTCGTGACCGCCGCCCTCATCACCCCCGCCGCTGCCGACGAGGATTTCCTTGTCTACGGCTCTGACGGGCTTGTTGCGCATACGGTCGAGCTTGCAAAGAATAATAAGCTCGAGCTCACCGCAGTCGCCTCCACCGGCTCCGGCGTCTACCAGTGGCAGATCCAGGTCGGCGGCGACGTGTGGGCGAACATCTCCGGCGCGAACGGCGTGACGCTGGACGTCAGCTACGCGCTCGTGGCGAACCTGCTGTACGGCGGCGCGGCGAATCTCCGCTGCCGTCTCACCGCGGGCGAGGTAGTGAAGTACACGAACACCGTCACGGTGCAGATCACGGACGAAACGCCCGTCTCCGCTCCGGCGCAGGCTCCGAAGGCCCCCACCGTCATCTCCGAGGCCGAGCCGGTAGGCGAGCCGGTCATCATCCCCCCGCAGACCGCCGTGGAAGAGACCCCGGCTCCGGACGCCGCCCCGGCAAATGACCTGACGGCGAATGTCGCCCCGGCCGCTCTCGCCGACCCCGCCCCGGTAAACGACCCCGCCCCGACCGACAACGGCGAGGATGAGGACGACGATAAAGTACTGCCCGCAACCTACACCATTCTTATCGAATACAAGTTTGCGGACGGCAAGCAGGCCGCCAATCCGTGGAGCGCCACGGTTGCCGCCGGCAGCACCTATACGCAGACGATCACCAGCCCGGTCGTCGTAGGCTACACGCCGGATCAGGCAGCGGTTGAAGTTAATGCTTCCGCAGAAAAGACCTACACTGTCACTTATCAGCCCGCCGAGGTCGAGTTCACCGTCAAGCATTATCAGCAGAACGTTACCGGCGCAGAGTATACGCTGGCTGAAACCGAAACTAAGACGGGCTATACCGGATCTCCGGTCGGCGCTGATCTTGCGAAGCCGTATGACGGCTTCTACAAGCTGATTTATGCCACCGATACAGCCATTGCGGCGGACGGCAGCACGGAAGTCGAGATTTATTACGACCGCTACTACTATCTGATGAAGCTTAATCTGGATGGCGGTTACGGTCTTGAACCGATTTACGCCCGTTACGGTACGCCCATTACTATTGACAAGCCTACCAAGCCGGGTTACACGTTTGACAAGTGGGAGCCTGCGCTTCCGACTACCATGCCGGTAAACGGCGGAGAATATAAGGCGCTGTGGAATCTCGGAGAAGCCGGATTCAACGTCATTTTCTGGTATGAGAATCCCAATCCCAATGAGGATGGCTCTTATGGCTACAGCGTTGTTGGTACTTTTAAGCCCTCTAATGTTAAACCCGGCACGGAGAAAAAGAGCGGGGATTACAAAGACCAGAGCTTTGAAGGCCGCGACGATAAGCATTTCACCTACAACGCGGACAAGGCCGAAACCGTCACCGTCAACGGCGACGGCTCGACCGTGCTGAATGTGTACTATACGCGGAATACCTACACGCTGACATTTAAGAATGGACAGGTAACGCAGACGTGTACGAAAACAGAGCACACCCATACACACGACCAGTGCTGTACAAAAACAGGATGGCATGTGTATTGCAATTCAAAAAAGTGTCCTGTTGGCTATGAACATACCCACAGCAATAAGTGCTACAAATACTCTGACCTGACCATTACGGCAAAGTACGGTGCGGATATCCACGGCAACTTCCCTATCAAAGAGGGAAATAAAACGCTTTGGTGGACGGTGCCGGAGAACAGCCAATACTTCAAGCCGGAAACGCAGCTGGGCAGCATTGACACCATGCCGGGTGAAAGCATTACGTTCACAAGAGCGAGTGCCGATTCCGGTGCAGTGCTCTGGTACTACATTGAAACGCTGAACGGTGAGTCTGGGGAATACACCCACGACGGGAAAAACTTCAAGCTCTATAAGAAAATCGACATTGAGCAGAACGGATGGCTGACATATACCGAAGAGTTCCACGACATTACCGGCTTTACGCAGTATTGGTCTGACCCAGCATTTAACAAAATGGAACAGGGCGGAAAGACTTCGCGGGTGAACTCCAATAACTACCTCTGCTATACCCGCAACAGCTACAACCTGACCTTCTTCAACTATAATGCCAAAGTTGAAGGAAAAGGCGGGAGCGTACAGTACGAAGCGCCGCTGAAAAGCTACAATTTCGAGCCGAGCTACCCCGCAGAACTTGAACCGAACGCCTTTGTGTTTGCCGGGTGGTACACGACGGTTGATTGTCTCGAAGGTACCAAGGTCAATTTCGACACAATGACAATGCCCGCGTCGGATGTGATCCTCTACGCCAAGTGGACGACGGCTACCCATACCGTTAAAACCTTCCTGACAGAGGATGTTGTAAACAAGGAAAATCCGCTGAACACATGGGAAAAGGTTCCTCACAACACCACGGTAACTGCTCCGGAGGAACCAGAACGCGGCGCATACAAGTTCGTCGGCTGGTTCTACAGAACCGAAAACGGTGATGAAAAGGCATTTGACTTCCAGATGCCCGTACACCGTGACCTCGACCTCTATGCTGCGTGGAGTTCCGATTCTCTGATGCCTTATACCATCAAGTATGCCGTGAGAAATAAAGATGATACGCTTACCTATATAGCGGATGACACGGTCGGCAGCGCTCTTGCGGGAACCACCAAGACGTTTGATGCGAAAACCGGCACGCAGCTGAAAGAAGGCTACCAGGCCGGCTACTTCCCGGAGACCGGCAGCCACTCCATAACCTTCAACATTGAAGGCGGCAATGATTATACGTTCATCTATGTGCCCAAGCCGGAGGTTGAATACACCGTCAAGTATCTCGAAAAGGGCACGGAAAATCCGCTCGCCGCCCCCCAGACTTTTACGACCCGCGACGCGGTGGTGACGGAGACCTTCAAGCAGATCACCGGCTACGCCCCGGACGCCTATCAGAAGCAGCTGGTGCTTGCGGCGGAGGGCAACGAGATCATCTTCTGGTACATCAAGGACGATGTCCACGCGCCGGTGCAGACCATCCACTGGGTACAGAACATCAAGGGCGAGAAATACGCGGAGTACCAGAAAAGCACGAACCTGAACGGCGTGATCGGCAATACATACAGCGAAACCCCGCTGACCATCACCGGCTTTAAGTACAACGGCACAAAGAGCAACGCCAGAGGCGAGCTCACCGCGGCGGGTCTTGTCCTGAACCTCTACTACGACCGCATCGAGTATCCCTACGAGTTCCGCTTCCTTGAGCAGGGAACCGATAAGGAGCTTGCCGATTCTGTCACCGGTAACGCCCGTTATCAGGCACAGGTGACGCAGACCGCGATGACCATCCCCGGCTATACGCTCGTAAGTGCGGAGAATCAGGCGATCAACATCGCCATCGAAGACCCGGCGAACGTGGCAAGCAAGAACGTCAAGACCTTCTACTACACCGAGCAGGTAGTGGATATCAAGTATCAGGTCGTTGGCCCGGATAACTGCGGCACGCTGAGCAGCTATCAGGACAACTCGCTCAATGTACGCACTGGCACACCGGGAGGCTCCACGCCTACCGCGAGCGCCGGATTCAAGTTCGTCGGCTGGTTCAAGGATGAAGCGTGCACCGAAACGGGAAAAGTGGAAGCAAGCTGGATCGGCGCTGACAACAAGCTGACGCCGGGCAAGACCAAGAACTACGGCACGGAAGAGACCACCGCCATGGGCTACGAGGCCGCGACGTACTACGCCAAGTTTGAGGCCGACGTTGCCAACCTGACCATCACCAAGCAGGGCTATGAAGAAATCGACGGAAAGCAGAGCTTCATCTTCACCGTGACCGGCCCGGAAGGCTTCAGCAAGAAGATCGTCATTCAGGGCAACCGCACCGTCGTGCTCACGGGTCTGAAGATCGGCGAATACACCGTCACCGAGGACACAAGCTGGAGCTGGCGCTATACGCCGGAGAGCGGTTCGGTGAGCATTACGCTCAAGCCCGGAGAGACGAACGCCGTCACCTATGTGAACGAGCGCACCAACGACAAGTGGCTCGGCGATGACTCTTATGTAAAGAACGTTTTTACCAAAACGGTTTCCGGTAACTGAGAAAGGAGGCGGCAATCATGTATAATGGATCCCACGCGAAAGCGAACAACAAACCGAGAATCCGCATGAACAAGCTGGCCATCCTGTTCATCGCGGTCGTCATGCTGATCGGCGCGGTGGTCGGCTCTACCGTCGCCTTTCTGGTGACCGAAACAGCGCCGGTGGAAAACAAGTTCACCTACGCCAGCATTTCCACGGAGATCAAAGAGTTTTTTGACGGCGAAACGAAGAAAGACGTTCAGGTCGTCAACAACGGCGACACCGCCGCCTACATCCGCGCGACGTACGTCATCAACTGGCTCGATAAGGACGGAAACATCGTCTCTTCCGTCCCCACCGGGTATGGCTGCGAACTGCAAATGAATACCGACGGCAACTGGATTCCGGGCACGGACGGCTTCTACTACTACAAGGAGCCTGTCGCCCCCGACACATCCACGGCAGGAAGCCTTCTCACCTGTAAGGCGGTTTACCCGGCAAACCCGGAGTACACCCTCTCTGTTGAGATTCTGGCAACTGCCATTCAGAGCACACCGGCTTCCGCCGCGCGCAATGCGTGGCCCGGCATGCCGGGCAGCGTGAAATAAGGAGGGAGTAACGACATGAAAAAATCGATGAAGAAGCTCCTCTCCCTCGTGATGGTCATCGCCGCGCTTGCGGCGCTGACCGTCCCGGCTCTCGCCGCCGACGCCGTGGTGAGCCGTCAGGGTACCAACGGTCTTGTGATCGAGACCACCGGCAGCGGCTACACGGACACCGACCTTTTTGGCAACTTCAAAAACGTCATGCCCGGCGACGAGCTGACCGAGAACATCACGATCAAAAACAACGTCAGCGGCTTTGACTATGTGAAGCTCTACATCCGCGCCGAGGCCCACGACGAAGAGGGCAACCCGCTCACCTACAGCGAGCCCTTTGAAAACGAGGACGGCCACGATCAGGCCGACATCGACGGCGTGCGTGACGAGACCGTCGTCACCATGGCGGACTTCCTCTCCAAGCTCACGATGGAGGTCTATCTCGTAAACGCGGACGGCACGAAGCAGAGCATTTTCTCCGCTTCCCCGGACCAGACCGCGCAGCTCACCGATAACGTCCTTCTCGGCACCTTTGCCAAGGGCAAGAGCGCGAAGCTCGAAGCGGTGCTCACGGTTCCCGCCGGGCTCGGCAACGAGTACGCCTACCGTGTTGGCGAAGTGGACTGGGTGTTCACGGTCGAGGGCTTCAACAACGAAAAGCCCCTCATCCCCACCGGTCAGCTCAACTGGCCCGTCGCCGTGTTCGGCGCGCTGGGCGTGCTGCTGATCGCGGGCGGCGTTGTTGTGCTCACGAAGAAAAAGAAGCATGACGAAGCCTAAAAAAATCGGGATCGTCTTATTGACAGCGGGAGCAGTGCTGGTGATCGCCGCACTGCTCCTGTTTTCCCATAACCGCGCCGAGGACAGGCGCGCCGGAGAGAGCGCGGAAGAGACGCTCCGGCTCGTAGAGGCCGCGATGGCCGAGCGCGGGACGAACGGCGAGACCGGCACGACACCCGCGCCCGGCGCCGCCGAACCCGCCGCCGCGGCGACGGCGGCAAACGCGCCCGGCGCTTCGGCGTCCCTCGGCACGGCAGCGGCCGGAACGGAGACCGGCTCGGGCGGTCTGCCCGCGCCTCCGGCGCTCGATATGCCGACGGTGCGCTCCGGCGCCTATGACTACATCGGCTATCTTGATTTTCCGGGCTACGATCTCACGATGCCCGTTGCGGCAACGTGGAGCTTCCCCGCGATGGAAATTTCCCCCTGCCGCCACACCGGCAGCGTGTACAACGATAATCTCGTCGTAGCGGGCCACAACTATAAAACGGAGTTCGATGTGCTGTTCCGTCTCGAGGCGGGCGACACGGTTACGTTCACGGACGTGGACGGCAATGTGTTCACCTACGCCGTGCGGGAGTTTGCCTCCGTCACGCCGGACGATTCCGACACCGTGATGAACAGCGGCTACGCGCTCACGATGTACACCTGCAACTGGGACACGACCGAGCGCGTCACCGTCTTCTGCGAGCGCACCGGCGGCGAAATCCCCGGCGATAATGCGTAAAGCCTTCTCAACCGCCGGTTGAAAAAACGCAAATACGCCGTGTCAACCAACGGTTGAGCCAACTCAACCACGAAAACCTTGCTATTTTATCCGGGTGCGCCTATTCTGGGTTCATCCGGATAAAATGCTTTTTGGAGGTTCATACAATGGAACAGAACATTATCGGAACGACGATCGCCGCACTGCGGCGCGAAAAGGGTCTCACGCAGGACGCGCTCGCCGCGCAGCTCGGCGTGAGCGCGCAGGCGGTGAGCAAGTGGGAAAACGGGCTTTCCTGCCCGGACATTCTGATGCTGCCGGAGATCGCGGAGTATTTCGGCGTGAGCGTGGACGCGCTCTTCGGCCGCGCGAGCGTGAGAGCCGAAGTGAGCGCCGCGTCCGCCCCGGCGGAGCCGGCCGTTGTCTACCACGATCTCCCGTGGAGCGACGAGGAAACGGTGCTGCACGCCGTGCTCTTCGTCGGGCATAAGCTCGTAGGTCATACGCCGTTTTCGCGCGGGGCGCGCGAGCGCGTGAACGTGGATTTTCGGTATGACGGCCCGGCGCTCGACATCAAGAGCGAGTTCTCCGTCATCTGCGGCGCGAACACGACCGTCGCGGGGGACGTAAACGCGGGCGACGGCGTGCAGTGCGGCAACGTGCTCGGGCACGTCAACGCGGGCGACAGCGTGACCTGCGGCAACGTTGACGGCAACGTACACGCCGGGGACAGCGTGGAGTGCAGAGACGTCGAGGGCGGCGTGACGGCCGGGGACGGCGTCCGCTGCGGCAATATCCGCGGCCGCGTCGTAGCGGGCGACAGCGTCACCTGCACCGGCCTCGCCCCCGATAAAGATTAAAACTCCGGTATGCGTATATTTTCACTCTTAACGAGGGAAAATGGTAACAGCCCTACATACTATGGAACGGGCGAGCATTTTCATCTGGAGAGTGAATCGCATGAGTACAGTTCGGAGAGGGGACATTTATTTCGCCGATTTGAGCCCTGTCGTCGGCAGCGAGCAGGGCGGCATGCGCCCGGTGCTGATCGTGCAGAACGACACCGGCAACCGCCACAGCCCCACCGTGATCGCCGCCGCCATCACCTCGCAGACCGGCAAGGCGCGTCTGCCCACGCACATCGAGCTTGCCGGCGCGAGCTGCGGCCTGACGCGCGACAGCGTTATCCTGCTCGAGCAGATCCGCACGATCGACAAATCGCGCCTGCGCGAGCGTATGGGCAAGCTGCCCGACGCCGTGATGGACCGCGTGAACGGCGCGATCGCCGTGAGCTTCGGTCTCGGCGGCGGACGCCCCGGCGGAACGATACCCCAATAACGGCATAACAGCCGCACCCCGTCCATAGGATATGGACGGGGTGTTTTTTCTTCAAACGAACCCCACTCCGTTGAGGGGTTCGTTTGAGGGAAAATGCGGCTCGCCGCAGCGCACTCGCTTCGCTCGCACGTTTGCGAGCCGAGCGGTATTTTCTCCGACGCGCATGTCGCCGGAGAAAATGGATGCGACTTTATTTGCTCCTGCGGGAGCAAACTCTGCGAGACCCAGAGGGAGCGTAAAATATGGATGGAGGGATAAAATGAGTGAAACATATCCGGTTCTGATAAACGGGGAGAAAAAGGGAACGCTGACCGTTTCGCGCGAGGGGCTGACGACGCGGTTTGACGCCAAGTGCGAAGACCCCGGCACGCTCGTGCGCCTGAGCGTATACGGCGGCGGAAAAGAGGGCTATCTCGGCGTGATGACGCCGGAGAACGGTGTGCTGACGCTGCACCGGCGGCTGACGCGCGCCGCGCTCGCGGCGTTCCCGGCGGAGATCGAGCTCGCCGCCGAAGCCGGGCGGAATACCTCTGCGCCGGAGTGCAGGCCGGAGAGCGGGCAGACGCCGGAGAAGAGACCGGAGACGGCTCCGGCACAGGCCGCGCCCATCCCTCCCGCGCCGAAGCAGTCTGCCGCGCCGAAGCCGCGCGAGCGCGCGGGGGATATCGTCTGGCGCGACGCCGGGGACGGGAGTTTGTACACGGTATATAAAAATCAGCCGTACCGTGCGATCCCCATGGCGGCATGGGGACTGCCGACGGAGCGCATGGTGGAAAAGCGGACGATCCACGGCGTGGAGTACGCCATTTTTGCGCTGAAAGACGGGCGGATTCTCTGACAGCATATTGCATTTTATGCGGATTGATGGTATAAAAAGAAAAAACATGAAAGGCGGCGGTTCTATGAAGATCATCACCATCAGCCGGCAGTACGGCGCAGGAGGACGCGAGATCGGTCTCGCGGTGGGGAAAGAGCTCGGCGTAACGCTCTATGACCGCGACATCATTGCCGCCACCGCAAAGGCGAGCAGCATCGATGCGAGCCAGATCGAGCGCGAGGGCGAGGAGATCTCCGCCACGGAGAGCATTCTGCGCAACATCACGCCCATTTCCTACGACCAGAAGGATTACATTTACGAGACCCAGCGCAGCGTTATTCTTGATCTTGCCAAGCAGGGACCGTGCGTCATTCTCGGGCGCTGCGCCGACGTTGTGCTGCACGACGCCGGGATCGAGACGCTGAATGTGTACATCTATTCCGACGAGGCGCACCGCGCCGAGCGTATCTCCGGCTATCTGAACACGACCGACACCGCCGAGATCGTCCGCGCGATGAAGAAGAAGGACCGCGCCCGCCGCAGCTACTATGAGCACTACACCGGCCAGCACTGGGGCGACTGCCACAACTACGACATTACGCTCAACAGCGGCTCTCTCGGCGTGGAAGCGTGCGTGCAGCTCATCTGCGCGGCGGTGAAGGCTGCGGAAAATAAATAAAAAAATTCCCGTCCCGGTGCCTGTCGGCTCCGGGGCGGCGTGCTTTGCAAAGGAGAAATCGCTATGGCAAGGAATACAAGTACGGCTCTGCGCGAGCAGGTCATTTACAGCGTGTATGTGCGCAACCATACGCCGGAGGGGACGTTCCGCGCCGTGATCCCCGATCTTGACCGCATCCGCGCGCTGGGAACGGATATCGTCTGGTTCATGCCTATCCACCCCATCGGTGAGAAGGGCAAAAAGGGAAGTCTCGGCTGTCCCTATGCGAACCGCGATTACGGCACGGTCAATCCCGAGTACGGCACGCTCGACGATTTCAAGGCGCTCGTGGACGCGATCCACGCGCGCGGCATGAAGTGCATCATCGACGTGGTGTACAACCACACGTCGCCGGACGCGGTGTACGTCACCGAGCACCCGGAGTTTTATTACCGGAAGCCGGACGGACGCTTCGGCAACAAGACCGCCGACTGGACGGACGTTATCGATCTGGACTATTCCTGCGCCGCGCTCTGGGACGCGCAGATACAGCATCTGTGCTATTGGGCGGGCATCGTGGACGGCTTCCGGTGCGACGTTGCCTCGCTCGTGCCGGTGGAGTTCTGGAAAAAGGCGCGCGAGGCCGTGGAAAAGGTGCATCCGGGGTGCATCTGGCTCGCCGAATCGGTGCATCGGAGCTTTCTTGTGTTCAACCGGCTGCGCGGCATCACCGCGGCGACCGATAACGAGCTTTACGAAGCGTTTGACATGGAATATGAGTACGACATCCGCGAGACGTTCGATAAGTACATCGCCGGGGAGCAGCCGCTCAGCGCGTGGATGGACATGCTCGGCTTCCAGGAGGCCATCTATCCGGAAAACTATGTGAAGCTGCGGTACATGGAAAACCACGATATGCCGCGCATCGCCGGCCTTGTGCCGGACGAGAAGGCGCGCCGGAATTTCACGGCGCTGCTGTACTTTCTCAAGGGTACGGTGCTGCTCTACGGCGGGCAGGAATATTCCTGCGATCATGTGCCGAGTCTTTTTGATAAGGACGTGTTCCCGCGCACCGGCAAGGATATCACGCCGCTTTTACAGAAGCTCAACGCCGTGCGGCGGGAGCATCTCTCCGCGGAGGACTGGTTCACCGCGGAAGCGGATGACGCGAACGACATTGCCGTCTGCCTGCGCGATGACGGGAAAATAAAAAAGCTCGGCGTCTTCTCTCTGAAGGGGAAGAGCGCCGAGGTCGAAGTGCCGGTGAAGGACGGAAATTATGTAAACTATATCACCGGCGAGACCGTGACCGTGCAGGGCGGGAAGCTGCGCTGCGCCGGGGAGCCGGTCATAATCTCCGAGTAAAATGAAGGGCCCCCTTGTGTAAAGGGGGCTGTCAGCGAAGCTGACTGAGGGATTGTAGTCTTCGGAAATTGACAATCCCTCCGGCTTTTGCCTGCGGCAAAACCCACCTCCCTTTACACAAGGGAGGCTTCAAAAGGAACTCACCATGAAAAACTACCGAAAACCCCGTCAGGAAGAAAATACCTCCCGCCGCGCGCGGCGCGCTTCGCAGAAAAAGGTCATGCTCGCGGGCTGGATATTCCTCGGCGTGATGCTCATCGCCGCGGTCGCCGCCATCATTCTGCTGCTTCCCGGACGGGACAAGACCCCCGATACGGAGGACCGGCCCCTTTCCGTGCCGCAGCTTGACCCCGGCGCGGGCGGCAGCGCCTTTCAGACGGAGCAGACCGCCGCGCCCATCGAAACCGGCAAGACCGGCAGCGGGCGGCACGTTTCCGTCAACCGGTTCGACTGCGATTACACCCCGCCCGATACCGTGACGCTCGGCGTTTTGAAGTCTGTGGATCTCACGGCGCTCGGCGAGACCGTGGCGGCGAACGTCGCGGCAAACGGCTGGGGCAGCGTGACATATTCCGTTTCGGAAAACGGCTCGCTCCTTTTGCAGAACCCCAACGCCCCGGCGCTCACGCCGGACAATTACGATAAGCAGGAGGCGTTCCTTGCCTCTTCCCAGCCGGAAAACGCGGCGCGGACGTTTCTGGAGCACAGCGGTCTCATCGGCCTGCTGCGCAATTACGGGCTGGAGCTCGGCACGGCGGCGGAGAACGACAACGGCGTGATCACCTTCCGCGGCACGGGCAGCACCGCGCAGAGCGAGTGCAGCGTGCGCTTCAGTTTTCTTTATACCGGCGACTTCAACCAGGCGGTCCTCCGCGCGGTGTATCTCGACGGCGCCGCGGACGTACCGGCGCTTGCCATCAAAAAAGCGGCGTCGAATGCCGTCACATGGGACAGCGCCGACGACGGTACGGTCTCCGTGACCGCCGTGGAGCTTCGCAGCGTGCGCGGCCTGCCGTTTTACGCCTTCACCTGCTCGGACGGCTCGGTCGCCTACGCGCTCGCCTGCGACGAGAGCGCGCTCGACTCCGTATCCGGCGCGCGGGAAATTTATGAGGAGACCATGCGCGACGGCCTGCGCGAATACGTCGAGATCAGCGGCGCGGAGTGACCGCCGCGCCGGAGGAAAAACGTCCGCTTTTCGGCAGAATGACGGATTTCGTCCGTCCCAGTGAAACAATTTTCGCCACTGTACGGAAATGTTACACTCTGAGTGTAGAAAAACACACTACTGGATGATTTACTATTTTATGCTTTACTCGTTAAAATTAGTAAATCGAACCGGGGGTCTTTGTACATACTAACCACGCTCCGGTAAACGGGTTTGCCGTGAGGGGAAAAATGTATGCGTGAGGACTACAGAGAACGATTCAGAATACTCGGTCTGCGGATCGCCTACTACCGCAAGATGCGCGGCATGACGCAGGAGCAGTTCGCCGAGGCGATCGGCCGGAGCGTGAGCTTTGTGAGCCAGATCGAGGCGAACAATGCCGCCGAGGTCAAGGGCGTGTCGCTCGAAACGCTCTTTCTCATGAGCGAAAAGCTCGGCATTTCCATGGCGCGGCTCTTTGAGGACTGAAGCGCCGGAAATACATAAAGTTTATTAACGCTTCCCGCGTTTAATAAAAAAGTTTGAAAATCCAATAAGGAGGAGAACAAACAATGAAGAAATTCCTTGCGCTGCTTCTTGCCGTTGTCATGGTGCTGAGCCTGGCCGCGTGCGGAAGCGAGGCTCCTGCTCCGGCTCCCACGGAAGCCCCGGCGGAACAGCCTGCTGAGACCCCGGCTGAGCAGCCGGCTGAAGAGCCGACCGCGGAGCCTGTCGAAGAGTACACCGGTCCGGACACTTTCTCCATGATCGCGAACTTCGACATCACCACGCTGGACTATGTTTACAACAACAAGTCCTCCAACGGTGACTACACCTGCAACTTTGTGGAAGGCCTGCTCACCCAGGACAACCACGGCAAGCTCGTCCCCGGCATGGCTACCGAGTGGAGCTGCAACGACGATGCTTCCGAGTGGACCTTCACCATTCGTGACGACGCCGTTTGGTCCACCAGCGCCGGCGAAGAGTACGACGCCGTTACGGCCGAGGACTTCGTCACCGGTCTGAAGCACGCTGCTGACTCCAAGAGCGAGACCCTCGGCCTCGTCGCTGACCTCATCGTCGGCCTGCGCAAGTACTCCGAAGGCACCGGCAAGTGGGAAGACGTCGGCATCAAGGCGGACGGCAACCAGCTCACCTACACCCTGACCGGTCCCTGCGGCTACTTCGACGGTATGACCACCTACGCCATCCTGTGGCCCATCAACGCCGAGTTCCTCGAGTCCAAGGGCTCCGACTTCGGCGCCGTTGAACCCGACTCCATCCTCTACAACGGCTGCTACATCCTGTCCTCTCTCGTCCCGGCGCAGGAAGTGCGCTTCGACGCCAACCCCAACTACTACGACGCGAAGAACGTTTTCGTTCAGCACGTTGTCGTGACCTACTCCGACGGTAAGGATCCCGCCCAGCAGTTCAACATGTTCGTGAACGGCGAAGTCACCTCCACCACCGTCAACCAGTCCCTGCCCGAGGTCGTTGCGAAGGCTGCCGAGCTCTATCCCGACAACCAGTACAAGAGCATGACCACCGCCACCTCTTACTGGGGCGCTTTCAACTGGGATCGCCAGATGTACGCTCTGTACAACGATCCCTCCGTCTCCACCACCAGCAAGACCGACGCCCAGAAGGCTGACACCAAGGCCGCCATTCTGAACGCCGACTTCCGCCGCGCCGTTTACGCCGCTTACTCCGCGCACGCCGTTGAGGCCATCACTCTCGGCGAGGAGCACGCCGACGGCGTCATCCGCAACACCCTCATTCCTTACACTTTCCAGACCACTTCCGACGGCCGCGCCTACGGCTCCATCGTTGAGAAGTACGCCGCCGAGCTCGTTGCCGATTATGAAGGCATCGATCTGAACGACGGTCACGACGCCTGGTACAACCCCGAGCTCGCCAAGACCTTTGCCGAGCGCGCCAAGGAAGAGCTGGGCGACAGCGTCTCCGAGTGGCCCATCCACATCGACGTTCCTGTCTACGCTGCTTCTGAGAACCAGAAGAACATGCAGCTCGCGATGAAGAAGTCCATCGAGGAGGCCATCGGCGATTACGTCGTCATCGACCTGCAGTTCCTCGAGGGCAACTCCTCCGTCTACTACTCCTCGTTCTACAACCAGCCCACCGGCGAAGAGAACTCCATCGACCTCGTGTTCGGCGCTGGCTGGGGTCCCGACTACGGCGATCCTCTGACCTACCTGCACTGCTTCGACGTCCACGACGGCGACATGCTCAACTACTCCGGCATCAACATCGAGAGCCAGGGTCAGTCCGAAGAGCAGAAGGCCGTTCTCGAGACCCTCGGCCTCAATGAGGTCCAGGAGATCGTTGATCAGGCTACCGCCGCCACCGGCGACGAGCGCATCGAGCTCTTCGCGAAGGCTGAGGCCATGCTGCTCACCAACGGCATCCTCCGTCCTTACTCCACCAGCGGCGCGAACATCACCATCAGCAAGGTGAAGCCCTTCACCGTCGCCTACGGTCTCTACGGCCAGGCTGCTTACAACCAGGTGCCGTACTTCAAGTACATGCAGCTCCTCGACGAGCCTGTGACTACTGCCGAGTACGAAGCCGCGAAGGAAGCCTGGATGGCCGGCAAATAATTGCTGAACAGCCACAGCACAAGCACTGACTAATTGAACAGAGAGAGCCGGGCGGCCATGCTTCTCGGCTCTTTCTTGTATCGATTGACAGGGGCCTTTTGTCCCCTGTCAACCGATGCTATCTTTGTAAGGAACGGTACCACCTATGAGAAAAGGATATATCTGGAACCGCCTGCTGCGCTCGCTCGTCTCCATTTTGATCATCATGCTCATCGTGTTTACGATGGTCTATACGTTGGTGCCGCGTGACAACATCTTCTTTGAAGACAGCACATACCGCAAGCTCGGCGGAAAATCCGACGATAAAACTGAATACGTTTATTCAACCTGGCAGAAGCTCGGTTATCTGGACTACGTCCGCATCAACGACTACTGCCTTAATCTCTATGAAGCCGGCAGCCCGGAAATGATCGCCGCTATCGAGCCGGATTCTCCCGAAAGCCAGGCCTTTGTGGAGCAGTATTCCGCGCAGGGCTATACGATCGCCAACTATCTGCAGAGCGGACGCTACTATGCCTATAAGGACACGCCCGTCATCAAGCGCATGGCGAACTGGCTTGCCCATCTGATCGTGATCGATACTCCCTGGTCTGTCAAGGATGAGACGAACCCGGATCTTGAGCGCGGCCTTCGCTTCGGCACGACGCCCACCGGCGGCGTGGCTCTCATCGGCAGCGGCACGACGCACAAGTACCTGCTGTATACCGACAGCCGCTTCCCGTGGATTCATCAGAACATTATCACGCTGAACTTCGGCACCTCTTATCCGACCTATCAGGGCCTGGACGTGCTCCGCGTGCTTTTCCAGTCGCAGGGCACCGAGGTCAAGCGCCCTGTCACCTTTGAAACCGGTTATGAAGCCGAGTCCGGAATCATTTTCGGCTCGCTTAAGTATAAGTCCGTTCTCGACAGAATGGATATGAAGAAATTCACCGACCATTACGCGTCCTTTGAAACGCAGAAGGGGCAGCCCTCGATGATCGGCACCTCGTTCATCATGGGCCTCTTCGCCATGGCGGTCGCCTACATTCTCGGACTGCCGTTCGGCGTTCTCATGGCGAGGAACAAGGATAAGTTCGCCGATAAGCTCGGCATGGTGTATATCATCTTCATCATCGCCGTGCCGTCGCTCGCGTACATCTATCTCTTCCGCTATCTCGGCACAACGCTCTTCAATCTGCCGTCGGTCTTTACGACCTACGGCCCGGGCGACGTGCGATCCTGGATCCTGCCCATCATCTCGCTGGCGCTGCCGTCTATTGCGAGCCTCATGCTCTGGACGCGCCGCTATGTTGTGGACCAGATGAACTCCGACTATGTGAAGTTCGCCAAGGCCAAGGGCCTCAACCAGCGCGAGATCTTCAGCGGACATATTTTCAAGAATGCCGTCATCCCCATCGCGCAGGGCATCCCCGCGTCTCTCGCGGCCTGCATCACCGGCGCGATCATCACCGAGTCGATCTACTCCGTCGGCGGCATGGGCAAAATGCTGCCCAACGCCATCAACCAGTACAATAACGTTATGATCGTGGCGCTCGCGTTCATCTTCTCCACGGTATCGGTGCTGTCGGTGCTGGCGGGCGACATTGTTCTCACGAAGGTCGATCCGCGTATTTCGCTCAGCGAGAAGGCAGGGAGGTCGTAAATGAATACCGAAAATATCGATAAGAGCCTCTTTGAGTTTGCAGCCTTCGACGAGCTGGAATCGGAGCACATTGCCGCTCCGCGCTATTCCTACTGGAAATCCGTGTTCCGCACGTTCTTCAAGAACAAGTTTACGGTCATCGTATCGATCCTGCTGATCGCCGTTGTCGCGTTCGCGCTCATTCAGCCGACGCGCTCCGGCTACAGCCCCATCGATACGCCGAACATCAACAATGCCGAGATGAAGTTCCTGAAGCCGAGCGCCGAGCATATCTTCGGCACCGACCACGTCGGCAACGAGGTATTTGACGCCGTCTGGGCGGGCGCGAGAAACTCCATCATCATCTCTTTCGTTTGCACTGCCATCAATATGCTCGTCGGCATTCCGATCGGCGCGCTCTGGGGCTTCTCCAAGAAGATGGACAAGTGGATGATCGAGGTCTACAACATCATCTCCAACGTCCCGTTCCTGCTGCTCGCCATGATCCTCTCCTACATCCTTGGCGCCGGTATGCGCTCGCTCATCATCACGATGACGTGTACCGAGTGGATCTTTGTCGCGTACTTTATCCGCACGCAGGTCATGATCATCCGCGACCGTGAGTACAACATGGCGTCCAAATGCCTCGGCACCAGGACGTGGACGATGATCGTGAGAAACATCCTGCCGTACCTCATCTCCGTCATCATGACGTATGTGTCCCGGCAGATCCCCTCGCTCATCTCCTACGAGGTGTTCCTCTCCTACATGGGTCTCGGTCTCGGCACGACCAACGCGTCCCTCGGCCAGTCCATCTCGCTCTATACCTCTTATATGAACGGCTATCCGCACCTGTTCTGGATCCCCGTCGGCGTTCTGGCGTTTATCTCCATCTCCCTCTACATCGTGGGACAGAAGCTCGCCGACGCAGCTGATCCGCGCACGCATATGTGAGGGGGGCAGAGTAATGGCAGATAACAGAAACATCGTTCTGTCCGCAAAGGACATTGAAGTAAAATTCCGCGTCCGTGACAATTACCTCACGGCCATCCGCGGCGTGTCCCTCGACCTTTACGAGGGCGAAACGTTCGCCATCGTCGGCGAGTCCGGCTCCGGCAAGAGCGTTTTCACCAAGACGTTCACCGGCATGCTCGAGTCCAACGGCTCCATCACCAACGGCTCGGTCATGTTCGAGGGCAAGGACCTCACCAAGCTCAAGACCGATAAGGACTGGGAAGGCATCCGCGGCGCGAAGATCTCCACGATCTTCCAGGACCCGATGACGTCGCTGAACCCGATCCGCACGATCGGCTCGCAGATCACCGAGGTCATTGAAAAGCACCAGGGCATTTCCCGCGGCGACGCGAAGAAGCAGGCCATCGAGCTTATGGAGCGCGTCGGCATCCAGAACGCCGCCGACCGCTTCGACGAGTATCCGTTCCAGTATTCCGGCGGCATGCGCCAGCGCATCGTCATTGCGATCGCGCTCTCCTGCCACCCGAAGATCCTCATCTGCGACGAGCCGACGACCGCTCTGGACGTTACGATCCAGGCGCAGATCATTGCGCTCATCCGCGATCTGCAGAAGGAACTCAAGTTCACCACCATCTACATCACGCATGACCTCGGTGTTGTCGCGAACGTCGCCGACCGCGTCGGCGTTATGTACGGCGGCCAGATCATCGAATACGGCAACGTGGAGGAAGTGTTCTTCGATCCGCGCCACCCGTACACCTGGGCGCTGCTCTCCAGTCTGCCGCAGCTCGGCATCAAGGGGCAGGAACTCTACTACATCACCGGTACTCCGCCGTCTCTGTACAACCAGATCAAGGGCGACGCCTTTGCCCCGCGCAATGAGCACGCGCTGAAGATCGACTTTGAAATGGAGCCGCCGTTCTTCCCGGTGAGCGAAACGCACTATGCCAAAACGTGGCTTCTGGATCCCCGCGCGCCGAAGCTCGAAAAGCCGGAGATCATTCAGGATCTGCACGAGAAGATCAAGCAGATGACCGATAAGGGAGGTGCCTTCCATGTCGAATAATAACGCCGATAGAGAGGTCATCCTCTCGATCAGCCATGTGGACATCTCCTTTGACGTCGGAGGCAAAAAAAAATTCGTCGCCGTAAAAGACGCGAATTTCGACATTTATAAGGGCGAGACCTTTGCCCTCGTCGGCGAGTCCGGCTCCGGCAAAACGACGCTGGGCCGCGCCATCATGCGCATCAACCCGTGCAGCAACGGCGAGATCCTCTTTGAGGGCAAGCGCATTTCCGGCAAGATCTCCCGCGAGGAAGACCGCAACGTTGTCCGCAACATCCAGATGATCTTCCAGGACCCGGCGGCGTCGCTCAACGAGCGCGCCACCATCGAGTACTGCATCTCCGAGGGTCTGTACAACTTCCACCTTTATAAGGACGAGGAAGAGCGTATCGCCAAGGTCGATCAGGCGCTCAAGGACGTCGGCCTGCTGCCCGAGCACAAGTCCCGTTATCCGCACGAGTTCTCCGGCGGACAGCGTCAGCGCGTCGGCATTGCCCGCGCGATGATCATGGACCCGAAGCTGATCGTGGCGGACGAGCCGATCTCCGCGCTGGACGTTTCCATCCGCGCGCAGGTGCTCAACCTGATGAACAAGCTCAAGGCGGAAAAGAATCTCACGTACCTTTTCATCGCGCACGACCTTTCGGTCGTCCGGTTCATTGCCGACCGCATCGCCGTCATCCATCTCGGCGAGATCGTGGAGATCGCGGATTCCGAGACACTGTTCCAGTGCCCGCTGCATCCGTACACCATCTCCCTGCTCTCCGCCGTGCCGATGCCCGACCCGGTCGTTGAACGGACTCGCCGCGCCATCGTGTACGACCCCTCCAAGCTGGACCAGTCCGGCGCGCTGCGCTCCCTGCGCGAGATCCGCCCCGGGCACTTCGTCTTTGCTACGGACAAAGAGATGGAAGGCTACGAGAAGAAGCTCGCCGAGATCGAGAACGCAAAGAATCAGTAAAAGACGTAGGCGATAAAAAGCGCCGCCGCCATATATACGGCTCCAAGGAAGAGAGGATAGTTGAAAGACGCCTCTCTTCTTTCTTTCTGGTTCGCCTTGTACGCCTCAAAGGTCTGCTTCGGCGCGTTGCTGCGCGCGCGGCGCATCACATAGCTGCTGATGTCAAAGTCGCCGTGGAGATAGAGCGAGTAGACAACACCCGCGATAAGCAGGATCGCCGCGACGATCGTCAGGCAGTCGGTAAAGACGAGCAGCCGCTGCGACGAGGCCATGACCACACGCGCAAGCGGATACAGAAGCGTTACGATAACGTGCGTGAGCAGCGTCTGCGGCTTGATATTCTTGAAGCGGTTTTTCAGTTTCTTCATTGGGTATGCTCCCGAAAGCTTGAAAGATTTGTGTTCTTATATTTTACCAGAAAAAACCGCCCCGTCAATAAAAACGGCGCGGACCGGATGACGATATGAAAAGAGAAACGCTGCCGGAGCTGAAGGCGCAGGCCCGCGAGGTCTGGCGTTTGAGCCTTCCGGCGATACTTACACAAATAACGACGATCGCCATGCAGTACATCGACTCCGCGATGGTCGGCGCGCTCGGCGCGAACGCCTCGGCGTCCATCGGTCTTGTATCGACGAGCACGTGGCTGATCGGCGGCATCATCGGCGGCGTTTCGGCGGGCTTTTCCGTGCAGGCGTCGCACCGCATCGGCGGCGGGGACGACCGCGGCGCGCGCACCGTTGTGCGGCACGGCCTTGTGACCGGAATGCTGATTGCGGCGATCCTTGCCGCGCTCGCCGCGCTCATCAGCGAGCCGCTCCCGCGCTGGCTTCGCGGCGATGAGGCGATCCGCGCTGACGCGTGCGCGTATTTCCTGACGTTTGCGCTCATGGTGCCGTTCTCGCAGCTCAACTCGCTGTGCGCTTCGTTCCTGCAAAGCGCCGGAGATATGGTCTCGCCAAGCGTTCTGAACGCGGTAATGTGCGTGCTGGACGTTTTCTTCAACGCGCTCTTCATCCCGCGCTGCGGCGTTTTCGGCGCGGGTCTCGGCACGTCAAGCGCGTGCGCCGTGGTAAGCCTTCTCATGGCGGCGCAGTGCCTGCTGCGAAATCCGCATCTGCACATGCGCCGGAAGGAGAAGGACACCGTTCGCGGCGCGATACTGAAAAAGGCGTTCCGTATCGGGTTCCCCGTGGCATTGCAGGAGGTGTTCCTCTGTGCGGCGATGGTCGTGCAGACGCGCATCATCGCGCCGCTCGGCGCGGTGGCGGTCGCGGCGAACTCGTTCGCGGTCACGGCGGAGGGCTTCTGCTATATGCCGGGGTACGGTCTTGGCGCGGCGGCGGCAACGCTCGTCGGGCGGAGCGTCGGCGCGGGGGAGACAAGGCTCGCCCGCCAGCAGGGGAACATATGCACCGCGATGGGCGCGCTCTTTATGGCGGTGACGGCGGGGATCATGGCGCTGATCTGTCCGTGGGTATTCCGGCTGCTGACGCCGGACGAGAGTGTGCGCGCGCTTGCCACGCAGGTGCTTCGCATCGCGCTGCTCGCCGAGCCGCTCTACGGCGTTTCCATCGTCGCGGCGGGCGCGCTGCGCGGAACGGGCGATACGCTCGTGCCGAGCATTATGAATCTATGCAGCATCTGGATCGTGCGGCTGGGGCTTGCGCTCGTGCTCGTGCCGCGGATGGGACTGCGCGGCATGTGGATCGCTATGGCGATCGAGCTATGCGTGCGCGGACTTCTGATGCTCTTCCGGCAGCTTACAACGAAATATTACGAGAAATACAAAAAGGAACCGGTTTGAATTTACCGGTTCCTTGAGCTTGTCAAAAAAGGTTTTTTGACAAGCTCTCAAACGAGACCCACTTCGTTGGGCTCTCGTTTGAAAAGGC
>ERZ1106976.1673-NODE-1673-length-21553-cov-25.593823_pt1 | contig 21553 bp, 20 predicted proteins | sample MGYA00403687_ERZ1106976 | MGnify/ENA primary metagenome ERZ1106976 (study PRJEB35170, sample SAMEA104062446) | human gut metagenome | biome: human gut; feature: human-associated habitat; material: faeces | place: Denmark | collected 2013-02-22 ... | reverse complement strand
ATCGACGAGCAGACCTTTCAGCCATTCAACGATTGCGTCGATGATAAAGTCCATACATCAGCTCCTTTTCTGGAAAAGGGACAACGGGTGACACTTAGCTGAACAGGCCGGACAGCAGAGGGATAAGCTGAAGGCCGATCAGAACGACACCGCCGCCCGCCATGAGCTGGGTCATACGGAGGCGCTGTTTTTAAGGAGAGGTCAAACCGGCGGGCGGAGATAGAGCGTGAGGCTGCCGGGGATGTAGCTCATGCTCAGACTGACGGTCTCGCCGGACAGAAGCGTGCCGATGGAAACGTAGGCCTGACCGCGGACTTCCTCCGACGTCTCTTCCAGTACGGTAAAGCCTGCCTGCTCCAGCTGCTTACGGTAGCTGCGGTAGTCATTCTCGGTGAGATCGGTGAGGCTGATGCTGCAGCTTTCGTGCCCGGGATCCAGCATCGCCCACGCAACGCGGCCGGGCGGCACGGGAAGCCCCTGCGTATAGTCGTTTTCGGGCCACACCCCCGCGTCCAGCATGACGATGCCCGTCTGCGCATTCCCGGCAGACGGTACAGGGGCCGCCGAATCGGAGCACGCCGCCAGAGACAGCAGGAAAAGGGCCGCAGCAACCAAAACAAGCTTCTTCATGCCGCCCTCCTGCCGCTGCGGGCGGCCCGGATGAGCTGGAGGATGGCAAACGCGGCCGCGAGGATCCCGGCTGCGAGAAGGAGCAGGGTCACGTCAAACCCGGCCCCTTCGACCCGGATGTTCGTCATGGCGTCCGCCTGTCCGATCGCGCCGGGCGGCACGCGCTGCGCGGCTGCGGCGGCATAGAGCGCGAACGCGGCGGCGGCCACGGCGAGAGAAATGGCGATCTGGAGCAGCCGGCCCCGCCTCCGGCGCGCGGCGGGATCGAAGCCGAACTGCTCCGCAGTCCGGTCGGCAAATTCCTGCGGCGTCCCCAGCCGCTCCGCGGCCTGCTGCTCGCTTTCCCCGTGCTCCGCGGCGGAGGCGAAGATCTCCTGCAGATCCCGCACGACCTCGGTCTTCGCGCTGCGGGGGATATGTAGGTCCTTTCTGACCTGCCGGATATACTGTTTTTTCATTTGGCTTCCTCCGTTTGCTGATAAGCGGCGAGAAAGGCGTTGACGCAGTCCGCGTAGCTCGCCCAGAACCCGATCAATTCCTGCAATACTTCCTTGCCCCGGGGCGTGAGGGAGTAATATTTTTTTGCGCCCCCGTTTGCCGCCGCCGGAGCCAGACGGCACCGGATCAGCCCGCCCTCCTGCAGGCGGTACAGGATGGGGTAGATCGTCCCTTCCTTTGCATAGCCCAGCACGGACGCGCTGGCATTGAGCGCGGCGATCAGTTCATAGCCGTAGGTCTCCTTGCGCCCGATCAAGGACAGGAGGATCATCTCCAGAGAGCCTTTTTTGAATTGCTGTACATATCGGTCCTCCATACGCATCCTCCAACCTTAGTATTACTATTTAGTATTCCTAAGTAGTAAGCCCATTATACACAGCCTCGCCGTGTTCGTCAATAGCCGTTTGAAAAAGACGACTCTGAGCGGCAAAGACTTTATGCTTGCGCGGCAGGGGCGGATGCGTTATACTGAAAACAGAGGAAAAAACAGGGATGCGGCCGAAAGGCGGCGAAGGAGGGCCGGGATGAAGCGGAATGCAGGATGGATGCTGCTGGCGGCGCTCTGCGTGCTGCTGTGCGCGTGCCGCGCGCAGGGCTCGGCTGTCCCGGCTGTGGCTGCCGGGCGATACTCCGGCGAGTCGGTCTGCATCTACGGCGGCGAACGGACGCCGATGGACGAGGTCTACAGCGGCGAGAGCTATCTGGAGCTGCGGGAGGACGGGCGCGGGACGCTCTGCCTCGGCGGCGACGAGGCGGAATTTCGCTGGCAGCTGGACGGGACGGCGCTCACGCTGACCTCCGGCCGCGAGACCTGCCGCGGAACGCTGGAAAACGGGCGGATCGAGACAGACCTGTTCGGCGCGGACATCCGCCTGAGCTTCCGCCAGAGCGCCGCACCGGCGCAGGAGCCCACGCAGCCGGAAGAAGCCGGACCGGCCGCGGAAGACTCGTCCGAGCCGGATGCGATCAGCTGGCCCGGCGACTGGTACGGCTGGTACGCGATCGTCGACGCGGGCAGCGACTATGACGAGTTCAAGGACAGCGCCTGGGCCGCCTGCGCCCGCATCACGCGGACGGAGGACGCCGGGAGCATCGAGGTCTGGGATACCGAGACGGCCGCGGGCGAGCGCATCGGCAAAATGAAGATCCGCTTCGCCAAGGGCGAGGGCCCGTCCGGCAGTCTGGCGCTGAAAAGCGGGAAGTTCTGGGACGAAACGCTGCAGAAAGACGGCTGGAGCTGCGACCCGGCACGGACGGACGTGCGGAATTTCCCGCAGATGATCTGCCTCAGCGCCCTTGCGGGCGACCCGGCGTCGGACAGCTGGTTCCGGATCCGGCTGTATTTGCGGCCGTGGGGCGTGGACTGGTCCGACGTGCGGACCGGGGATGTGAGCGGCTGCTGGTATGAGGATATGATGCCGCCGGGCTACGACAGCTGGTACGCGCGGCTTCTGGCGCAGGGCACGGCGCAGATGCCGGATTCGTTCGGCGAGGGCTGGGCACTGCTGCGCGAAGGCGGCGATTGACAAACCGGGGCGCGTCCCCGTAGAATAAAGATGGAAGATCACGGACTGCGCCGCAGCCCTTTGCGGGGGGCGGCGAGGGAAAGGAGAACGAATATGGCTTTTTGTCCCTATTGCGGCAGCGAGGTAGAGCAGGGCGCGAAGTTCTGCACCGAATGCGGCGCCGCGCTTGAGCAGCAGACGCCCCAGCCGCAGCCCGCGGCGCAGACCCGGCCCGCCGCGCCGCAGCCGCAGCGCGCGGACGGCTTCCCGCCTCCGCCGGAGGCTCCGTATCCCGCGCCGCAGCCGAAGACGGCGAAAAAGCGCTCCAAAGCGCCGCTCATCATCGGGATCGTTGCGGGCGTGCTGGTGCTGCTGGCTGTCCTGTGGGGGCTGATCGGCAGAAGGCTCTTTGCGCCCTATGAAATGCAGACGGAGCCGGTGGATCCGTCGCTGCATACCGCCACGCAGACGGAATTCTGGAACGGCGACTGGTACGGCTGGTGGATCATCGAGTCCGGCACCGGCGACTACGCGCTCAGCGAGGGCGGCTGGTGGGATGCCTGCGCCCGCATCGACCTCGGCGAGGACGGCAGCGGTACGCTCACCCTCTGGGACGATTCCTGCGAGGCAGGGGAGTACATCGCCCAGGCAAGCGTGCAGGCGGAGGCCGATCTCACGACGAGCGGACGGCTCGTCTCGACAGACGGCAGCTTCCTGAACTGCCCGCTGACCGGTGCGGACGCGTGGTATATCGACGCGGCTGCGCCCGAATCCATGCCGTATCACGACATGATCTGCATCTCCGGCGTCTATACCGACCCAGAGGGCAGCGGCAGCTCCTTCGTCTATACGATCTATCTGCGCCCCTGGGGCATGGACTGGGAGGATGTGCGCGCTGCGGACGAATCGCTCCTGCCGTATTACTACGACGACTGGTACCTGCCCCTGATCGAAGCGGGCGGCAGCATGCCGGACCAGATCGGCGAAGCACTGAGCTACGCATAACACAAAACGCGCAGGCAGCCGTCTGCGCGTTTTCTGCCGGTTGCCACAATGTACAGGCTATGGTATAATACAAAAAAGCAATTTGCGGGAGGAATGCAGATATGGAACTTGCGGAACAACGATATCAGCACTGGTGTGCGCAGAAGACGCTGGACCCGGAGCTGCGGCAGGAGCTTGCCGCCATGCAGAACGACGCGGACAAGATCACCGACGCCTTTTACCGCGATCTGGAGTTCGGCACGGCCGGTCTGCGCGGCGTTCTGGGCGCGGGCACGAACCGGATGAATATCTATGTCATCCGCCGCGCGACGCAGGCGGTCGCCGACTATCTCAACGAGACGGACCTGCCGAAGACCGTCGCCATCGGCCATGACAGCCGCATCAAGAGTGACGTTTTCGCCCGGGAGGCTGCAGCGGTCTTCGCTGCCAACGGCATCACGGCGTATCTCTATCCCCGGCTCGAGCCGGTCCCGGCACTGAGCTTCGCCGTGCGGCATTTGCACTGCGGCCTTGGCATCTGCGTGACGGCCAGCCACAACCCCGCGGCCTACAACGGCTACAAGGTCTACGGTTCCGACGGCTGCCAGATGACGCCCGAGGCCGCCAAGCGCGTGGTCGCGCTGCTGGAGCAGATGGACTATTTCACGGCCGCAAGAACAGAGGACTTTGACGCCGCGCTCGCCGCCGGCCGCATCCGGTATATCCCGGACGAGGTGCTGGACGCGTTTGTAGACGCCGTCTATGCCCAGCGCGTCGGCAGCGGCGACGGCATTGCGGATCTGAAGCTCGTCTATACGCCGCTCAACGGCGCGGGACTCGAATGCGTCAGAAAGCTCACGCAGAAGCTCGGCATCCGGAACATGACCATCGTCAAGGAGCAGGAGCAGCCGGACGGCCATTTCCCGACCTGCCCGTACCCGAACCCCGAGATCCGCCAGGCGATGGAGCTCGGCCTGCAGTACTGCGACCGCGTGCACCCCGACATCCTCATCGGCACCGACCCGGACTGCGACCGCTGCGGCACCGCCGTGCCCGACGGCAAGGGCGGCTACCGCCTCATCTCCGGCAACGAGATGGGCGTCATCCTGCTGGATTTCATCTGCCGCAGCCGCATCGCCAACGGCACGATGCCGGAAAACCCCGTCGCCGTCACGACGATCGTCTCGACCGACATGGTCACGGCCGTCGCCAACAAATACGGCGTGGAGCTGCGCCGCGTGCTGACGGGCTTCAAGTATATCGGCGAGCAGATCGCCCTGCTGGAGGCGGGCGGCCATCCTGAGCGCTATATCTTCGGCTTTGAAGAGAGCTACGGCTACCTCTCCGGCCCGCACGTGCGCGATAAGGACGCGGTCAACGCCGTGCTGCTCATCTGCGAGGCCGCGGCCTGGTACGCGAAAAAGGGTATGACGCTCGGCGACGCGATCGACGCGCTCTACGCCGAGTTCGGCTGCTTCTGCAACGCGCAGAAGAGCTTCACCTTCGCCGGCGAGACCGGCATGGAGAAGATGGCGTCGCTGATGTCCGGCCTGCGCACACACCCGCTGCAGAGCGTCGCGGGCCTGCCGGTCGAGGGCTTTACGGATTACGAGCAGGACGGCACCGGCCTGCCGAAGGCCAACGTGCTTGAATACCGCCTGCCCGGCGGCGCAAAGCTCATCATCCGCCCCTCCGGCACCGAGCCGAAGATCAAAGCCTACCTCAGCGCGGTCAAGCCTACCGTAGAAGAAGCCGCCCGCCAGCTCGATTCCCTCGCCGCCGCAGCCGCCGAGCTGCTGGCCTGACGGCAAACCAGCGAAAAAAATAAAAAACCTCTTGCAAAACCAGACTGGATATGCTATGATACATAAGCTAATTCAATAGCTATCCGGGTGTGGCGAAGTTTGGTATCGCGCTTGAATGGGGTTCAAGAGGCCGCTGGTTCGAATCCAGTCACTCGGACCATCAAGCTGCACCCAAATAGATGCCGCTGCGAAAAGCCCAGAAGTTTCAACTGTTTCACCCCTTAGGTACACAATGTGTCATGGGGGTACAGTCGGTACGGGCAAAAGCAAGACGCAAACTCAAATGCATGAGTTTGCGTCTTGCTTTTTGCATAAGGATGGAGCTTAGCAGGAGCTCTGTCGATTGTCGGAGTTTCAGGCATTAACTGATAAAGTGCTGTGTTTTCAAGGGTTGTACGGTTTTTAACGAGAACACCCAGCTTCTCTGAATTTTACGAAAACCATTGAAAACACTGGGCAAACCGGCTTTTCCGGGTTTGGAGGAGATAGTAGTCAAACAGTAGTCACACCTCTGCCGTTGACGGCGCGGGCAATTCAGAACAAACGAAAAATCACTTTCTGAAACTCACCGCTCAGGCGGCGTTGAACGGCTCCAGATCTGTGTGATTTTTCCATTCGTCCGTGACACCAGCATCGCGCAGCAGCTTTGTCACGGTTTTATTCAAGCCATCGACTCTGTCGCTGCTGACTGCCTTCAGGTCAAAGCCGGCATCGCCGGCGTCGTCCAGAATCGCGGGATCCTCGCTGCCGTCCAGCAGGGCGTTTGCCTGATGTAAGCTGCCGCCTGCGCTGCCGTGCGCGACAGTATCAATGCTCACGAGCAAATTGGCCACCGTATCCTTGCTCTCGGGTGCATACATCCAGCCGGTCACGTCACCGCCGCAATTGACCTTATCTGGTCTGGGACTCCAGCCGGTATAGCAGCGTTACGAGCTGTGCGCGGGTGCAGTCGGCATCCGGCATCAGGCGGTTGCCGGAACCCTTGAGAATGCCTGCGTTGACGGCCCATGCCATTGCCTCGCGGGCATACTCGGAGAGGCTGTCATAATCGTCAAATTCGCGGATCGCCATACCGCCCTGCGTGGTGTCGAAGCCCTGCTGTTTTGCAAAGCGCCAGAGCATCGTGACCGCCTGCTCGCGGGTCACGGCGTTTGCCGCGCCGAAGGTGTTCTTGCTGAGACCGGTCACAATACCGAGACTTGCCGCCCAGCGGACAGCTTCTGCGTAATAGGAGCTCTCTTTCACATCAGAAAAGTTCATCGCGTAATTCACAACCGGCTTTCCGGCGGCACGCCAGAGGAAGGTCACAAAGTCCGCGCGGGTACAAATCCGGTCGGGGCTGAACGTGTACTTGCCTGTGCCGGAGGCGATGTTTCGCTCTACGGCCCAGTTCACCGCGTCGTAGCAATACGCATTGGACGCGACATCCTCAAATCTCTGCTGATTCGCTGCGGCAAGGATGGCAGCAAGGATCGGATCGATGCCAGGTGCCGACGGAACGACTGGCGCTGGAATATCCGGAGTTTTCTCCTGCTCTCCGGTCAACTCATAGACCGCCAGCGTGCCGGAGACCTCGCAGGCCGCCAGAAGCAGGGGCTTTCCGGTTTTGCTCTGTGCCGCCGGGATGAAGCACAGACCCTCAGGGGACACATCGCCCCGAATATCAGCGTCAAATTCCCGGGAGTTGATATAGTTGACAAATTCGGTTTTGTCCGGATTGGTGATGTCATAGACCATCACGCCGCCAATGCGCTCGAGGGCGATGAAGGCGTAGGTCTTGCCGCCCACCGTGCCGACGGTGACGGATTCCGGCTCGGGACCCTTCTTGCCGGAGCGATCGTCTACCGTCTTGTCATCGTTGGAGCAATTGAAATTAGCGGAGATCTTTTCATCCGTAATGCTTTCAAATTTGCTGCCGCTGTCAAAGATTTCTTCGAGACCATTCTCCGTAACCTTCAGAACAGTGAACGAACGTCCGCCAAAGAGATAATCTTTGCTACTATCCAAGCCATCATAATCTGCGGAGTCAAAGAAAATGACTTTTCCTTTCAGACCGCTGTTATCTGCCGTGATTGCTCCGCTCGGAGACGTATTTTCTCCGTTTTTGAAATTTCGCTCATCCTCATTCAGGTACGTATCCCATTCTCTGGAGTCGCCTTCGTTGGCAGTGAGAAGATAGGTCTTGCCGCCGGCCTCGTACAGGGAAATACCGTCCGGCATCCGGATACCGCGCAGGCTTTCATAGGTCTTCGGGGCGTATTCCGCGTCTTTTTTATTGATATCAATTGCGACCCTGGAATAGTCTTCAAAGCCGACCGAGTAAATGCCGGTAAATTGCGCATTGTCCAAGTCCAGCACCGCAATGGCATTTGCCTCCTGGCAGGAGACATAGGCAGTATCGTCTGTGCAGGCAATGTATTCCGGCTCCAGATCGACGGAGGGGTTGGTATCCTTTTTCAGGACGATGCCCTTGTTCACCAGCGCCTGACGTGCGTCGTTTCTATCGAAGTAGTCAAATCCGACCGTTTTGACGTTGAAAGTTTCTGCGTCAATGATCGAAACTGAACCCTTAGGGTCGACTGCATCGGCAGCGCTGTAGCCCATTCTCGGTTCGCCCTCGTTGGCGGTCAGAATTTTACTGCCGTCCGGGGTGAAGGTCACCATATCCGGCTGAACGCCAACCTCGACGGTGGAGAGATGAGTAAGGGAACCGTTAGCCTGGCAGGTGAACAGTGCGACACTGCCCTGCTCGTCATAGTCCACGGCCTGAATCACCACCGCCAGATGGGTCCCGTCGGGGGAAATCGCGACGGAGGTCATATCGCCATAAGATCTGACCATGCTCTTGACATCGTATTCCGTGCCGCCGAGAGCGGTGACCTTCTCGCCGTCCATGCCGCCGTTCAGGTCAATTGCGATCAGCGTACCCTTGAGGCCGCTGACGGCGTAGGCAAAGCCGTTTCTGGCGTTGAACTGCACAATCTCCAGACTGCCGCCTTCTTCGCTCATCGCGCCGGAGTTGTAGCGTCCGGCCAGCTCCATCTGCAAAGACGCATTCTCACCGTTATAAACGTTATAAAAACCCTTAACGCGCTCATCACTTGTCACAACCGGCGTGTAGTCCGCCGCCATCGCCGTTGTCGAAAGCAGCATAACCGCCGAAAGCAGACCGCACACGCCCCTTACAATTCGTTTCATGGAAATGCCTCCTGTTTCAGAATCGGAATCTGATATTCCTGAGTCTACATTGTAGCGAAGGCGTGTAAAATCCGAAACCATGTTTGTGTAAAACATTTCAGAAGTCGTGTTTGAGAAAGTGACAGCAAAATTACGCTTTTTACAATCATTTTACAGAAATCCGGTCGATGCTTTTACATGGATATGCTACCTTGAATATTGGATATCCAGCGGAATAAGAGAATAAAACCGGCCATGATGCAGCTGCGCAGGAAATACCGGTTTCGCCAAGGGGCAGGTAGCGGCTTTTCTGCAAAATCGGATATCCTAAATAATGATTTTTGAAATGAGGTAATAATTATGATGTATAAAACGATCGTGATCGACTACGCACCCAAGGCAAAGAAAATGGCCGCGGCGATTGAACAGACTGCGAACGAAAAGGCGCAGGCCGGCTGGGAACTTGTGACGTTCTCTGTGACGAACTCCGCAAAAGCCATTCTGGTGTTCCGCACGCCTGACGCGGCGCTGCCGGAGCAGACGGTCGAGGCAGCCGGTGACGCAGAATGAAGCAGGCGATCATCGACATCGGCTCGAACTCCATCCGTCTGACGCTCTACGAAACGGAGGGGCAGCGCTTCAAGATTCTCTTTCGCGAGAAGATCATGGCCGGCCTTGCCGGCTACGTGGAGGACGGAAAGCTCAGCGCCGAGGGCATCGAATGCGCCTGCGCGTGGCTTCTGACCTTCCGGAAAATTCTGCAGACGCTGCAGATCGAAAACGTCCGCGTCTTCGCCACGGCCTCGCTCCGCAATATCTCCAACACCGACCGGGCGCTGTCCGTCATCCGCGCAGCGACGGGCTATTCGGTCGAGGTCATCTCCGGCGAGGATGAGGCGCTGTTCGGCTATGCGGGCGCGATGCAGGAGCTGCACCTGACCGGCGGCGCGTTTCTGGACATCGGCGGGGCGAGCACAGAGATCGTCACGTTTGAAAACGGAAAACCCGTGGATTTTGCCAGCTTTCCCATTGGCTCACTGAGCCTGTACCGCCGCTGCGTCAAGAAGATCCTGCCGGGAGACGGTTCTTTGAAGCGCCTGCGGCAGGAAATTTCTAAAGCCATCGACGTCAGTGACGGCGCGCTTGCCCCGCGGGCGCTGCTCGTCGGCGTCGGCGGTACGGCACGCGCCGCGCTCAAATTGGCACGGCATTATTGCGGAATCTCGGACGATTGCCGCAGCATGACCGCCGAGCAGCTCGACAGTCTTTGCGCGTTCCTTTGCAGCGGCAAAAAGGAAGCCAGCGACCTCATTTTACGGCTGGAAGCCGAGCGCATCCATACACTTGTGCCGGGACTGCTCATCTTGCAGCATGTGTTTCATCTATTCCATGCAGAACAATTGGTCGTCGGCAAATACGGCGTCCGGGAAGGGTATCTATGCCAAAGAATTTTGAAGAACCATACAGATATACCCAGAACCGCGAACTGAGCTGGCTGCGTTTTGACCGGCGTGTGCTGGAAGAAGCGGCAGACCCGGGCGTTCCCGCTTTGGAGCGGCTGAAATTTGTTTCGATTTTCTCGAGCAATCTCGACGAGTTTTTCATGGTGCGCGTTGGTAGTCTCTTCGATCTTGCTCACATGACGCCGGATAACACCGACAACAAAACCGGCTGGACACCGGCGGAGCAGCTGCACCATATTTACCGCGTCATTCCGGGTCTTCTTGCCATGAAGCAGCAGATCTATGCCGCCGTCATAGATGATCTTGCGCGCAGCGGCGTGCAAGATGTTTTATCCGAGGCGCTGGGTACCGACGATTTGAAGCGGGTCAACCGCTTTTTCAAAACAGAGCTGCTGCCGGTCTTGTCTCCTATTGTGATCGCGCCGAACCACCCGGTGCCGCATCTGGTCAACAAGCGGCTGTATGCCGCCGCGCTGCTGGAAAGCAAAAAAGGACACAAGGCCGTCGGCATTGTGCCGGTACCGGACAGTGCGCCGCCGTATTTGCTGCTTGCGGATGGGAAGCGCTTTGTGCGTACGGAGAATATCCTCCTGCGCTGGCTGCCGACGCTGTTTGATGCTTACACGGTGAAGGAAAGCTGTATTCTGGCTGTGACACGCAACGCAGACATCAGCTTCGACGATGAAAAGTTTGAGGACAACGAGGAAGATTTTCGCCGTCAGATGAAGAAGCTGCTCAAGCAGCGCGATCATCTCGCCGTCGTGCGGCTGGAGCTGAGCAGAACGGTCTCGGAGGAATTTCAGAAAATTCTATCCATGCTCGTTCGTGTGCAGACGCATCAGGTATTTGTGGACGAGTGTCCCCTCAATATGCGCTATGTGTTCCGCCTGATTGGCGAACTGCCGAAGGAAAGATCCTCCCGACTTCTGTATCCTTCCTACCGTCCGCGCTGGGCGGAGGACTTGCAGCATGATCAGCCTATGCTTACGCAGATTCAGCAAAAAGACCGCCTGCTGTTTTATCCCTACGATTCCGTTGAGCCGTTTCTGCGCCTTCTGAACGAGGCGGCGGAGAATCCGCAGGTGCTGTCTATTAAAATTACGATCTACCGGCTTGCCTCATCCTCCAAGATTGCACAGACACTCTGCCGCGCGGCGGAAAACGGAAAAGAAGTGCTGGTGCTTATGGAGCTTCGCGCCCGCTTCGATGAGGAAAATAACCTTGTGTGGTCGAAGATGCTGGAGGAGTCCGGATGCCAGGTGATCTACGGCGCAGAGGGCTTCAAGTGCCACAGTAAAATTTGCCTGATCACGCTTCGCAATCGTAACAAAACCAGCTACCTCACGCAGATCGGCACCGGCAACTATAACGAAAAGACCAACGCCATGTATACAGATCTCAGCCTTATGACGGCCGACCAGACGATCGGCGAGGACGCGGCTGCGTTTTTCCGCAATATGCTGGTCAACAAGCTGGACGGGGAATATAAGAAACTCTGCGTATCGCCGTTCGGCATCAAAGATATCATAGCAAATTATCTAATCACAAATTTAATAAAGGTGTGTTTGTTACGCCTTTTAACTCCATACCGAATGTAAAAGAATTAGAAGACGAGAAGTCGTGGACATATGGAAGAATGCCAGAGTACCTTTGGATTGGATTAATTCTGAAAAAATTTGGTCGCGATGATGGCTTTCAGAAGCTATCTAAAATAATCTCGCTACTCCACGAGATTGCGCCAGAGTTATATACCACCAGAATGTCACAAATATTAAAACTTCCAGATGAGAAGCAAAGTGAGTTTTATCATTACATTGTAGTTATTGGAGCAAAAGAAGCACTTGCGCCATTAACGATTTTCCTCACTGCAAGTACTGCACCGCTATTTGCAGAATCTTTTTATTGCGCTGCCCAAAGTGTAAAAGATCGATGCAATATGCTAATAGAAACAATGCGTGACTGGATGGAAAAATTGTTTATATACACGATTGACGATCTGGATAAACCCAAGGAGCGACGCAAAGGAACACGATATATTGTCAGCCCATACCGGCTGCTGATTAACGATGGAAATTATTATCTGCTTGGATATGATGAAGAAAAGCACAAGATGCTGACCTATCGCGTTGACCGGATGAAGGACGTTCGGTGCATGGGCGAACCAAGAGAAGGCGAAGAAGCGGCAGCAGCAATTGAAATCAGCAAATATGCGCAGCAGTGCTTTTCCATGTTCGGCGGGCAGACAACGCGCGTACAGATTCGGTTTATCAATATGCTTCTGGACACAGTCATTGACCGCTTTGGAAAGAACGGCGTGGAATATGCCAAGCTGGATGACGGGCATTTTACCATCACTGCGGAAGTTCGTGTCAGTGATCCGTTTTTCTCTTGGGTCTGCACATTCGGCAGGCGGGCAAAAATTCTGTATCCTGATTCTGTTGTTGCATCATTCAAAGCATACCTTGATAAAATTCGGGAAATGTATGAAAGTTGTTAAAAAGAAAAAGTAAAGCTGTTTGGAAGACAGAAAAAGGTTGCAGAAAAGATGTTATTTTCCTGCAACCTTTTTGCTTCTTCCCATAGCCTTATTTGGTTTGTGTGTGGCACCCGCGTGGCACCTGCACGGTTTATGAATGGCGGAAATCCTTGCAATATCAATGCTTTGGGGCGTCAGCCCCATGATGCTTCACACGCAAGAGGTCGACGGTTCGAGTCCGCCAGTCTCCACCAAAAACCGACAAGTTTCTTTGAAACTTGTCGGTTTTTATTTATGATAGACTGTAACAGCGGGAAACGAACCGTATTTTGAGAAAAATGCAAAGTTGCATCCTCTGCTGTCCGCCGGGACCTTCGCTGTCAGGTGCTGTTCACGGTCTGCTCCGGATATAGTGCACGAGGATCCGCAGGAATTGGGTGGACGTGGGGGCGGCGGTCAGCGGGCGGTAGGTGAGGCTGCGCAGGAGGACGGCGTTTTTATGCCAGGAAGCGCAGGCGAAGCCATCGATGCTTCGGACGACCTGGAGCGGGTTTGCGTTGTACTGGTCCGCCACTTCGGGATAAAGCCGCTGCGATGGCTTCACCAGCCAGTGCGGGTTGAGCGCGGCAAGATAGACCGCGTAGGAAAGATGGAAAAATGCGGTGCTGGTCGCGGAGAAACCGAGGCGGTATAACAGATCATAGACTTCGACGATGTCCGTTACGGCATTCATGCTGCATCCGTCCCCTCCAGCGCCTGAACACGGTCCATAAACTGCCGGACCAGATCGCTCTGCGCATCCGCGTCCAGCATGGAAAAGAGAAACATCAGGGTCGGGGCAGAAGCGGTGTATTTTCCGCGTTCCAGATCGCTGTATGCACGACTGGAAATGCGAAGCTGCTCTGCCATAGCTTCCTGCGTCAGCGCCTTCTGCCGCCGCAGAGAAGAAAGCTCCCGGGAAAGAAGCTCCGCGAGCAGCGCCGGGTATGGTTTCATTCTGAGGACCTCCATAGGTTATAAATTCTATGGAGATTTTATGTCGAAACGAAGTGTACTTCCGCGAAGTGTACTTCGTGTTTTACGATGCAGATATCTGCTGTCCGTTCAAAGTCTGTGAAAATGACGCTGTTTTCCGGTTGACGATGAAAACCGGCGATGTTCGTTGAACATCGCCGGTTTTATTTTATGGGGCCGCCGTGTGATGATCAGTCTTTTGCTGCCGGGTATTCGTTGCAGAGCAGGCGGTAGGGCGGCTCGTCCTCCTCGATCTTCGGGAAACGGCCGACCGGCGGGTTGAAGCGGTTGTCGGTATTGTCGTCGTTGCACTGACTGACCTCGCCGAGCAGGACGGGGCCGGAGCCGGGCTCGACGTTGAAGTCGTGGTACAGGTACTGCGGGATGTGGATGCTCTCGCCCGGGGTCAGGCGGATCTGCGTGCCGGCCGAGACGGTATAGGCCTTGCCGTCGCAGTGGACGGTCACGTCGGAGACTTTGTCAATGGACTCGTCGGGCAGGCTGTTGTAGACGCGGATGAGCACGTTGCCGCCGCCGCGGTTGATGATGTCCTCGGTCTTGTACCAGTGGAAATGGTTCGGGGAATACTGCCCTTCCTTCATGTAGAGCAGCTTCTCGGCGTAGACCTTCGGATACTTGTCCTGCATGGCGCGATTGCCGTTGCGGATGGTGATGAGTGAGAAGCCGACCTTGTCGAAATCACCGAGACCGTAGTCCGTGATGTCCCAGCCGAGCATGCAGTCGCGCACCTCGTCGTATTCGTGGCCCTTGGTCTGCCACTCCTCGGGCGTAAAATTGCAGAACGGCGGCAGATAGCAATGCTCCTGCCGGCACATGGCCTCGAGCTCCCTGAGTGCTTTGTTGATCTCTGAACGTTTCATGAGCGTCCTCCTTCTTGTCTTCTCTCTACAAAATAATGCACAGAATACGGGAAAAGTCAAGTGGGGATTTCCATCAAAAAAGCCGCTCCCGGCCGGGGCGGCTTTTTTGATGGGAGAAACGCTTATTCTGCGACGCCGCACCAGTCGAGGATGGTGCCGGCGAGGATGCGGATGGAGTCGAGATAGTCCTGTACGCGGACCCATTCGTTGTTGGCGTGCATCTGCTCGGTGCTGCCCGGCCCGAAGATGACGGTCGGCGTGTCGCCGTACATGTTCATGTGGCGGATGTCTGCCGCGCCCTGACGGCCGCTGATGGTGGGCGCGCGGCCCATCTGGTCTTTAAACTGGCCGATCAGCTCCTGCACAATGGGGCTCTCAACGGGGATCTCGGAGGGCTCGGCAAAGTAGCCGGTGAAGATGACCTCGGGCGGATAGTCCTTGAACCAGAGATTCTGGGCGCTGACGCGCTCGGTGATGAAGCGGACGAAATCCGCCTTGACGGCCTTGGAATCCTCGCCCGGCACGGTCGCCATCGAGCCCTTGAGCACGCAGCTGTCGGGGAAGGCGCTGTTATAGGTGCCGCTGTCGAACTGGCCGATGGCACAGGGGATGGAGCTCGGGATATCGGGGTAGAGCGGGTGCGAGATCTTACTCATGCGCAGCGCCTCGTACTCCTCCACAGCCTTGCAGACGAGATAGCCGAGGTCGATGCCGCTGACGCCCTCGCGGTGCTTCTGGATGCCGGCGGCCTTGCCCTTGACGTTGATGGTGAACCAAATCCGGCCGATCGAGCCGGGCTGGACACACATGCTGGAGGTCTCGCAGCAGATGCCGGCGTCGGCCTTGTAGCCCTTCATGACGCAGGCCAGCGTGCCGTTGCCCGTCAGCTCCTCGTCCATGACGTATTCCACGATCAGATCGCCCTTGAGCCGGATGCCGCAGGCCTGGATGGCGCGGATCGCCATCGTCATGGCGGCGGCACCGGATTTCATGTCGGAGGTGCCGCGGCCGTACATTTTGCCGTCCGCGATATCGGCCGACCAGGGGTCATGCTGCCAGTTGTCGAGCGAGCCCTCGGGGATAACGTCGATGTGGCCGTTGAACAGCAGCGACCGGCCACCGCCCGCGCCCTTCAGCGTGCCGACGACATCCGGACGGCCCTCATAGGGCTGCGCGGGCGCGACATATGCAGGGTGCTTCTGCAGCTCCTCGAGAGACGGAACGAACGAGTCGACCGCCAGGCCCATTTCTGTCAGCGTTTTGGCCATAAATTCCTGGATTGGGCCTTCATTGCCGGTGACGCTGGGGATGCGGATCATCTGCTGGAGAAATTCGATCTGCTCCTGCTCATGACTTCTGAGCCAGGACATGACAGCTTCTTTTTTCATGGTTGCAAGCTCCTTTTCATCGAAAATACGCGAAGGGCGGCATGTATCACTGTCAGTATAGCAGGGCCGATTTTTGGTTTCATTGTCTGTTTCAAACAAAAACTAAATTTAACATTTGTATCTTTGGTACATCGAATTTTCTGATTCTTCCAGAGGCTTTCTGTTATAATAAGAAAAAAACGGCGAAGCGCCGCAGAAAAGGACGGATCGCGTATGGATCTTCTGGTGCAGGACATCATCAAGCTCTATCCCCTCTCCCGGGCAAGGCTGCTTGCGGGAAAAAGCGGCCTGATGCGGACGGTCGCGTCCGCCAACATTCAGGAGGTGCCGAATGTCGAGCGCTGGCTGCGGCGCGGCGAGGTGCTGTTCACGGCTGGATATGCCTTCCGTGAGCTGGAGGATCTGGGCGCGTTCATGGAGCGCATCGAGCGCGTGGGCGTGTCGGCCGTCTTTGTCAAGCCTGGGCAGTATCTGCAGGCGGTCCCCCGGGAAATGATCGACGCGGCGGAACGGCTGAAGCTGCCGCTGTTCTCGCTGCCGGAGGATATCTCCTATATGAACTGCATCGTCCCGATCTTTGAGCAGCTGACGAACCGGCAGCTCATGCTCCTGCGCCGGACGGAGAGCATCTACGCCCAGCTCATGCAGACCATCGTCCGCCAGGAGGGACTCGACGGCATCTGCGAGACGCTCCACTCCGTGACTGGACAGGAGATCGTGATCCTCTCGGCCTCCGGCAAGCAGATCCTGGCCAAATGCGTCGGGCAGTACGGCGACGCGGAGCTCGATGAGGACCAGCTGGAGTTCATCCGCTATTTCTTTGAGCAGAGCGCCGGACAGCGGCGGCTGCGGGAGCTGAAGCCGAACCAGTGCGGCAGCCTGATCCTCGGCGAGCGGCACGCGCTCTGCGTGCCCATCTACGCGCAGACGGAGAAGATCGCCTACCTGCTGCTCAGCTGCACGCAGTGGCATATCCCGGATATGGACGTGATCGCGTTCGAGCACGCAAGCTCGCTGATCGCCATCGAGCTTCTGAAGGAGCGTGCGCTCGTCGATAAGGAGCAGAAGGTCCGCGAAAAGCTGCTCGAAGACGTGTTCATGAAGCGCTACGCGGACGAGCAGATGCTCTACCGCCGCGGTTTCTCGCTCGGCATCGACCTCAAGAAGCCCTACGCCGTCTTTACGATCGACCCGGATGAGTTCGAGCATTTCGTCCGCAGCGAGATGCGCGCCTCCACGGAAGCGGAGGTCCAGACCATCAAGGACGGCATCCAGAGCATCATCTATGCCGAGATGACCGCCTGGCCGCATCCGACGCTGCTGATGAACAGCAGCGTGCGCGTCTACGGTCTCGTCACGATCCGACACACGGAGGATAAGGCCGCGCTGCAGCGCGTGCTCAGAAGCATTGTGCGGCGGCTGGCGAATTTCTGTCCGAAGCTGCGCTTTCAGATCGGCATCAGCCAGGTCAAATCTGCGGTGCAGGACGCACCCTCGGCCCAGCAGGAGGCGGCGCTCGCGGCTTCCTGCGCGAAGCTGCCGCAGTTTGAAAAGGAAGACGGCATCGTCTTCTTCGAAAATCTCGGCGCGCTGCGCTTTTTGAACGAACTGAAGGATTCCTCTGCCATGCAGAGCTATTACGAGGAGCACATGAAGGCCCTGATCGACTATGACCGCGAGCACAATACGGAGCTCGTCAATACGCTTGAGTGCTATTTTCGCTGCAACCGCAATCTGCGCGTGACTGCCGAGACGCTCTTCATCCATAAAAACTCCGCCATCTACCGCATCCGCAAGATCGAATCGCTGACCGGCAGCAGTATCTCCGCCGGCGCCGACGCCTTCGACCTGCAGATGTGCCTGCTGCTCAAGACGCTTTTTCCTGCCGATCATGCATAAGACCGCGGCGGTTTTTCTCCGCCTTTTTATGCAGGTAGTCGGGCCGAACTTTCAAAATCTGTGCGCTTGAAACAAATTATTTGCCGCAATCTTATATTGCTGAAACAATGACGCCGAAAAAGGCCGGTGCTATAATTTTTAGCGTAAGATGTTCACGTGCAGCTGCGAGAACAACACAGAAACACCGGAAGACCCGAATCTACTCTACAGAGTCCGCCCGCGGCTTTTGCGGGCAGACCGGAAAGGCGGCATTTATGGCCAATTTATCTGTCAATTACTGCGGCGTCAACTACCGCAATCCTCTGGTTCTCGCATCGGCCACGCCCGGCTGGGACGGTGAAGCCATGCGTCTGGCCGGCGAAGCCGGGATCGGCGGCGTCATCCCCAAGACCATCGGCCCCAAGCAGGACTGGGCGGATCATCCGCGCAACGGCAGAATGTTCCTGCATCGCTACAACGGCAAGCCCATCGGCCAGGTCAACATGGAGCTGTTCTCCACCATGACCCGCGACGTGTGGATCGACCGTGAGCTCGAGATCGCCAAGAAGAGCGGCGCGACCATGCACATCAGCATCCTCGCCATGCCCGATCCCGATGATACGGCCCGTCTGGTCGAGGATATCCAGAACACCGGCATGGTCGACCTGTTTGAGCTGAACGTCTCCTGTCCCATGCCCGCGTCCACCGTCGGCATGCACATCGGCAAGAACCCGTCTTTGCTGAAGCGGCAGATCGAGGCCGGCAAGTCCGTCGCCAAGGTCCCGTTCACGGTCAAGCTGACCCCCAACGACTGCGATCTCGTCGAGGTCGCCACCGTCGCCAAGGAGGCCGGCGCAGACGGCCTGACTATCAGCAACTCCATCCGTTCCTTCGCCGGCGTCGATATCGAGACCGGCCATCCCTACCTGCGCAGCTACGGCGGCTATACCGGCCCGGCCATCCGCCCGATCATCATGCGCAAGCTCTCTGAAGTCGCCCGCAACGTGGACATCCCGCTGTCCGGCGTCGGCGGCGTCGGCAGCTACCGCGATGTGGTGGAATATATCATGCTCGGCGCAACGACGGTGCAGCTCTGCACGTCCGTCATGTGGAACGGCTACGGCCAGATCACCAAGATCCTGAAGGATCTCGACGCCTGGATGGACCAGAAGGGCTATAAGTCCTTCGACGAGATCCGCGGCATCGCGCTTAAGGATATCACCACCGTCGAGAAGCTGGCGGAAATGCCGCCGCTGTTTGCCGAGATCGACGCGGACAAGTGCACAGGCTGCGGCCTCTGCAAGCGTTCGTGCTTCTATCGCGCGATCGAAAAGCAGGGCGACGTCTGCGCCGCCGACAAGAGCAAGTGCGACGGCTGCGGCCTCTGCGCCCAGCTCTGCCCGGCCAAGGCGATCACGCTGAGATAAGACATTGACACAGCATGGCACAGGCAGGCAGCTGCCTGCGCCATACTGTGCGATTTTCATATATGGAAACCATCGATATCAGACGAAAGAAAGACATGGAGGAAGACGTACTATGAAGAAAATCCTTGCATTGCTGCTTGCATGTATCATGCTGACGGCCGTTCTGACCGGCTGCGGAAATAAGAGAGCATCGACAGAAACCGCCGCACAGCCGGCCACGGCTGAGCAGACGGACGCCACCGCTTCTGACGGCGCGACCTATACGCTGAAGCTTGCACACGACGCCAACACGACCTCTGCCTACCAGCTCTCTGCGCTGGAGCTCAAGCGGATGATCGAAGAGAAGTCCGACGGCCGCATCAAGGTCGAGGTCTATCCGGCCCAGCAGCTCGGCTCTGCGCAGGAAATGATCGAAGGCATGCAGATGGGCACCATCGAGGCAACGCTCCTGCCGACGGCGAAATTCGGCGGCTTCGACCAGACCATGAACATTCTGGACATGCCCTTCCTGTTCCCGGATGAGGATACGCTGTATGAGATCATGAACGGAGAGCTCGGCGAGCAGGTCATGGCTGGTCTTCCCGATATCGGCATCCGCGGCTGCGCGTTCTACGGCAACGGCTTCAAGGCCATCACGAACAACATTCACCCGATCGAAAGCCCGGATGATCTCAAGGGCCTGAAGATCCGCACCATGGAAGCGCCGCTCATCATGTCGACCTATTCCGCCTGGGGCGCGAACCCGGTCCCCGTTGATTTCAGCGAGCTCTATTCCTCCCTGCAGCAGAACGTCGTCGACGGCCAGGAAAACCCGTATCTGACCATCTCGGATATGCGCTTCTACGAGGTCCAGAAGTACATGACTATCAGCAAGCACGCGTACCTCTCCTATGTTCTGACCTTCTCCGACGCGTTTTTGAATGGTCTGCCCGAAGATCTGGAGCAGATCGTGATGGACTGCGGCAAGGAATGCGTCCAGTATCACCGCGACCAGATGGCCGAGCTGAACCAGGGCTACTACGACAACATTGCCGCGAGCGGCATTGCCATCAATACCCTGACGGATGAGCAGCGCGAGGCGTTCAAGGACGCGTCTGCGTCTGTCTACGATGAATACAGGGACAAGATCGGCGGCGATCTGCTCGATGCGGTCGTTGCGGCCTGCGCAAAGTAAAGCGCCTGTGCGCTCGGAGGTTCTATGCTGAATAAAATCGATAAGGTGCTTACGCATGTTGAAAACGCGATCACAGGCTCTTTGTTTATCGCGTCGCTTCTGGTGCTCGGCTGGAACATCATCATGCGGAAGGTCTTCCATAACGCAAGTACCTGGGCGGAAGAAGCGATCCGCTATGCGATCATCTGGGTCACCTTTGTGGGCTCCAGCCAGTGCGCCAAGTCCGGCAACCACGTCGGCATCGACATTCTGGTCGAGGCGCTGCCCAAGGGCTGCAGAAAGTATGTCTATGCGTTCTCGTCGCTGCTGGCCTGCGGCTTCTGCGTGTTCTGCGCGTGGTACGGCTGGTCTCTGACCGACATGGTCATCACGAATAACCGCGTCAGCGCCGCTATGGAAATGCCCATGTGGATTCTGTATATCTCGATCCCCATCGGCTTCGGCCTGACGGCCATCCGCTTCCTGATCGGCGCGATCCAGAAGCTTCGGCAGGACGAAAAGCCGGCGATCGACAAGACGGATGACGGCGAGATCGACATCAGTATGATGTGAGGGAGGAAAACAGATGATTGCAACATTATTCATTGCGCTTTTTGTGCTGCTGTTTCTGGGAACTCCCGTCTTTGTCGCCCTCGGTCTGTCTGCAGTCCTCGCGCTGGTCGGTTTTTCCGACCTTCCGCTGATGGGTGTTGCCCAGCGTCTGATCAACGGTGTGGATAAATTCTCGCTGCTGGCGGTCCCGTTCTTCATTTTCGCGGCGAACGTCATGAAAAACGGCGGTATCGCCAAGCGGATCATGAACTGGGCTAAGACCATGGTCGGCAGCTCGCGCGGCAGTCTGGCGGTCACGACGGAGGTCTCCTGCATGTTCTTCGGCGCGGTCTCCGGCTCGTCTCCGGCGACGGTCGTTGCGATGGGCAGCATGATGTATCCGGAGCTGATCAAGGAAAAATACCCGAAGCGGTTTTCACTGGGCCTGATCACGGCGGCCGGTTCTGTCGCCATTCTGATCCCGCCGTCGATCAACATGATCGTCTACGGCACGGTCACAGGCGCGTCGGTCGGTGCGCTGTTCATGGGTGGCATCGGCGCCGGCCTGATCTATGGCCTGGCCTATATCGTCTACTGTCTCTGGTACGCCAAGAAATATAATATCCCCAAGGATGCGAATCAATAGTTGAACCGCAAGAGGAGGGCGGCGAAAGCGAGGGAGGAGAAGATGTGGAAGAGCAGACCGGCGCAGGAACGGACGT
>ERZ1106976.1664-NODE-1664-length-21641-cov-9.974382_pt1 | contig 21641 bp, 11 predicted proteins | sample MGYA00403687_ERZ1106976 | MGnify/ENA primary metagenome ERZ1106976 (study PRJEB35170, sample SAMEA104062446) | human gut metagenome | biome: human gut; feature: human-associated habitat; material: faeces | place: Denmark | collected 2013-02-22 ... | reverse complement strand
CGGCGATGTCTGCCACCACATTACCGGATGAACTGGTGAGTGTCATCGAGGATGTGGGCTTTATTGACTCCATCCCCCTTTGGGCGGTGACGCTGCTGGGCTCGCTCTTTATCTGGGTGCTCTCCCTTGTCATGATACTGACGGTGTATAGCCGTTTTTTTAAGCTCTATATCGCAACGGCCATCGCACCCATCCCGTTGGCCAGCTTTGCGGGACAGCCCTCCAGCAGTATCGGCGTTGCTTTTCTGAAAAGCTATGCCGCCATCTGCATGGAGGGCTGTGTCATCGTATTGGCCTGTGTGATCTTCTCTGCTTTTGCCTCGTCCCCGCCCGCCATTGCGGACGATACGCTGGCGGCAGCCACCATCGTATGGAACTATGTGGGCGAGCTGATCTTCAATATGCTGGTGCTGGTGGGCGCGATCAAGATGAGCGACCGCATCATCCGGGAGCTGATGGGCCTTGGCTGATTCAGCGCCACAGACCCTCTGTGCTGACGGTGTCTTCGCCGTTCTCCCGTGCTTTGCGAACACGGTAGGAGAAATACTCCATAGCGGCAGCGTCATCCCGTGCCTGCATAACAAGATCGCAGACAAAGCGGATCAGCGAAAGCAGCCAGGACAGCACCACCAGCCCTACAAGGGCGAACAGGATGCGGTCTGCCAGCACGGTATGGGCGCGATACCAACCGTGGAACACCGTCAGCATGGACACGGTGTACAAAAGCGGGATGGTCATCCGTGTCAGCGCGGCCAGCCGGGAGAGAAGCGCCAGGACGCCAAGCCCGGCGATCATCAGAAAAGCGATCATGTGTCACGACCTCCTTCATCGGGTTTGTGGCATAGTACCATGACTGCACAGACAAAGCAAGAGTCTGTTCAGCAAAACTCAGAAAAAACTCGGAGGTGATCCATTGGAGGTCCGCATCAACAAAGAAGTACGAAATTACCAGGAGAGTCTATTCTTCGGCCTGTCCCTACGGCAGTTGCTGTTCGCACTGCTGGCGGTCGCCGTGGCAGTGGGCGTATATTTCGGCCTGCGCCCTGTGCTGGGAAATGGGGAGATCGGCTGGGTCTGCGTGCTTGCAGCCTTTCCCTTTGCCCTGGGCGGCTTTTTTCAGTATAACGGCATGACGCTGGAACGCTTTCTGCTCGCGTATATCCGCTCGGAATTCCTGTTTCCCCGCAGGCTCGTGTTCAAATCGGACAACATATACGCCAAAGCTCTGGAAAATTCAACGATAAAGGAGGCTCTCAAACTTGATTAAAACTCTGCAAAATACACTGAAGCAGGACAAAGAAAGATTTACGGTTCCGAAATCTGTACAGGACATCATCCCCATCCGCCGCATCTGGCCGGATGGGGTCTTTCAATTTGGCAGCAAGTATTCTAAAACACTGCGTTTTAGCGACATCAACTACGCCATCGCCTCGAAAGAGGATAAGACAGCCATGTTTCTCAGCTATTCCGAGCTGCTGAACGCGCTGGACACCGGCTCCACCACGAAGATCACCATCAACAATAAGCGCCTGGACCGGCGCAATTTTGAGCAGGAGATCCTCATCCCGCCCAAGGGAGATGATCTGGACGGCGGACGCAAGGAATACAACGCCATGCTGCTGGATAAGGTTACCGATTCATCCAACAGCGTGGTGCAGGAACGCTACATCACCCTGTCCGTCCACAAGAAAAATGTGGAGGAAGCTCGCGCATTTTTTGACCGCACGGTCCATGACGCCTCTTTCCGTCTGAACCACATGGACTCCCACTGCGAGGAGATGGATGCGGCAGACCGACTCCACATCCTGCATGATTTCTACCGTGTGGGTGAGGAAAGCGAGTTCCGCTTTGACCTCCGGGAGAACATGAAAAATGGGCGCTCCTTCAAGGACGCCATCTGCCCGGACAGCATGGAATTCAAAAAGGATCATTTTATCATGGGCGGTAAATATGGCCGGGTGCTTTTTTTGAAGGAGTATGCCAGCTACATCAAGGATTCCATGATCAATGAGCTTACCAGCCTGAACCGCAGTCTCATGCTGTCCATTGATATCATCCCTGTTCCTACCGATGAGGCGGTGCGGGAGATGCAGAACCGCCTGCTGGGTGTGGAGACCAATGTGACCAACTGGCAGCGCCGGCAGAACGCCAACAATAACTTTTCTGCCGTTGTACCTTACGATTTGGAGCAGCAGCGCAAGGAGACCCGCGAGATGCTGGACGATCTCACCACCCGCGACCAGCGGATGATGTTTGCCGTGGTGACGCTGGTGCATCTGGCAGACAGCAAGGAAGAACTGGACAGTGATACGGAAACGCTCCAGTCCATTGCCCGCAAGCACCTCTGTCAGCTCACGACGCTGAACTGGCAGCAGGCGGACGGGCTGGTGACGGCGCTGCCGCTGGGCCTGCGCCGCATCGATGCCCTGCGCACACTGACCACGGAAGCGCTGGCTGTTCTCATGCCCTTTAAGGCCCAGGAGATCTGGGACCGGGGCGGCGTGTACTACGGGCAGAACGCCATCAGCAAAAATCTCATCGTGGCGGACCGCAGGCAGCTTCTCAACGGCAACGCATTCATTCTGGGCGTCTCCGGCTCCGGTAAATCCTTCAGCGCCAAGAAGGAGATGGTGTCACTGGCGCTGTCCACGCAGGACGATATCATCGTCATCGATCCGGAATCGGAGTACCGCCCCCTCATCGAAGGACTGGGCGGCCAGGTCATCAATATCTCCGCCACCTCACCCAACCATATCAACGCCATGGATATGGAGCAGGGCTATGGGGACGGAGAGAACCCCGTAGTGCTGAAATCCGAGTTCCTGCTCTCCCTCTGTGAACAGCTCATTGGGGCAGGCAAGCTGTCTGCCAAGGAAAAATCCGTCATCGACCGCTGTACCGCGCAGGTGTACCGGGACTATATCCGCAGCGGCTATCACGGCGCGGTCCCCACCTTGCAGGACTTCCACGCGGAGCTGCTCCGCCAGCCGGAAAAGGAAGCACAGGATGTGGCGCTGGCCATTGAGCTGTTTACAGACGGCAGTCTCAACACCTTTGCCAAGCCCACCAATGTGGACACCAATGCCCGTATCCTCTGCTACGATATCCGGGACCTTGGCAAGCAGCTTCTGCCGGTAGGAATGCTGGTGGTGCTGGACAGCATCTTCAACCGCATCATCCGCAACCGTGGGCTGAAGCGCAACACCTGGATCTATATTGATGAGATCTACCTGCTGTTCCAGCATGAGTACAGCGCCAATTTCCTCTTCACCCTGTGGAAACGAATGCGAAAATACCAGGCTTGCGGCACGGGAATCAGTCAGAATATCGAGGACCTGCTGCAGTCCCACACGGCCCGCACCATGCTGGCAAACAGTGAGTTCCTCATCATGCTGAATCAGGCGGCCACAGACCGGGAGGAACTGGCGCACCTGCTGAACATCTCAGATAACCAGCTTTCCTACATCACCAATGTGGACTCCGGGCGTGGGCTCATCAAGTGCGGCAGCGCCATCGTGCCTTTCGTGGATCATTTCCCCAAGAACAAGCTCTACCGCTTGATGACCACAAAGCCCTCGGATCTGGCTGCGTGATAGCTCATGGAGAAAATTAAAGAAAAACCGGCGCTGGGTGAGCGTGTCAAAGAGAAAGCTGTATCCGCTCCAAAGGAGCTTTTGCGCAAGGTGTTGGATGACGGCTCGGAGCGTCTGCGGACTCAGCTCCGGGATACCGCCCAGCAGGGGCGGCGGGATGAATATGGCGGCGACGCCATTGAGGACACCGCCGCCAGTGGCCTGCACCGCGCCGAAAAGGAACTGCTGAAGCAGCGCAAGAAGAAAAACACGGAGCAGAGCGCGTCACCCCAGGGTGACGCCTCTGCCCCCAGCTCCAACAGCGACGTGCCGCCTGTCATCCGCACCAGAGAGACTGACGCGGCGAGGGCAAGAGCGCCCTCACCGCCAGTGCGGGAGCAGGCACGGCAGGCGGCTATGAAGCAGGCAGTCAAGACGAAGAATGCCTATATCAGTACACAGCGGAAAACGGTCATGACGGCAGCACCGGAGCCGCAGCGGCAGGGCCAGCAGACATTCATTCAAGAGCAGGGCCGCAAAGCGTCCCGCCAGCAGGCGCAGCGCAGGCGGGCAGAGCGGCGGTTCCGGCACCAGGATGATCTGCGTGGAGATTCGCTGCGTACGGAAGGTTTCAAGCCAACCAGCAGGGGCAGAATCAAAGAGCGCGGCGGCATCCAGCCGCCGAAGAAGCGCCAGTTTCCCGAACCGAAAACACCGAATCACGTTGCAGGGATCGTGCCAAAAGCGCGTGAGGGCAGCAAATCTGCTGTGCTGTCCTCTGAACAGGCCATGCACTCAACCACCGTCCATGCGACTGCGGCTGGAACACACGCTGCCAGAGAAGCGGCCATGCAGATGGCCAAGCGGCAGCAGATGACAAAAGCGGCAGAAACCGCAACGCAGAAAACCGCGCAGGCGGCGGGCCGCGCGCTGCGCGCTATCATTGCCGCTGCCCAGAGTTTACTTGCGGCAATAGCGGCTGGTGGGAGCACAGTTGTAGCCATGGTGCTGGTGATTTGTCTGATTGGACTTCTGATCGTGTCGCCTTTTGGGATATTTTTCTCCGTAGAGGACAGCGGCACCGGCTACACCATGCCGGAAGCTGTCAGCGTATTGAACGGCGAGTTCGCCGCTCGGATCGAGCAGATCAAGGCAGAGAACCCCTACGATGAACTGGACATGGACAACGCTGGCAGCGCCGCCATGATCTCCAACTGGCGGGATGTGCTGGCTGTTTATGCTGTGCGGACCACCACGGACAACGCTTCGCCGGATGAGGTCGCTACGCTGACCGAAGAAAAAATGGAGATCCTTCGTGAAATCTTCTGGGACATGAACACCATCACTTATTGGACGGAAATAGTACCAGGCGGCAAAGATGAAGCGGATACAGTCATTTTGCATATCACCGTCACGGTAAAGGATCACCTGCAGATGGCGGATGAGTACCGATTCAACGCAGATCAGCGAAAGCTGCTGGAAGAACTCATGCAGCCGGAGTATCAGGAACTATTCGCGGCGCTCACCGGCAGCTACCAGGACATTGAGCTGAGTCCCGACGAGGTAGCGAAGATCATGGAAAACCTCCCCGCCGATCTCAGCGAGGCACGCAGAGAAGTTGTGCTGACAGCATATCAGCTCTTGGGCAGAGTCCATTATTTTTGGGGAGGAAAATCTTTGGTAATCGGCTGGGACTCCCGCTGGGGAATGCCGATGGAGGTCACAGCCGAGGGCAGCTCCACCACCGGCACTGTGCGGCCCTTCGGACTGGATTGTTCGGGAATGGTGGATTGGGTGTTCTACAACCAGAGCGGTGGACAATACGTCATTGGGCATGGCGGTGGGGCCACTGCCCAGCACAGCTACTGCACCCCCATTGATTGGAGCGACGCCCAGCCGGGCGACCTTGTATTTTACCCGGAGGACAGCCATGTTGGCATTGTTTGCGGCTTTGACAGCAGCGGCAATATCATGGTCATCCACTGCGCCAGCGGATACAACAATGTGGTGGTCACAGGGAAAGCTGGATTTACCACTGTCGCAAGACCGGAGTTTTATCAGGAGTAAACAGCAGAGGACCTCTGTCCATAGAACGGCGTCCGCAGGCAGAGGTCCTCATGATGTGATTTTCGCATTTCGGAAGAAGCATGTGCGAACAGCCAGACAATCTACGCCCGGACAGCTCATCCGCGCTTCAGCTCCAGCCGGACATTCCCGTTTTCATCGATCTGTAGGGTCATGTGCTTGATATGCCGTTCAAAGAACTGCTTTCGCTCAGAGGGCGACATTTCGATCCGGGTATTTCTCAGGGCGGCGTCAAACATATCATTGACATTCAGGTGGACAGTGCTGTCAATCCAGCGGTACATCTCCTGAAACAGCGCCTTCTTCTTAATGTCTTCACTGTTGCCGGAATAGAAATCATCCAGATAGCAGTAGAAAATACCGGCGTCTGCGAGGGCGGTCTTCATGTCCGGGCCACACTTCTCATGCTCGATCATCACAAGGAAATCGGCACCCGGCAGGGACGAGATCAGTCCCCAGTAGTCTGAATCGCTGGAGACGATCACAAAGGAATCCACATGGTTCTGATAATGCTCCTGACAGGCGCGTGCAGTCAGCTTGATGTCCACAAGAGACTTGTTCTGCTTGATCCGCTCGGTCATGATGTGCTCGACAGGGATCTCCGTATAGCTTTCGAGGATCCGCCATGCGGTCACGGTGTGGATATCATCGAAAAGAAGGATCGTCGTGATTTTCTGCATGATCTCGCGGTCAAGATTCCTGAGCGTCGCACACAGCTTGTACGGGTCGGAGTTCTCGCAGTCCACAACGATGACCGTCTTTTCACTGGCATTGACGAAATCGTAGATGTTGTTCTTCACAAAGGCACCGGCATCCGAAACCTTGCTATACTCGGTAAAGGCATCGCAATGCCACTGGTAAAGCAAGTCCGCAAACTTCCTGTCGCTGTACAGGATATTGCCCTCATCTGCCGGCACCCAGTTGATATACATCTGGTAGGGATAATAGGACAGGTTTGCGTAGTAAAGGCTGGCCGCAGCTTTGGTTCCGCTCTCAGTCAGGCCGTCCGGCATGAGGAACAGTTCCTTGAGATATGCCCAGCTGATCCAGACTGGAAACAGGCCCTTGCAGTTATTGATACGGTCGGAGATCAGCCGGTTGATCTCTATCACATGATGGCAGAGTTTTGTGCTGGATTTTTTGATGAAGTTGACGCCGTCATCCGAAAGCTGCTGAAGGCTGGCGGAAGGAATGAACTCCGGCATGGAGAGCAGCCCACGGTATTCCATGTGGATCGTATCATTGATCCTTTTATAATTGCGCTCAATAGCGGTTCGGATGATGCAGAGATTGCGGATGATCCGGGCGTTTTTATCCCGTTCCAGCTGATCGTATAGCTCCAGCTTCGGCGGCTCATGTTCATTTTCAAAAATGCGCAGAGGAACACCAATCAGATAGGCAACTTTTGATACAAGCTCATAGGTATGGTCTTTGCGCGGCGCCCTTGCGGGCGCAAGCGTCTTTTCGCCCGGTGCGGTGGTACAGCCCATCATTGGTTCCTCCTGTGCAGTTAGTCGCCCAGCCTGTTCGCAGGGAATGGCTATGGTGTCATAAGCGATTTAACAAATCCATTATACCATAGATAGCAGCGTCGTTCCTATCTGTGTTTCAAAAAAATCATTTTTTGTGATGCCGCACATCACGAGAAAAGGGGCGGCGCGCTCGCAGTGCCGTCCCTTGCGGAATGAAGCGATTTTATGGCAAGCGGGAGATCTCGGCGATCTCCCGCTTGTACTCAAAAACCTTTTGCGAACCAGTCCGCATCGCTGCCGCTTACTTCATGCAGCGGTACAGGAACGTCACGATCTGCGCTCTGGTGCAGTTTGCATCGGGAGAGAAGGTCGTGGGGGTCGAGCCGTTGGTGATGTTCTCCTTGACGGCCCACAGCACCGCGTCGGCGTAGTAAGCGCCGGCGGCAACATCCGTGAACGGGTTGCTGCTGCCCGCTGCGGGGGACTTCTCAGCGCGCCACAGGAACGTCACAATCTGCGCTCTCGTGCAGTCCGCGTTGGGAGAGAATGTCGTGTCGCTGGTACCCTTGGTGATCCCGTTCTCGATTGCCCACAGGACGGCGCTGTGATAATAGCTGCCTGCGGGAACGTCGGTGAACGGCATGGCCGTGCTCTTGGGCGCGGGGCTACCCGCCGCGCGCCAGAGGAAGGTCACGGCCTGGGCGCGGGTGCAGATGCCGTCGGGGGAGAAGGTCGTGGTGCTGGTGCCGGTGGTGATGCCCTTACCGACCGCCCAAATCACTGCATCCGCATAGTAGCTACCTGCGGGAACGTCCACGAAGGATGTCTGTGCATTACTTTTTTTCGCAAAGACGGCCTTGATCTCGACCTTGCTGGCAGGCTGCGTAAAGGTGAACGTTCCGTCGCCGTTGTCTGTGAGCTCCAGTTCATTGCCCTCCGCATCAATGACGGACAGCAAACTCAGCACATAACCGCTGTTCGCCGTAACCGTAATGGTCACGCGCTCACCGGGCTTGGCATAACGCCGGCTCGGCGTCACTCCACCGTTTCGAACAGAATTGTCCACGCTGACCGGATAGGTAGACTCGTTGCCACCGCTTCCGCCTGAGCCGCTGGAACCGCCTGTGCTGTCGGCACTGCGGGTCGTGATGTTCAAAGCTGCTGCATGATAGGAATCAGGCTTTGCGGGATCCTGAAAGATCTCCACGCCGCTTTGCGTCAGCGCGGTGCTGCCCTGCGCTTTGACGCGCAGCTGGAACTGCATTACCTGAACGCCGGAAGAAACCTTTTCTGCGCTGGTGCTGGCGCGATTGACATAGACACGGTCGATCACACCATCCTCATCAAAGTCGAGCGGTGAAGCGGAAAATACCGCCCGTTCCTGCTCGCCGTTTTTCACGGTATATACCGAGAGACTCTGATCCACATAAGTAAAGTACGCGGGATCGAAGCGCACATAATCCTGCATTGCGTAGAGGTCGAATTCCCCTGCGCCGCTTTTAGAAAGACTCAGCGTCACTGTGATCGTATCTCCGACTGCCGGAGAGCCTTCCGTCTGTACGCTGAACGCATAATCGCCCGACGCGGCAAAGGCTGTGCTCACGAGGGAGCAGCAGAGAATAGCCGCGACAAGCAAAGAGAGTATTTTTCTCATATCTTCCTCCGTATGGGGCAGGCAGGCGCAGATGCGCCTGCCTGCTGATCATTTGTCAGTTCGAACCGACATACTTTCTCAGGATGCACATAATGTCCTCTGTCGAAACTTTTTTGTCGCCATTGACATCCATTTCAAGGCGTTCCTTCTCCGTCAGCACATACAGGCGCGCGACACTGTGCAGCTCATCGTTGATCATGCCGCCGTCCGCGGGCGTTACCGTATTGCTTCCGTTGATGTCGCCGGTGTAGGAAAGCGTCTGCTCAGCCACGCCTGCATTGAACGCAAGCTTGGCCGTCAGCGTCTCTGCGGTTTCATCCTTGCCAACGATCTTGACATAGGCACCGTACTTGGAAGACCAGTACATTTCCTCGCCGTTCAGCAGGTAATTGCCGGCGTCCAGCTTGCCTGTTGCCAGCACCGCGATCTTCTTGTCAGCGCTCAGCGCAATGTAGGAATCCTTGCCAATGAAGTCCCAGCTGCCGTCCACCGTCTGTGCTGTGATGGTCAGATTGCCCGTGATGGCGTCGCCGCTGATGGTGTAGGAGCCATCCGCGTTCTTCGTGACCGTAACAGCGTTCTCGCCGATCTTCGCTGTGATGCCGATGACAACCTTGCCGTCAACCGTCGGCGTAAAGGTAAGGTCTGTGTCGTGGGTGGCGGAGGTGATGGGCTGGTCATTCTTGTCCGTCAGCGTCAAGCCAGCGGAAAGAGTAAGTTCATAAGTCGCGTGCGTAAACTTCGCCATGTAGGTAACAGCACTCGTGATCTTCTCATTTGCAAGATTCGTAATCTTCGTACTGTCCTTGTACCAGCCCTCAAACTGATAGCCGGGATTTGGCGTCACAGTTGGGACATTGTCTGCACCCAGCGTGCTGCCCTTGACGACCGTCTTCTCCGCGAAGGCAACCGAGCCGTTACCATCAGTGTCAAATGCAACATCCACGGTTTGCTGAGACTCCACTGTGATGGCAACATCGCCGGTAATGGCTGCACCATCAATGCTGATAGTGTACGTGCCGTCAGCGTTTTTGTTCACGGTTGTCGCTGTGCCCTCACCGATTTTGTAGCTGACACTACTGACCAGATACCCATGATTTACCGTCAGCTTGAAGAAAACGCCGGTGCCGTGCACAACTTTGTTAGTATCATAAATACCGGTCATTTCGGAAACGGAGATAATCGCGCTGTCCGGCAAAGAGATGCTATAGGTACCATTTTTGTACATCGCCGTGACAGTCATGTCCTCAATGACGACAGTATCGTCCGCAACGCTCCACTTGTCGAATGCATAACCAGCATCGGGCGTCACTGTTGGTTTAGTAACAGCCTCTAATTTTGTTCCGGCGTCCACGATCAATGTCGCTGTGTCAGCCAGAGTACCATGATCCCCAGCATCAAAGGTGATCGTGCACTGTTGGACCGTCTTCGCATAAATGGTCACTGCGCTGTTGAAGGTCGCGGTCGCGTTTTCGCCAAACAGGGATGCAGTAGTATAAGAAGTTTTGCCCGCATACCAGAGGCTTTCATTCTTTAATTCATTCGCCAGACGATAGCCATCCGCCGCTGTCACAGCAGGTGCGTTTGCTCTTGTTGTGAAGGTTTGATCCGTGTAGAGGCCGGCGGTACCTTCCTTCGCGTAGAAGGTCTTATTCCCATTGACAAGCGTGTAGGTATTTGCGCTATCGACTGTGAAGGTCACCGCGTAGAACGCTTTCGTCACGACTTCAACGGTCACCTTTCCAGTGATTTTACTGCCTTCGATGGTGTAGACCCCATTTTGATCAGGAGAAATCGTAGTAGGTGCTGTTGCCTGATCGCCGATCCGATAGCCGACCGATTCCACAACATACCCATTGTTCGGCGTGACCGTGAAGGTGACGCTCTGTCCGTAGGTCGCCTTGTCAGCCTCAACGCCAGCGGTAACACTGACCGTGGAGTGGTTCTTCGTACAGGTAAAGTCATAGCTCTGCGCGGTGAACACCGGCGTCAGGGTGATGTCGTCCTTGACTTCGTAAGTGTTAGTGTCGACCGTGCTGCTTTCGGTGCCGACCTTCCAGCCGGTGAAGGCATAGCCGGTGTTTGCCGTCGCCGTCGGGAGATTTGCTGCGCTCAGCTTTGTGCCGTCATCCACCTTGATCGGAGCGTCAGTGCTCAGTTTGCCGCCCTCCACGCCGTTTGTGTCGAAACTGATCGTCCAGACCTTGGTGGTTTGCAGGTCGAAGGCCTTGCTGTCTGTAAAGGTCAGGCCCTTGATCGCGTCGAAATCGGCATATTCCGCCGCGCCGCACTTCCAGAGGTTTTCGCCCGCCTTGTCGTTCAGGCGGTAGCCCTCATCGGCGCTCACACGGACAGTGGCCGTCGTCTTGCGGGCCGCATCGCTGTAAAGACAGGTCTCGCCGTACTTGGCATAGAGGGTCACGTTCTTCTCATCGTTGATGGTGCCGTTCCCCGCCGTCAGCGTCACCTGGAGGTCATGCAGATTGACGGTAAGCGGGGCTTCCAGAGAGACGGTATCTCCCTTTTGCTGGCTGAGCTTGGTCATTTCCAGACCGGTGAGCTTGATCTCCGTAGCTGCGTTCACATCCGTATTGGCGGTAAATGTGATTTTTACAAGTGCGGTAGCGTTCGCGCCGTCAGTACCGAGAGCAATGCCCTTTTTGCTGTCAACCACATAGCCGGTCTTGCCGTTCTCCGGATTTTGTTCCAGCGAGCCGCCGGTAACAATGGCGTTTACCTCGCCCAGCGTCAGCTTGTCGCTGTCGAAAACAGGAGTAAAGCCGAAGGAATTGATGCTGCCGTTGCCAAAGGCGGAAACGGTCACTGTTACGGTCTCACCGGCGTTGTAATGAGTCTTGTCCGCGGTCAGACGCAGCGTATAATTGCCCACCACGCGCACGGCATAGAATCCTTCCGTGTCCGCCTCGGGAGCAAGGGATGTGCTGCTCAGGAAGGTGCACTTGATCTGGCCGTCAAATTTTCGGATCAGATCGGTGGGATAGACCGTATTCTTGAATGCGCCGCCGGAGAGCTGAATGTTGCCGGCAATAGCCGCATGATCCATGTTCAGCGCAAAGCCGTTGCCGCTGCAGATGATCTTGCCGCCGGAGACGGTGCAAACGGGGCTTGCATTCTGGGTCGCCACGTAGATGCCGTTGTTCCCGCCGGTGATGGTACCGCCGGAAACATGGAACGCGGCGTTGTCCACTTTCAGGCCGTTGCCATTCGTGGCCTTAATGGTGCCGCTCTCGATGTTCACCACCGTGCCTCTATCGTTGGCGAGGATCGCGGATTTTTCCGCTCTTGTCGCCGTGTGTTTGTAAACACCGGTGCCGACAGAATCCTTGAAGGTCAGGGTCGCGCCGCCGGAGACGGTGATGCCGTTTTCAGCGGTGTCCGCCGTCAGTTTGCGTCCGTTGAGGTCGATGGTGACGCTCTTCGTCACGGCGACCGGCTCGGTCTCCGTGTCATCCTCGTTCAGCTTGATCTCCGCGCTGTTGTAAGTGCTGGAGGCGTTCAGCGCGTCCGCGGCGGCCTTCAGGCCGGTGTAGTTCTTGGAAGTGCCGTCAACGGTCAGGGTCACGACCTTGGCGGACGCGGTATCGAACTTAGCGGTCACCGCCAGGTCTGAGGTAACGTTGGTGACTTGATTGTCGGCGTATACCTTGCCGGATTCGTCCTCCCACTTGCCGTTGAAGGTGTAGGTATAGGTTTCGTCCGCAGCCTTGGTGGGAGCAGAACCGGTATAGGCCGCCGTGCCGTTTTTCCCGCAGGTGACGGTTTGCAGCACGGTGTCGCCGTTCTTGAAGGTCACGGTGTATGCCGTCTGGAGCGTGTACCAGCCGTCTTCACCGGCAACCAGCTTCTGACCCGCAGGGTAGGTGATGGCAACGCTGCCCTCATACTTTTCCGCGCCCTTGGTGCCCTTGTACTTGCCGCCGGTGAAGTTGATGACGGGCTTTCTATCCTTGTAGGTATCACCATAGCTTGAAAGATCCGGGGTTGTTCTTATTGCGTAGCCGTTAGTGCCCTCAACAATGCTGTTCAAAGTCCGGATCTCAGGAGAGATGCAGTCGCCGCTTCCAAAGTCTTCCAGCAGAATTCCGTCGGGGCCGGTGATGGTGCAGCCGGTCACGCCTTCAAGTGTTCCGCATTTCACATCCAATGCCGCTACACTATAATCCGGATCATCACAACGCATCGTAATGGTGCAGTTTTCAATCGTGCCGTAATGTTGGTCGCCGTACCCATCTAAGAACACAGCAGCCGGCTTTCCCCCTATGGTTGCGCCGCCCTCAAAGACAGAATCGGAGAGTTTTCCTATTCTGCCATTGTACTGATACAAGGCAGCGGTTCTGTTGGCGTGGAGCTCGCAGTTTTGAATCGTTGTGATCGTGGCGTCCTCCTTGCCATAATAGGCACAGGCAAAGCCATGCATCTCATCATCAGCAAAGGTGCTCTCGCTGACGAGCTTGACGTTTTCCATGCAAACCGTTCCATGATTGGTCAGTGCGCCGTAACTATCAAAAGAAACAGCCGCCGTCTCATTCAGCTGAACCACGCCCTTGTCCGTCAGGGCGGTGCTGCTGATCAGAGCCAGGTTACCGTTATTGACGATGGGGCCGTACCCCTCCCAATTAGTTGTCTTATCACTAACGCCATTCGCTGACAGGGTCTTGCCGTTCAAGTCCAGTGTGACGGTTGTCCCGGACTGGATCACCACATAACCCTTTGCCAGGTCAACATTTTTCAGCAGCTTGACCGTGCCGCCGGTATAACTGTTGACAAAGTTCTGCAAGCCGTTGATGGCCGACACAACGCCAATGGCCGTCTGGCCGTTTGCGGCAGTTGCATAGCCCGCGGCGATCATGGCGCTGCTGGCCCAGATCGCATGATAGGTGGTGTCTGCCGTAATGACCGCATCGGTGCTGGCCTCCGTGCCGGTGATCGTATCATCCACGCTGCTCAGCACATAGCTCGTGCCGTCCACCGCATACCAGCCAAGGAAGCTCTGGCCATCGACTGCCTCGGGTGCCGCCGGGATTTCGGTCAATTTTCCGCCGTTAGCCACGGTCTCGCTTTTTACCACGGAATCGCCGTTCATGAATTGAACCGTCCGCTCCGTTGTGTTGGCCTTCACCGTGATCGTGCCGGGAACGAAGGTCACGGGGAGAGCCTGCCCGGAGGCATTGGCAAAGCCGGAAACTTTCATCAATGCAGATGTAGTTTCAAGCGGTTCAATGCTGACAGTCGTAGTGCCCTTCGCTGCATCTTTAGCAGTAAAAGTCAACGTTGCGATTACGCCGTTCTTTGTGTTGTCTCTCGTAGCCGCAGTTGTAAATATTCCTTCGCTCGGATTTACAACAAGCTCAGATTTCAGGATGCTGTCATCACTGATGTCCTCAATGTTCGTGAGTTCCAGCATGGTCTTGTCGTACACAACTTGCAGTTGGAAATTGTTGAAGCCCAGATTATCTGCAATTCTGACATCAATGCTAAAGGAATCTCCTGCATTTACTTCCGCGCTACCCGCAGTAACCGTTGCCGCATCTGCTGCCAGAGCGGTTGTCGGCAAAAGCGACAGCAACATTGCCAGTGTAAGAAACACGGCTAAGAGTTTTTTTCGTTTCATTGTTCTTCCCCTTTAACAAATATTAAAGTGTAGGAATCAATTTTGCGACATAGCGCAAAATTGTCGATGCATCGTTTGAAGTTATCGCGCCATCCAAGTCCACATCAGCAGTCAGACTCGCAATCTCGCTGAGATAAGGTGGAATCTTCGCCACTTGACGCAGGACGGTCGATGCATCATTCGATGTTATCGCACCATCTAAGTCCACATCACCCTTCAACACACTGGTCACAATGATGGTCACATCATCGCTCACTCCAGTTACTGTGTAGGTTCCCTTTTCGTCAGGCTTGACGGTGACAGCCGCGCCGTCTCCCATCTGCACCTGCACCAGATGCGTATATGCGCTCTTGAGGGTCGTCACGGTAAAGGTCAGCGTATCGCCGGTTAAGTCATAGTCCACATTGGTGCAGCTGTTGTCAGCCTCGTTATAGCAGGTCTTGTTGACCGCCGTGATCTGATACTGGGACGGTGCAGCCGCGCCCGCCGCCCAAGCGCCGGTCATGGGCTGGTCGATGGTAACCGTTTCGTCGGCATACACCGGCTCATAGCCGCTGTTGCCGTTGATGCTCTCGCCATTGGTGACATACTTCACCGTGTAGCTGGGCAGGGTAAAGACATCATTGCCGACAGCGTGGTACTCCCCTGCCGTCAGGTTCTGCAATGCGCCGCCGATGTTCGCGCGGGCGGTGAAGCCTTCAAAGATGGCGGTATTGTCCGCATAATAACCCTGGCCGCCGTCCCGCACATCGTTGGTGAGCACAGCGCCCTTCGCAATGGAGATACTTCCGGAGCCGGTGCTCTGCACCACGCCGCCAAAGGATGCGCCGCTACTGACCGCCAGTTTTCCGCCGTCCACCGTCAGTTCGCCGCAGGCGGAGAAACCGCTGTTCTTCAACTGTTCCGTAGACGCATATTGCACGCCGCTCATACTTCCCTGCTTCAAGCCGTCCAGCACGTAGAGGGAGCCGCCCACCGTCAGGGTCGCCTTGCGTCCTACGGTCAGGGCCGCGCCGGGCATGACCCGCAGATGATGCTGGATGGCATACTCGCCGCTGTTCAGCGTCATCGCCATGTTATAGGGCAGCGGGAAGCCGCATTTCCCCGTGCTGATCTGAACGCCCAAAACATTCATTTCCAGTGCGCCAAAGGTCATGCCGCCGCTGACGGTCCAGTTCTCCCTGCCGATGCCGGGGAACTCGGAGACCTGCTGCTTAGGGTCATAGGTTCGGGTGATGGCAGCGCCGTTCGCCAGTTGGAACAGTCCGCCAGAGGCAACAATGGGGATCTCCACCTCATTGTAGCTGTCATTGCCATACAAGCAGCCCCGTCCGTACAGGGTGCTGCTGCTGTCGAGCACCAGAGTGCACTGAATGTTCTGCATAGCATAGCGTTTAAAGGGCGCCGCGTTTGCTTGATAGAGATTTTTTAGGTTGTTGCCGCCGGCAAAGTCGCAGACGATGAACGGCTCATAAACCTTGCCGCCGCCAACAGCCGTTACCGTGCCGGAGCCGGTGATAAGGCCCCAGCTGTCCAAGGTGCCGTTCACGGCGATCGTTCCCTCGTTGATGACGCCGCCATAGGCACCGTTGTTATGGCCCTGATAGCAAAGAGTCATTTTTCCCATCTCAGCGCCAAGCCGCAGGGTTCCGTTTACCGTCAGCGTTACGCCGCTGTTGACCGTCAGCAGGCGGAAAGGCGTTGCCGTGATTTTGTTGTCTTTGCTGGCGCCGCCGTTTTTGTAATCCGCGGTGTAATGCTCCTCGTAGGGGATGTAGAGCGTTACGCCGGTGGGGATCTCGGCGTCCTGTGTCAGTTCCGTGTCCTTGAGCAGAAATACCGTGCTGCCGGATCGCGCGTCTGTAAGCGCGAGGGAAAGACTTTTGAAGAACAAGCCGCCGCGGCGGGCTTCATAGGTTCCAGTCTGCGCGAAAACAGCGCTGACCTTCATATTGTTGTTGACGGTCATCGAGTATGTCAGCTCGTCCGAGAGGAACGTACCGGCGGCGTCCACCCAGCCGTAGAACTGACAGCCGTCTTTTGGCTGCGCCGTCAGCGTGACGGCGGTTCCCGCTTCGTAGCTTCCCGCGCCGGTGACATCGCCGCAGTTATTATCGTAGGTCACCGCCAATTCCGCAGAGGTGTTCGTGGCGAAGGAAAAGTTCCGCAGCCATGCGCAGTCGGAGCCGGAATCCGTGCTGCCGTTTTTCTTATAGGCAAAGTAAACGTCCGATGCGCCATCCACTGTGACGGAGCCGTCCGCCCAGTCAAGCTCGCCATAGAAGCGCTGGTATCCACCCGGCAGACCGGAATATGATGAGCCTGCCGTGATCTCCGTCCCCACGCCGATGACCAGAGAGTCGGGATTGTTTTCCGTCAATGCGCCCTCCGGGATTCCTGTGTCATCCGTTTTATAGGAGGAAGAAACCTTATATTGGAAGTGCAGCACACCCGCCTGAGGAACGGTTACCTTGATGGCGGAAACGGTTTTGCCCTCCCTGGCGTTGCCGGACTGCAATACTCCATCCGCCACCGTCCAAAGGCGGTCGCCGCCTGTTTGCACGGTAAGATCAGTCGGTGATTCATAGCCTGTGATTGACTGATAGTTGTCATAGGCCGCCGTATTTACGGTCAACGCGCAGAGAAGCGCGGCGAGGAAAAGATGCCTTTTGGTCACTTTTAAAAGCTTCACGGCTCGCATCCCTCTCTTTCTTCTTCTTTTGAAATAGTACCTTTGGACGGGAGCAATATGCTCCCGTCCAAAGGATGATTTATGCTTACATCATACGGAAAAGCTGACGATCACCGTAACATTGTCGGTTGCGTCAATCACGCCAACCAGGTTGTCAAACTGCTGAACGAGTTCCTTAACCATCATTGTCGCATCCGTCTTGCTTTTCAGAGAGGACAGTGCGGTGGAAAGGGCACCCATCTCCTCCGCATCGAGCGTAATGGTGATGGTGCAATTGTCCTTCAGCGTGGCAACGCTGCTGCCGACGGCCAGCGTGGTGCCGGCGGGGAGGTAAGCGGTGATCGTGCCGCCCTGATCATCGCAGGTGCTCAGCTTGACATGGTTACGAATGGTCTCGTTGAGGGCATTCATGTTGTTGAAGTTGTCCAGCGTCAGGTCGCCGACCTCGCTGCTCGTGAACTCCAGCTTTTCAGTGCCAATCATCAGATAAGCGCCGTTCCTGATTACGATCTTGCTGTCATTGCTCTGCGTCGTTGCCTCGACGTGAGAGGTCAGTTCCTGCCAGGCGGCACTGGCCTCCGCGGGATTAGTGGTAGCGGTGATCGTGTACATACTGGGGTCAGTCGTCTTGTCGATCGCGCCAAGGGTATAGGTGCAGCTCTTGTCGCCGATGGTGGCATTGATGGTAGCACCCTCAAATCCGTAGCAATTCGGCAGCCAAGTATTAAGAGCGACCTCTGTTCCGCCAAGGCCGGTGCTGATGGTCGTGGTGTGAGACTTCTCACCCTCCACGCCCAGAGATGCAACATTCTTCATCATTGCCGTCAGGGCAATGCTGCCCGCATTGACGGTTGCACCGTCCTTGGGCAGAGTGATCGTCGCCGTGTAATCCCCGCCAACGGTCATATCCACCGTGCTGCCGGAGGTAACGCCAAGGTAGAACTTATAGGGGATCTTTTCATTTTCGGTAGCATTGCAACGACTGCAGGTACGAGTCTTCTCACCGTCGTTCCCGTTGACAGCGTGTTCTATAACAGTGTACGCGCCCCAGACATGACCCAATGCGGCGATGGCCTCGGTTTTGGTCGCGCCGCAGGTCGTGCAGGTGTAGGTCTTGACTCCAGCCTCTGTACAGGTCGGTTCCTTCGTCACGACGCCTGCATCCCAGGTGTGGGTGTGCTGCGCCGGAGGCGTATAGCTGCCGCCGGAGGAACCGCCGGAGCTTGCGGACTCCTTGTTCACGGTGGTGGAAGTTCCGGGCTTGACAGTGGTTTCCTTACCCTTGGCGTCAGTCACAGTGATCTCGCTTCTGCCCGTGTTTTTGACTTCGGTGTTCTTAGTCTCAACGGTCACGTCAGTGTCAGACGCAACACTTTTCACCGTGCCGGAGCCGGTAACAGCAGCGCCCGGTGCACTGTTGGCAACATTGTCGATGGTCGTTCCGCTGCCTGCGGCAACAACTGCGCCGGAAGCGCTCTCCGTCAGAGCGATATTTTTAATGTGCGAACCGTTTTTCGTCTCGACCTTGCTGTCCACGCCGCTGATCGTCACGTCATCTGCCGTGGCGTTGTCCAGAATGACCGTGGAGTGATTGCCGGTGATCGCAATGCTGCCGATGTTTTTGCTGCCGCTGACGGTCACGACGATATTGTCGGTGGGGATAAGCAGGCAGCCGATGGTTCCGCTGACGGTCACATCGTCCGCCACAACGAGGACAATGCCCTTGCCATTGGCATTGACCGTCTCGCCAGCCTTGTCCGCATAGGTGCCGATGGCGCGGTCAAGGATCGTGACGGTGGCTGCGCGGGTGATGTTGTTCTGAGGAGCCAGCTGGTCGGCAGTCACGCCGCCCACAATACCGGCTCTGATCAGAGCAGCCAGCATGCCCCGGGCATAGGACGCCACCTGCGCACCGTCCGTGAACTGCGTCAGATCGGGGTTTTCGATGGGCTCGATACCCAGAGCGCGGCCCAACATGACCATGGCGCGCTCACGGGTAATGGACGCATTCGGCGTCACGGTGCCATCGCCGTTTCCTTTCAGAATGCCAGCGGCGGCACAGCGGTTGATGGCGTCATAATACCAGGCGTCCGCCGGGTTATCGATGAAGCCTGCGTCCTTTGCGGCGGGCAGCTTCAGGAGTCTTGCCAGAATGGTGGCGAGCTGTGCACAGGTAAGCTGACCGTCCGGGTCAAACTTGCCGTTGCTGCCCTGGATAATGCCGTAGCCGCTCCAGCGTTCGATGGAGGCCTCGGCCCAGTGGCCCGCGGTGTCGCCGTAGGTAGGCTCCGCCGCACTTGCGCCTACCGTGAACAGACTGACTGCCATGGCAAACGCAAGAATGAGAGATAATGCTTTGCGTTTCATTTTGATCCTCCTATGAGAGATTTATATATTCTGCGGCTCCCCGCAGTTGAGCACCTATTACATTAGTGTGTCGGTTTCTCCGGCTGCCCGGCTAAGATCGCCGTACATTGGCTCAGCGGCCTGCCTGCGCAAACAGGGCAGCCGCAGCGCTGTTTTCCTGTACGGCTGCTGATGACCGATTTCCACGCATGGCCGTTTTCACACAGCCACCAGGCCTTCCGGCTGCTGCCGGGCGTCACCTGCTGCGGCGTGAAGCTGCCGTTAAGGGTTGGATGCCATTGCGACGCGATCACCGGCTCCTTGGTCTCCAGATCATTAAATCCCGGCAGAACCTTGCGGTTGGTGCAGTACGGGCAATCGCTCCCCTTATTCACACGGTGGGCGATGACCGCACAGAAGGAATGGCCCTTGTCACAGAGCCACCACACGCGGCGATTGGAATATGCGCTCACCGCCTCCGGCGTCAGCGCACCGTTCTTTTTCCGATCCCACTGTTCAGCAAGCTGCGGATGCAGCGAAGCGAGATCATTGAATCCGGACAGGACCTTTTGTCCCGCGCAGAACGGACAGCCTGCATTTGATGTGACGCGGCTGGCAACGCTCGCCTGCCAGCTATGTCCTTTCGGGCACCTCCACCAGACCTTCCGGTGTGCTCCCGGCATGACCTGCGTCGGCAGCAGCGGAGAATTCTTTTCCGTGTCCCACTCCGAAAGCAGATCAGGGAATTTTGCCGCCAGAGAGTTTTCCTCCGGCAGAACAGTGTGGCCCGCGCAGAAGGGACAGCCCGTTCCCCGCGCGCGGATTCTGACTTCGGAACGGTAGGAATGGCCTTGGGGGCATCGCCACCATACCTTTTGATGGCTTCCGTAGGTCACATCCTTCGGCGTGAGCGGCGCATTGCGTTCATCGTCCCATTGTGCCAGCAGGTGAGTTTGTTCATGCCCGGCGCAGAAATCGTACAGAGACGGATGGATCGCTGCTCACCTCCCGCAGAATAGTTGTCCGCCTGCAATACAGGCGGAAGGGTCTTTTATCGCGCATTGTGTATCTGGCACAGTGGATAAAAATGTACGCTTTTTTAGTCGGTTTTAAGCTGTTATCCTATTGAAATTCTATTAGAGGAGTGCTATGGTTAAGGTGTAGATTTTATGTATATCGCTGTGGTCGGCAACCTGTACTTTTTTATCCAGCCCTTTTTACTTTCTGTGTTTTCTTAACGATTTCTTTACGCCCGTCATCCTGAGCCCAGAGCAAAAAGCTCCGGTGGGTGACGCCCAGCAGTTTTCCTGCTGCCCGTGCGGACAGCTCGCCGCGCTCCCAACGTGCTTTGACTTCGCCGAACCCTTCCGGCAGCACCTTGCGGGGCCTGCCGAATTTCACGCCACGCGCCTTCGCTGCGGCGATCCCTTCCGCCTGCCGCTGATGAATGAATTCGCGCTCTGTCTGCGCCACATAGGATAGCAGCTGCAGCACGATGTCCGCGATCAGCGTTCCGGTGAGATCCCGGTTCCGCCGTGTGTCAAGCAGAGGCATATCCAGCACAACGATTGCCGCACCCTTTTCCTTTGTGATGATGCGCCATTGCTCCAAAATTTCCTCATAGTTTCTGCCGAGACGGTCGATGCTCTTGATCACAAGCGTGTCGCCGTCTTTCAGTTTGCGTAGCAGCCGTTGGTAGCTGCGGCGGTCAAAATCCTTGCCGGACTGCTTGTCCACGAAAATCGCCCGGTCCGTTAACCCGAATTCCCGCAGGGCGATGAGCTGACGCAGTTCATTCTGCTCCTTGGTAGAAACTCTTGCATAACCGTATTCCATGTGCTGACCTCCCAATTTATCGGTGGATAAATTGTAAGCCAGGTGCCGGCCACATGGGCAATATAGTGTTATATCACTATATTAGCACATATTTTTCAATTAGTGAAGTATCACTAATAACCTTTTCTCAAATAATTTACCATAGTGATAAATCGTCATGGAGGTTTACACTATGGATACTCGGGAAACTGTTGCACTTCGCATCCGCCAACTTTGCGCAGAACGAAAAATTACGCCGAACGGATTAGCAAATCTGTCTGCCGTTCCTCAAGCATCGGTGTACAAGGGGTACAAACGAGATAAAATAGAAATGAGGGGCGATAGAGCGGAAATGTCAGATTTTCCACTCTAT
>ERZ1106976.1659-NODE-1659-length-21697-cov-23.278486_pt1 | contig 21697 bp, 23 predicted proteins | sample MGYA00403687_ERZ1106976 | MGnify/ENA primary metagenome ERZ1106976 (study PRJEB35170, sample SAMEA104062446) | human gut metagenome | biome: human gut; feature: human-associated habitat; material: faeces | place: Denmark | collected 2013-02-22 ... | reverse complement strand
TGGGGCATGTGTCGGCGGCCACGACGCTGGACATTTACACGCACTCGACCTCTGAGATGCAGCACGCCGCCGCGCGGAAGATCGACTGCGGCATCGGCAAGGCAGGGCTCCCGGACGAGCCAGCGCCGCAGGCAAATGCGCCCGCCATCGTTGACTTTCAGCCTTACATGGGCAAGGTCCGGAAGCCCGGCACAGGCTGCATCAGCCAGATCAACGACCACCTGTTTGAAGGCCGCTACTCCCCGACGTGGATCGACGGCAAAAAGCACGCGCGGAATGTCTATGCGCATACGCGCGAGGAATGCGAGGAGAAGCTGAAGGTGCTGATCGCAGAGATGAAAGCGGAGCTGGCGGAGTTGAAACGGCAGAAAGCGGACAGTCATTGATCGAATGAACGGAACGCAGCCGTCCGGTGTCGGGCGGCTGCGATTGCGCTTTGCCAGATCGTTTGCTATAATGAAACAAATCGGAATTTTTGGAGGAGAGCTTTTGACATGCATATCATTCAAATAGCAAATGATGAGGATAAAAAGAGCATAACCAGAAATATATTGGAAGAACTGCCTGAATGGTTCGGAATCCCTGAGGCACGAGAAGAATATATCCGCGACAGCGCAAGGAAAGTCTTCTTTTGTGCCATGGAAAACGAAAAAGACTTGGGATTTTTGTATCTCAAAGAAACTGGAAAAGATACAGTTGAGCTTGCGGTTATGGGCGTATTAAAAGAATATCACCGCAAGGGAATCGGAAAAGAACTTTTTAACCGTGCGAAAAAGGCTGCAAAAGAAATGGGTTATTCATTTATACAGGTTAAAACTGTTCAAATGGGGAAATATAAATCCTATGACGATACAAATCGGTTTTACATTTCTATTGGCTTTAAGGAGCTTGAAGTATTTCCTACATTATGGGATAAATGGAATCCCTGCCAAATCTATGTGATGGGAATATGACAAATTCCGATTTATTTCATTATAGAAAAATCGTCCCCAGAACACAACAGCCGCCCGGATATCTCCGGGCGGCTGGCTCCTTGCGCAGTCAGGCGGCAGAAATCGCTTGAAAAAAAGAACCGCCTCATTGCATGGCCTGCGATCCTACGCTATAATAACTGGAAGGAGGTGGTTTCGCATGGCGAATGAAGCGAGCAAAGATTTTAACGCGATGCTGCAGGACAGCAAGGGAATGCCGAAGATCCAGATCATCACGGACGAAAAGAGCATCGAGAAATACGGCGGAAGCCGAATGTATTTTGCGCCGCCGCTCGATTATGACCGTGTGATGCGGCAGGTCCCCGAGGGAAAGGTGATCACGGTAGGGGAGCTCCGCGAATTCTTCGCGCGGCAAAATCAGGCGGATTTTACCGACCCGATCACGGCAGGAATCTTCGTGTCCATCTGCGCCTGGGCCAGCTTCCAGCGTTCCACCGACGAAACGCCGTACTGGCGCACCCTGAAAGCAAACGGCGAGCTGAACCCCAAATACCCCGGCGGCACGGAAGCACAGAAAGTGAAGCTGGAAGCCGAGGGGCACACCATCATCAAAAAGGGCCGAACGAACATCCGGTACTTTGTAAAAGACTATGAAGCGGTGCGTTTTGAACTGTTTTAGGCAGAAAAATTGACGGAGGACGCTTAGACGTCCTCCGTTTTGTGCTCCTGTGCTCCGGCCTTGCTGACATGGCATCTGCAAGCAGCTGTTAGTTTAGCACTCCCAGCTCCAAGCGCCGGTTCAGTTCCCACAGGGCGGTCTGGTTGCTGTCGTATTGCAGCATTGCATAGGCGCGCGCGTACGCTGCCCATTCGTATTCGGTGTGTTCGCGGGACAGCTGCAGAGACGTATTTTCGACCTTGACTGCGAATGCGTATTCGGGGACGACAAAGCAGTCTTGGCCCCACAGCGCTTCCGTATCCCGGAAGCAGTCCGCCGGGATGCTGCAGCAGGTGTCGAGCGGCGAATAGCTGCACGTGACAGGGATGCCTGCCTCTTCAAAGGCCTCCCGCCGTGCGGACTCGATGATAGACGCGTCTTCGTCCTCTCCGCCGCCCGCGATGAACTGCCAGATGTCCAGATCTTTTCTTCGGAACGCGCAGAATCGCACCTGCCCGTCCGTGATGCAATAGGGAATGACCAAAACCTGATATCTTGCCCGCGCCATAACGCGTCATCTCCTTCGATTGCCGATTTGCTTTATGATAGCAGAATCACGTCAAAAACACAACCGCAGCCGCCCGACGTAGATCGGGCGGCTGCGTTCACCTCTGGGATAGGGCCTGAATCGCAGTCGTCAGAAAGTCAGCCGCGCCTGCAAGCTGCCTCAAAGCGTGACGACGACGTCGGCCTGTTCGATCAGCGCTGCGTCGTGGGACGCGGCGATGACGGTCGCGGACTGCTTTAAGCGCAGAATCTGCTCAATGATGACCCGGCTCGTCTCGGGATCCAGCTCAGACGTAGGCTCGTCGAGCAAAACCAGCGGTGCGTTTTTATAAAGAGCGCGCGAAAGCGCCACGCGGCGCTGTTCGCCGCCGGAAAGGAATTTTCCCTTGCTGCCCACGGTGAAATCCGTGCCGCGTTCGCGGACAAGCCCGTCCAACCCGGAGGCGCGCAGGGCTTCGCCGATCCGCTGTCCGTCCGGCGCGTCGCTGGCATAGGCCACATTGTCCGCAATGCTGCGGTCAAAGAGGTAGGACGCCTGAAAGGCGACGGAGACGGAGCTGCGCAGCCGGTCAAGCTGACCCGTCATATCCGCATGATCGACCAGGATCCTGCCGCCCATGATGGGCTGGTTTCCAAGCAACGCGTTCAGAATCGTGGACTTGCCGCTGCCGCTTTCGCCCGCCAGCACGACGAGCTGATGGGGCGCCGCGGTAAAGCACAGATCGTGCAGCTGCTTGTGCTCGCTGCAGGAGATCGTCACATGGTCGAATTCGACCGCGGGCGCGTGCTGCAGCGCATAGGGAGCGGCCGGTGCCGTGGGTTCCGGCTTCAGCTCGAAGACTCTGGAGAGCGCGGCGTCGGCCTGGAAAATATCGTTGCCGTACCGGCTGATCGAGACCGCGGGCGTCAGGATATTGGACATATAGGAGTAGGCAACGGCGATGCTGCCCACGGTCGTGGCCCTGGCCAACGCAGAACGGGCGGAGAAGACGACCGCCGACAGATACCCGATGGTCATCAGCGTGTAGGTGATCGCCCAGTAGATGTTGAAGATCTGCTGGCTCTTTTTGTTCAGCGTGGACATCTGATGCGAAAAGGCATGGAAGCCCTTCGCTTCAAAGGACTCGCTGCCCCACGCCTTGATGATGGGAATGCAGTACAGCAGGTCTCCGACCGCGCCCACGAGCCGGCCGTTGGCCGCGCGCTGCTCGGCGGCAATCTCCTTGCTTTTGACCGCCACGCGCTTGCTGGCAGCATACAGCGGGAGCACCAGCGCCAGCGAAATCGCACCGAGAACCGGGCTCCAGACGAACATCATGATAACAGAGCCGAGCATCTTCAGCAGCATCGGCAGCAGCCCGTTCAGTGGGCCCGCCACGGCGCGGACCACGGCCTCGACGTCTCCGGAGATCCGGGAAACGATGTCGCCCTCCCGCCGTTCCTCCTTATACGGCTTGTAGGACTCCAGCGCCCACGTCATGGCGTCGTCGCGCAGCGATTCGATGATCCCGGTCGACAGCATGGTATTCGTATGACCGTATGCGAGGCTGACCGCATGCTTCAACGCGTACACAACGCCGAAGAACACAAGGTGCAGCGTGAGGCTGGTCCCCAGAATGGGGGAGAAGGCACTGCGTCCGGTGGAGAGAAGGTCCACCACCGCTGCGATGATCTGGATGGGGAGCAGACTCAGCCCTGCGTCGATCACGGACAGGAAGAAGATCAGCAGGACCGTGGGCCTTTTCGTCTTCAGATACGGGAGCAGGCCCCGGATCCCATGCAATTGCTTCAGGTGCTTCATCATAGGCAAAGACTCCTTGTATAGCGTAGTCGTGATCAGAGCCCCTCTCCAGGGGCTGCACTGCGCGGGAAGGGATGCGAATGCATAACAACAATCGCTTTCTTTTCCTGTGTTCACACTCCTTGTCAAATTTTGTTGTTTTCATTGTACCAGAACAACTGCTGAAATACAAGTCAGCCGCCCGAAACCTTTCGGGCGGCCGACTTGATCTTCGATTAACCGGAATTGATCTTATCCTTTCTGCACTGAATATGGAACTGTCCGTCTTTTTCCTGCAGGGATTCAATCCTGAGTCCGGCGTTTTCTAAAAGGTGAACGATAGACTCTGAAGACTGTGAATCCCTTTTGACGATTCCATAGGCGGTATGGATTTTGTGGGTGCCAGACTTGATATCCAGATCGATCACAAAAGGTTCCGGATAGGCAGAGCGAATGTCGCAATCCCAGATATGCATCCATTTGCCGGCTTTGAGGACACGCGCAGCCTCACGAATCGATTTCCACTGTTCTTCCGCCGTCATATACATCAGCGTATAGAAAAAGGTCACATTGTCAAACGAATCGTTCGAAAATAACAATTCTGTTGCGTCCATAAGCTGCTTGGAACAGCAGTCCGGAGCTTCCTCCAATTCCTCCTCACAGTTATCAATGGCAGTGACCCTGTCTTTGTAGATCTGCCCGATTACAGCCTCGCCCCCGCCTCCAATATCAAGGATCGAGCCGGTCAGAGTTTCTTTGATTTCTATCGTCATATACGCCCTCGCAAGCTGGAAATTAGTATCGTTCCAAATTCTGATCAGCTTCATTATACCAGACTCGCCCCCAAAACACAACCGCAGCCGCCCGGAGCATCCCGGGCGGCCGCTCACTGGTTCCGCCGGTAGCCCGTCTCGTCGCGGTATTCGGGGTGATCGCGCAGATATGGGTCCTTGTCGCCGCAGATGGTGTAGTCGCATTTGCAGCCGTTCGCACAGGTCGTTGTCCGTACCAGCCGCGCGTGGATCAGCTCCATCGACGCATAGTCCACATTGCAGAGCGCGGGCATGATGTCCGTCAGTCCGTGCTTGATCGCAAACTCTGCCGCGGGGCAGGCCGTGAATTCATAATAGATGGGCTTGTCCTTGTCAAAAGGGGAGACCGCCATCTCGTAATCGCGCCACTGGTCGCAGAGCGACTTTGCCCGCGTAAACGCCTTGTACATGAGCTTTTTGAAAAACGGCTTGTTGCAGTCCACAAATTTTAACCTGCGGAAAGCGGGGAGGATCAGGTTTTCCTCCATCGCCTCGATCTCCCGGAACGATGTGACGGCCCGGCAAGCCACATAGTAGCTCAGGATCGCAATGCAGTCATAGGTGCCGCCCGCGCCGTTGTGAAAGTTCTTTTTCCCGCCAAGGTCGGTGCGCCAGTCGGCGAGGAAATCCACATACTGCCGCTGCACCTGCTCCCACACGGCCTCCCGCTCCGCCGCCGGATAGTGCAGCGCGATCTTTGCCAGGATCTCCTTTTTGCACGGCTTGGAATACAGCACGTGGCAGCTGCGGTCAAATTGCAGTTCGTTGTCTTTCATCTGGTCATCCTCCAATCCTGCGTCCCGACGGGCTGTGCCGCCTCCGCCGGCCCGGCCAGGAATTTCTCCGCGTACCGGCAGAATTCCTCCGGATGCACGATGACCAGCTCCGCGTGCGCCATTTTCGGGATCCCGTGGATCCGGATCTGCGGGAAATAGCGCTTGATGAAGCGGATATTGCTCCGGCGGTCCTTCTTTTCGTCGTCGCCGTACCAGTAGGTGATCTTCGTGCCGCCTGCGGCGGGCATCTGCGGCAGAGCGTAGTTGTTGCCCGACCAGAACACATTGCGGATCGTCCGGTCGGAATAGGTCTTGAGATAGGCCTCGATCGCGTCGTATTCCTTCACCGGGTCATGCCCGGGGATGGTGAACCGTTCCGGGGGAAACGCCGCTTCCAGAACCTTGCGGTCGTTCGCCGCGAGCTTGAAGGACAGCACATCGCGGGCCAGGATCAGCTTTCGCACCAGGTACGGAAGCTGATAGGGCGTGATCCCGCCGTCGATGATCGCCCGGCCGACCGGGATCTCGCCCAGCGCCAGAAACCGGGTCAGGCACGCGCCGCCAAGCGAGCAGCCGTAGGCCGCGTCCAGCCGGGCAATGCCGTGGGCCTTCAAATACTCTGTGACCTCGTCTACAGTCTGCTCCACGGAGGTGAAATCGCCCGGTTCCTCCGGCTCGTGCCCGTCAAAGACCACCTGAAACACGTGCCACTGCTCCGAAAGCAGCGCGATCGTCCCTGCAAATGCCCAGACCGGCTCCGCCGTGCACGGCAAAAACAGCAGCGTCCGCCCGATCCTGCCCCCATGCTCCAGAACCTTCATGTTCCCCACCTCACCTTGTTAAACATATCTAACTTGCGCCTAAAATCAAACGGTTAGACAATCCTAACCGCCGCCCCAAAAACAACACGGCCTCAGCCGCATTCTTATCTCTATACTAACAAAAACCCCGCCCCCTGTCAAGCCGCCAGCGGGCAAAGACCCGCGCTCATGCGCGGGTCTTCGGCTGGTATTGCATGTTGGAGACGTTATAGATGGTGATGAAGGCTTTGGGGTCTTCGCGGTTGATGAAGTTCATGAGCTTCTGGTATTCGCTTTTGTCGACGATGGTGATGATCTCGTTGTGTTTTTCGAAGTTATAGGCGCCGATCGCTTCGTAGATCGTGGCGCCGCTGTGCAGGTCGTCGATGATGAACCGGCGGAGTTCCTCCTCCTTCTCGGTGATGATGCAGACGCGGCGCTTTTTGTTGTTGTCAAAGATGAAATGGTCCAGAATAATGCCGTTAAAATACGTGCCGAGGACGCTCAGGACCACCGTCTTTGAATCATAGACCAGCGCTGCCGACAGCGCCACGCACATGCCGGCCAGCGACATGGCCCGGCCGAGCTCGATGCGCAGGTATTTGTTCAGGATCTTCGCCACGATATCCAGCCCGCCGGAAGACGCGTTGCGGTTAAAGAGGATGCTGAGGCCAATACTCACCACCAGAATGTAGCACAGCACGTCGAGCGTCTGGCTGCCCGTCAGTGATGCAAAATCCGGGAACAGCCGCTCAAAAAGCCCCAGAAACACCGGCAGCATCACGCTCGTATAGACGGTCTTCGCTCCGAATTCCCGCCCGCAGGTGAGAAAGCCGATCAGCAGCAGGACGACGTTCAAAATCATCGTGATCGTCGACAGCGGCAGCGGCACGAAATTTGACAGCACGATGCCAAGGCCGGAAATGCTGCTGACCGAGGTATGGCTCGGCACCAGGAAAAAATATACCGCCGCCGCGATGATCGCCACCGCCGCGGTCAGGATCGCCGCTTCCTTCAAAACTTCGGCGGCGCTCAGCTTCTTGTTCATCTGCGTGGTCCCTCCCAATCGCAATTTGCTTCATTATAGCAAACTCGGACTCCAAACGCAATCGCTGCCGACTGCCGGGAGGTTCCGGAATAAAAGAAACAGGCGGATCCCGGAAACGCGGGATCCGCCTGTTTCGCAAAGCGATGGGGTGCTTTGCGGGGGCAGAGGAAAGGGGAGCGACTCATGTGTGCCGCGCTGCAATCGCGCTCGCTTTGACAGCGCGATCTCTGCTCCGGGATGAAAACGTTTTGATACATTTGTTATGTCAGGAAATTCATGCTATAATATTAAAGAGGGATTGTTGGATCATGGCTGGATATTTCAGGATTATACCGGCATTACGGCATCCTTCCTTTACGCAACGGAAAAACTCTGTTTTCCTATGTACTCGTATATGCGGAGCCGGAACAAAGTTTGCATTGGAGGCGATTTGCTTGATGAAAGTTCGTTATTTCCTCGTCACGATCGCGGTCTGTCTCATGTTATCTGTGTGTTCGGGATGCTACGGGACAGGCTATGATCGGAGTATTCCCGCCATGGCATATCCCAGCGGAAACGTACTTGAGATCAGCACGGGGGCGGAACTGAATCCGGGAACCTATATTGCCTATGGCGCGAATCCGTTTTCAACCGATCTGTCATTATCTGCGCTGGTACAGAAAATATACTGCGACGACGCTGTATTTCAGACCGTCTCCACTCCTTCACAGGGGAGTATCGGTGCTCTGATCTGGGTTCCGCAAGGCAACGGCACGCGCGATGTATATTATCTGGAAAAAGTCGGCCAGGGCGGCGAAAAGAACTGGTATCTCTTTTCCGGCCTATGCTATAAGCTTTACAATGACAGGGAAAGCACGGACTCTATTCTATTTCCGGGTTTCTGCCTGGATGCACCGGATGATGACATACTTAAGCTTTCCTATGATACGCCCTACCTTTGTGATCCCGTCACAGTCGGGGGTCAGGCATGGGAGGATATTCCGCAGGAGATCTCGGCATTTTATGAGAGTACAGGATATTTTGATGCTGTATGGCAGGAGCCCATTCTCTCGGTACGCGGCAAAGGAACGGCCCGGAATATTCCCGCACTGACGCTGCGGTTTGATACGGTTGAGGAGCAAACCTATGTAACGATCCTCCAACCGGATTAAGTCTGTGTAAGTACGTATGCTCCGCTGATTGCACCGCTTTTTAGGCTTGTTTATGGTATAAAGCAGGGACATCAGAAGACTGTCCCTGCTTTATCCGTTTACAGTCTTTACAGATGATCGGTTCGAAGTGATGCTCTCCTTTGCTGCAGACAGATTGACTTTCCAGCAGGTTTTTGATGCAATTCGGTTAGAGAACATTAACTAAAACGCATCATACACAGAAAGCTGTGAGCAAATGAAAAGTCTGCTTCAAGCGGCGCTTCGGCGGCACCATGGGCCAGATCGCCCAGATGATCGGCTACACGATCTCCAGCCGGTTTGCCGAGCTCTTCAAAAAGAGCACCGGCCTCCTGCCGGTCGAGTACCGGAAGCTGGCACGGCAAAACTGAAAGAGAATTTTTTTAAAGGAAGGAGACAGAACCATGAGAATTTTGGTATTCGGCGCGGGCGTGCTCGGCTGCAATCTGGCGCGGAACCTCTTCCGCGCCGGGAAGGACGTGACCCTGCTCGCCCGGGGACGCTGGGCAGAGGAGATCTGGACAAACGGCCTGCAGATCAAGGACAAGTTTTCCTTCCGCATGTCCGTCAGCCGCATCCCGGTCGTGACGGAGCTGAAGACGGAGGACCGGTACGACGTGATCTTCGTCGTCCTGCGCTACACGCAGCTGGGCACGATCCTGGAGACCCTGCGGGAGAATCAGACGAAAAACATCGTCTTCGTGGGCAACAACGTGCGCGCGGAAGCGCTCGCCGCGGACCTGCCGGAGAAGAACGTGCTCTTTGCCTTCGCCTCCTCGGCGGGCCATCGGGAGCGGGACCATGTGGCCTCCGTCGACCTCAAAAAGATCACCATCGGCCAGCTGGCATCCGCACCCTCCAACGAGGCGCTGATCGGCCGGATCTTCGAGGGGACAAAATACAAGGTCGCCTACGAGCCGAACATGGGAGACTATCTGCTCTGCCACGCGGCGTTCGTGCTGCCCGCGGCGTTTGCGTGCTACAAGACGGGCGGCGACCTCAAAAAGCTCAAGGGCAATACCGCCTACCTCAGCCGGATGATCGACACCAACATCGAGGGCTACCGCGCCATCCGGAGCGCCGGACATACGATCCTGCCGAAGGAGGACACGGATTTTGAAAGCGCGGCCTACCGCAAGACCTGCCTGCGCTTCTTCAAGCTCATATGCGCCACGAGCCTCGGCAAGATCTGCGTGTCCGACCACGCCATGAACGCCGTCGACGAGATGAGCGCCCTGGACCGCGATCTGAAGCGCTTCTTTGAGGAAGTCGGCGCAGACGATCCGGTCTGGCAGGCGCTCGAGCGGGAAGCCGGGAAGTATCTGCAATGAAGATCACCATCCTTGCGGCGCTCCTGGTCTTTCTAGCCTATTTTCTCCTGCTCTACGGCGCGGTCGGCTTCATTCAGGATAAGCGCTTTTTCGCCTCCGCCCCGCAGGAGAATCTGGCCGCCATCCCCGACCGGAAGGAGCGCTTCCGCGGCGCGCACGCCCTCGGCTGGGTGATCGAGGGGCTTGCCGTGCTGCTCTTTCTCGGCGCGGCCGCGCTTGCCGTGTGGGACGGCGTCAGGAACCAGTTCGGCTTTGGGGCATTCTTCGCACGGTTTTTGTTCATGCTCTATGCCATGGAGGTTTACGATATCGCGTTCTTCGACTGTGTGCTGCTCTGCCGCTCGAATTTCTTTCCCCACTTTTACCCCGAGCTCAAAGGCGTGGTCGGCGCGCACATGTTCGGCTATAACAAGCGCACCCATCTCATCCACTTCGCCATCTACCTCCCCGCCAGCGCCGCCGCAGCCGCCCTCTGCACGTTGCTTTGCACATAAAAAGGCTCCCCTCCCAGGGGAGCTGTCAGCCCCTGGGCTGACTGAGAGGTTGTTCCACATTTCTGCCGTACTTCTGGCGGTGCGTTTCAAAGGCTCCCTTGTGTAAAGGGAGCTGGCGTACCAATAATGGCATAAACTACGCGCCTGGGGGATTGACTGCTGCAGATTTGCAGCTGCCGGCGCCTCCGGCGGCCCTATCTTTTCCCTTGCGCGGGAAAAGATAGGGAAGAAAAGGGCGCTGGGGACGCGTTTAGTGCATTCTGCCTCGAATTTAGGTGGGAATCTATCTTTCAGGCGTCGTTCCACACGATGGACACCTTACGAGTTTCTGCTACGCGCCGCCTGATACGGGGGTTCCAGATTTGCAACTAGTTGCCTTAGAACGATTGCAATAAATAGAAGGTGCAGACCGGATTTGATGGTCTGCACCTTTTTGCGTGGAGATTTTCTATAGTTGGCGGAATCCAATGCCTTCCCCTATGAGGGGAAGGTGGCTCGGCGAAGCCGAGACGGATGAGGTGGAGGCAGCTGCGACGACGCGGCATCGTCCACCTCATCAGTCGCCTTGCGGCGACAGCTTCCCCTCATAGGGGAAGCCACTGGGGTGCATTCTGCAGGGGCAGGGCTCTGCTCCGCCCGAAAACGTTCCGGTGTCTGAAGCAGGCACCGTTACGATTTTGATGATTTTATCTGCTGCCGCACTTCTTCGGTCGCAAAAATGCAGCAGCGGTGATTCATATTGATCTCAATGGTGCCCTCCGTCTCGCCGTACCGATATTTGAAGCCTGTTCCGAAGTTGGATTGATCATTTTCTGTCGGAGCCTCATAACCTGCAACGGTCGATGTGATCTCTCTGTCATACGTGTCATCGTTGCTTTTGTAGGTACCGGTATAGCCGGTGTCCGCATAGATCACACCGTCGACCATGACCATGGGGATCAAGTCATACTTGACTTCTTCCTCCTGTGCGGCGCAGGCGATCATACCAAACATACATACCATTACTATGAGGAAAACCAGAAGTTTTTTTGATGAAAGGATCGTTTTCATATCAATTGCCTCCTTCCGTTCGGGCCGTTTTTCACCATTGCGATCGATGTTCTTCTTTCAGGGGGCGTTTTGCAGAACTCTGTGGTAATTCTACCAGAATTATTCAAGAATTGCAAGAGTTCGGACTCAGCACAGAAGGGGAGCATCTTCCGCAAAGGATCAAATTGCAATCGCCGCACAGATGGTGTAGAATAAAAGAAAATACGTCCGCGATGGCTGTGCGGTGGAAGGGGAGGATGGGATGCGCAAAACGATTGCATATTTTCATCTTCCCGGCCTGTTTGAGGCGTATGCGTTCTACCGCGTCTTCCTGCCGCTGTTTTTTGAGCACCGGGAATATTTTTACGACTGGTGCGCCATCGGCTCGCTCTATGGCGCGCCGGCGGACTGCATCTGGGGCGGCGGCCGCGTCGGCTCCGGCGAACGGTCGGCGCAGGAGGTCCTGGCCCTGACGCGGGCCTATGGCCTGTCCGCCCGCCTGACGTTCAGCAACTCGCTGCTCCGCCCGGAGCACCTTTCGGATGGCCGCTGCAACGCCCTCTGCCGTGCGTTTGCCCGGAGCGATGGCCCGCAGAACGGCGTCATCGTCCACTCGGACCTGCTGCTGGACTACCTGAAAACCAATTACCCGCAGCTGAGCTTCATCTCCTCGACCACCAAGGTCCTGACAAACTTCCGCCAGCTCCGGCAGGAGCTGGAACGGGCGGAGTTTTCCGCTGTCGTGCCGGATTTCCGCCTGAACAGGGCCTTTGACAGCCTCCGCACGCTGCCGCAGCCGCTCAAGGACAAGACGGAATTCCTCTGCAACGAGTGCTGCTCGTTCGGCTGCCGGGAGCGGCGCGCGTGCTACGAGGCCGTCAGCCGGAAAAACCTCGGCGAGCCGGCGGAGCATATCTGCACGGCCCCCGGCGCGTCCGCGGGCTACCGTTTTTCCAGCGCCATGGAGAACCCTGGCTTTCTCAGCGTCGGCGCGATCCGGAATGTCTACCTGCCCATGGGCTTTTCCAATTTCAAGCTCGAGGGCCGCGGCCTCGGCAGCGCCATGCTGCTGGAATTTCTGCTCTACTACCTGACCAAACCGGCATACCGGCTGCGCGTGCGCGAGGCGATCTACCTAGACGCCATGCTGGACTTATTTTAAGGCCCATCATGGACCTTCCCGAAGCATAGCGTCAGCTGCCCCCCGCAATTGCGCGTTGCTTGCGCGCAGCAGGCCGGCGTGGTAATCTGGATCTGAGGTGATTTTTTATGATTACAAAAGATGTGATCCTGGAGCTCCGCACGAAAAAAGGCCTGTCGCAGGACGAGCTGGCGGAGAAGGTCTATGAGACCCGGCAGGCCGTCTCCCGCTGGGAAACCGGCGAGACGGTCCCGAACACCGAGACGCTGAAGCTGCTCTCACGCTTTTTTGACGTCTCGATCAACACGCTGCTCGGTGCGCCGCGGCAGCTCATCTGCCAGTGCTGCGGCATGCCGCTCGAAGACGGGAACATGAGCCGCGAACCGGACGGCTCGTTCAACGAGGATTACTGCAAGTGGTGCTATACGGACGGCGCATTCACGTATCAGAGCATGGATGCGCTGATCGATTTCTGCGCGGCCCACATGGCAAACGATGCCTTTCCGCCCGTCCAGGTCCGCGCCTACCTGCAGGACCTGCTGCCGAAGCTCAAGCACTGGCAGATCGCCGAGAACAAATAACCACAAGATCTATCCCATCTGGAGTCAACAAACATGATCGATACCATGCTCGTCCGGGGCGCAAAAGTCCATAATCTCAAAAATATCGATGTCGAGATCCCACTGGGCAAGATCGTCGGCATCGCCGGCGTGTCCGGCTCGGGAAAATCCTCGCTGGCGCTGGGTGTCCTGTATGCCGAGGGCTCGCGCCGGTATCTCGAGGCGCTTTCCACCTACACCCGCCGAAGAATGACGCAGGCGTCGAAGGCCTGCGTGGACGAGGTGCTGCATGTCCCCGCCGCCCTGGCCCTGCACCAGCGCCCCGGCGTGCCGGGCATCCGCAGCACCTTCGGCACGGGCACGGAGCTGCTGAGCAGTCTGCGCCTGATGTACTCCCGCCTTGCCAGCCACCGCTGCCCGAACGGGCATGAACTTGCGCCGTCGCTGCTCGTTGCAGCCGGAAAGGAGCTCGTCTGCCCGACGTGCGGCGCGCATTTTTATGCGCCGTCGGCTGAGGAGCTGGCGTTCAACTCACAGGGCGCGTGCCAGACCTGCGGCGGCACCGGCGTCGTCCGCACGGTCGATCTTGATACACTGGTGCCGGACGACTCCCTGACCATCGACGAGGGCGCGGTCGCCCCGTGGAACAGCCTGATGTGGTCCCTGATGACGGATATCTGCCGCGCGATGGGCGTGCGCACCGACGTGCCCTTCCGCGACCTGACGGAACAGGAAAAGGACATCGTCTACCACGGTCCGGCCGAGAAGAAGCACATCCTCTACCACGCAAAAAAAGCCGGCTCCAACGACTTTGCCGAGCTGGATTTCACATATTATAACGCCGTCTACACCGTGGAGAATGCCCTAGCAAAGGTCAAGGACGAGAAGGGAATGAAGCGGGTGGAAAAATTCCTGAAGGAAGATGTCTGCCCGGACTGCCGCGGCACGCGCCTGTCCGCCGCCGCCCGCGCGCCGAAGGTGCGCGGCATCTCGCTGGACGAAGCCTGCACGATGACGCTCGCGCAGCTGGTCGAATGGGTGCAGGGCGTCCCGGCCAGTCTGCCGGAGGACATGCGCCCGATGGCCGAGAGCATCTGCGAGGCGTTCCAGAGTACCGCCAAACGGCTCATGGACCTGGGACTCGGTTACCTGACGCTCGACCGCTCGGCTGCCACGCTCTCCACCGGCGAGCGCCAGCGGATGCAGCTGGCCCGTGCCGTGCGCAACCGCACGACGGGCGTCCTCTACGTGCTGGATGAGCCGTCCATCGGTCTGCACCCGTCCAACATCGTCGGCCTCACCGGCGTGATGCACGATCTGGTGGATGACGGCAACTCCGTCATTCTGGTCGACCACGACACGCAGATCTTAAAGGAAGCCGACTGGATCGTAGAGATGGGTCCGGAAGCGGGCGCGAAGGGAGGACACGTCATCGCGCAGGGGACGATCCCGGCGATCGAGGAAAACCCCGCGTCCCGGATCGGTCCCTTCCTCTCCGGAAAAGCCGAGACGGAGCTGCGGCCCCGGGCGGCGAAGGAAGCTGTGTTTGCAAATGGGACCATGCATCTGTCCACGTCTCAGATCCATACCGTCAAGCCGCTGGAGGTCGAGATCCCGAAGGGACGGCTGACCGTCGTCACCGGTGTGTCCGGCTCCGGCAAGACCACCATGGTGCTCGAGAGCCTCATTCCCGCTCTGGAGGCAAGCATCAGCGGCAGCGCCCTGCCCGCGCATATCCGCGCAGTCAAAGCCGACGGTATTGCGCATGTCAAGCTCATCGACGCCACGCCTATCGGCATCAATGTCCGCTCGACGGTCGCCACCTACGCGGGCGTCCACGACGAGCTGCGGAAGCTGTATGCGAGATCTGCCGACGCAAAGGAAAGGGGCTATCAGGCGAGCGACTTTTCCTACAACACCGGCTCCCTCCGCTGCCCCGGCTGTGACGGGACGGGCGAGGTGAGTCTGGACGTGCAGTTCCTGCCGGACGTCAACATCCCGTGCCCCGACTGCCGCGGCTCGCGCTACGCAAGAGCCGCTTATGATGTGAAGCTCGCAAATAAGACCGGCAAATGCGTGTCCCTGCCGGAGCTCATGGACATGGATGTAGCTTCCGCGCTTGACTTCTGCAGGGATATGAAGACCGTCAGTCAGAAGCTTGGCATTCTGAAGCGGCTCGGCCTCGGCTATCTGACGCTCGGCGAGGAAACGCCGAGCCTCTCCGGCGGCGAAGCGCAGCGGCTGAAGCTTGCGAGCGAGATCGGCAAAACGCAGACCGATTCCGTCTTCGTTTTCGACGAGCCGTCCATCGGCCTGCACCCGCTGGACGTGCGGGTGCTGCTCGGCGTCTTTCAGGCGCTGCTGGACAGCGGCGCGACGGTCGTCGTCATCGAGCACGATCTGGACGTCATCCGCAATGCCGATCACATCATCGACATGGGCCCCGGCGGCGGAGACGCCGGCGGCCGCATCATTGCAGCCGGTACGCCGGACGAGATCCGGCAGGATCCCGCCAGCGTCACCGGCCGGTATCTGTAAAACCAGAAAAGGAGGCCAGCAGCATGGAATTGCCTGCCTGTCCGGTAGAGATGACGCTGATGCTCATCGGCGATAAGTGGAAGGTGCTGATCCTGCGCGATCTGATGAGCGGGACGAAGCGCTTCGGCGAGCTGAAAAAGTCCATCGGTCACGTCACGCAGAAGGCCCTGACCGCGCAGCTGCGCGATATGGAGGCCAAAGGCCTGCTCACGCGCAAGGTCTGCGCCGAGGTACCGCCGCGCGTGGAATATACCCTGACCGCTACCGGCTACAGCCTGCGGCCCATCCTCGACTCTATGGTGGCCTGGGGCACGGATTATCAGAAGCAAAACGGAGGCGCACCATGCCATAAGACGGCCTGCACGGCCGAGATCGCCGCAAAGATCCCCTGCACGCAGGTCCTTGGGACCTATACCGTGACCTTTGACCGCTGAAAGAGAGGAGACCTCTATGCCATATCCCTGGATCGACGACTATCTCCTGCAGAAGCCCGGTGTCACAAAGGACCTGCAGCCGGACTGGAACTGGATCCGCTATCAGATCGGCGGCAAACTGTTCGCCGCCGTCTGCCTGGACGATCAGGACCAGCCGTATTACATCACCCTGAAGCTCGACCCCGCCGAGGGCGACTTCCTCCGCGGGCAGTATGAAGACATCCTGCCCGGCTACTACATGAACAAGACCCACTGGAACTCCGTCCGCGCGCAGGGCTCCGTCCCTGACGATCTGCTGAGAAACCTCCTCGACGAAGCCTACCGCCTGGTCCTCCACGCCCTCCCCAAAAAGAAACACCGGGAGATCACAGGCGAATAAAGAAAAGCATGAGCTGCTGCGAAAAAGGCACCGGGGCTATAGACGGGTGTCCGTAAAACAGTTAATCCTCCGTATGGCTTAGACCATGCGGAGGATTTGTTTATGTCTAATCTTCAAACTTGCTGGCGGCAAACGGTTTGTCAAAACCGTTTGCGGACGGCAAGTCCACAGGGGATAGCCGCATAAGCGGCGCAAGGGAGTGTAGCTCCCTTGACGGAACGAAGTGACGAAACATTCCCGGTCGGGCAGTTTTCTTCTGCCGACCGGGAATGAAGCTCCGCAGGACGCACTACTCTCGATAGAGAGTATAGAAGTGAGCCCTTTAGTTCCTAAAGGGATTTTATCAGTTCGACAAACTTGAAGTTGTTTATCCAAAATGAAATGGAATAACCATATCAAGTAAAACTGCAAGAACTATACTAATCGTTCCCATTAGCGCAGAACTCCTCAATGTGTCTCTCCTCAAAACAATAAGTCCAATAATAAAGACTATCACTTCCAAAACAGATTTTGCATTAAAATACCAGCATCCATATACAAAGCACATATTGAACAATACTGCCAAAATCAGCGCCGATAGTATAAGTGCCAGTTTGCTTTTCCCCCTTGCATACCAGCAGGCAAAAGACAATAATGGAGAAACAGCTGTAAATCCAAACCAAATCACCGCATAACTTCTTGGAAAAAATCCTGCAATATAGTTTGAATACAAATAGTAACTTGCAACCATACCAATAAAGAATGCAAAAACATTAATGCTTGCTCTTATTGCAGAATTGCTATAAATAGAAATACACAGTGCAATCAATACCCAGATTGCAAAACGTCCAAGGAAATTATGAACATCTAATGCTCCATCTATTGCCATAAGCGCACTGGGAAGTTCAGCTTGACGAAAATCCAAAAATTTTGAAAAAGTCCCCAAAGCTATTCCAAGGAACAATACAGCTATAGTATTTATAATTTTTCTATTATTAGATATTGGTTTTTCTGCATTCCTGATATCATTCAAAAACTTTATCACAATTACCCTCACAAATCCCGATTTATTGCACAATTATTGTATTCAAATTATACCATAAAACCTGTGAACAATTCTACCGCAGCTTTGGACTATATGAGAAAAGTCCGAACAGTTTTCTGCCCGGACTTCCTCGCTCAATCATAAATCAATTCCGCTTTCACAATCTCCTCTGCCTGTGCCTTGCAAGCGTTCATCTGCCGTACCCATTCCATTTGGTGTCGGCTTTCAGTTTCTCGGTCACGCCGTTTCGCTTCGCCAACTCCGGCACGATCAGCTCCATGCGGTTTCGTGCCGCTTCGTCAATCTCGGCGCAATACTGTCTTACGTACACCCAGCTATTTGCCCCGGTGCTTTTCCTTTCGTTTCTGCTGCCGGCAGGTAAAGCGGCGCTGCTTTTCTTCTTCCCGCTGCTCGCGCGAGCGGGTCTGCTTTTCAAGCTTCTGCGCCTCGCGCTGCAGCTGCAGCGCCTGCTGTGACCGGGTGCCGACTGTGCCGGCAGCGGTCTGCTTCCGGATCTGGCGCTGCATCCGCTTCGGATTTGCCGCGTCCGGCCGGATGGCCGCGGCAACAGACGGACTGAACCGCAGACGGCTGTGGTTTTTCAGCACGTAGGCCAGGACCTCATAGTCCTTCGGCTCCGCGCCGAAGGTGACCTTGCAGACCGAAAGCGTATTGCCTTCGATCCGCTCAAAGATCCCGACCCAGAACGGCGCCTCAAACAAAACCGTCAGTCTGGTCAAATTGCTGTCCATAACGAAACCCTCCTGAAAAGAAATTCCGCAGGAACGGACGACCCGGAGGGGAGGGTTACTTACCTGCGCCGCGCGGGCGCAGACGGCTGGGCTACCTACCAGCTCTGGCGGACCAAAGACTCAGCCCACGTTGCGTTTTTATCCTGCGATTATATTAGGCGCAGATCTGCGCGTAATACCGGATTCAGCGGCCGAACAGAGCGGCGGCCTGCTCCATGCGCCGGGCGATCGGCACGCCGAACGGACAGCGCGCTTCGCACGCATGGCAGCCGATGCATTCGGAGGCCGTATGCCCCAGCAGCTCGTAGTGCGACTGGATGGTCGCCGGGACCTCGGGCTGCATGGTCGCAAGATCGTAGAACTTGTTGATCATCGCGATATCCAGCTCCGCGGCGCACGGCTTGCAGTGCCCGCAGTAGGTGCACTGGCCGCGGTAGGAGTGGAACGGCGCGTTGGCGAGCACCGACGCGTAGTCCTTTTCCTCGGCCGACGCGGTCTCGTAGGCGACGGCCGCGTCGACCTGCTCCTTCGTGTCGTAGCCGCACAGGATGGAACAGACCGCCGGGCGCGTCAGCGCGTAGTGGATGCACTGCACCGGCGTCAGACAGACGCCGAACGGCGAGCGTTTCTCATCGAACAGCCGCCCGCCCGCGAAGCCCTTCATGACCGTGATGCCGACATCGTTCTGCTCACAGACGCTGTACAGATGTGCGCGCGCCGCGTCGATGCCTTTGAGCCCCGTGTCAAAGCGCTCGGCGAACATCGTGTCGATATCCTCGCTCGCCGGGAGCATGTCGAAGGCCGGGTTGACGCTGAACAAAATCATTTCCACGAAGCCGGACTCCGCCGCCTTCACCGCGACCTTCGGGTTGTGGGAGCTGAGGCCGATGTGGCGGATGACGCCGGTCTTTTTGAGCTCCATCACGTAGGAAAGATAGTCGGAGTGCAGGATCTGCTCCCACTCCTCCTCGGAGTCCACGTAGTGGATCATGCCGAGGTCGATGTAATCGGTCTGCAGGCGCGTCAGCAGATCCTCGAACGCCGGGCGCACATAGATCAGATCGCGCGTGCGGTAATACTGCCCGTTCTTCCACGTCGAGCCGAGATGGCCCTGAATGTACCAGTGGGCGCGGTCGTCCCGGATGCCCAGACCGATGATGTCCCGGGACTTCGGGTCCGGCATCCAACAGTCAAGAATGTTGATGCCGGCGTCGGCGGCGTAATGGATCAGCTCCACACCTTCTTCCTCCGGATGGCGCTCGAGCCATTCCGCGCCGAAGCCGATCTCGCTGACCTGCAGCCCTGTTTTCCCCAGTCTTCGCGTTTGCATCTGCGTTCCTCCTGATCATATGTTATGTCAACTGATAACGGATTCGTGTACTGCTGCTTTCACTATAACAGAAACCACCGGAAAAATCCACCAAGCGGCGCGAAAGCGGCCCGCTGCAGGCACAAAAAACATTAAAAAAATTTTTTCTCCGAAAATCACATGATTCTTTATCTATGCAAAGCTTAAAATCGATAAAGTGATTCTTTCTGGGACATTTCACACCAAAACGCTCGGCAATGCCGCATTTCGGGCACTTGACAAGCGGAATGCCGCGCGGTATTTTATGGGATATTAAAAAAAGAAGGCGAAAAACATGACCCATTACAATCTCCTGAAGCTGAAGCCCGGCGCGGATGCCGGTGCCATCTTTGCGCAGTGCGAAGCGGTCTACGCCGCGCTGGAAGCGGAGCTGCCGTTTTTGCACGACGCCAAAGTCATCCGCTGCTGCACTGTGCGCGATTCCAACGCGGATATCCTGATGATCATGCAGATCGACCGGCCGGAGCAGCTCGGCACGTATCTGCAGCACCCGAAGCATGTCGCCCTGGCACAGGGGATGAAGGACAGCATCGCTGCCAGAATGTCGTTTGACGCGGAATAACTTCCGCGAATCCGAAAAAGAGAGAAGAGAAACGTTATGCAGAAGAAAAAAACAGCAGTTCCCACCTACCTGGGTGTGGCCGCAGTCTGGATCGGCAGCCACTTCGGCCCCGGCTTTGCCACCGGCGCGTTCAGCGTCCGCTGGTACGTCAAATATGGCTGGGTCGGCCTTGTGACGCCCCTGCTCGCCATGCTGATCACCGGCGGCGTCATGTATTTCATGCTGGAATACGCCCGCGAGCACGGCACGCCGAACTACCGCCCCTTCGCCCGGTCCTGCTACGGCGAGAAGCTGGGCGGCGTGGTCGCCGTCTTATACGATATCTGCTTTCTGATGACCATGATGTGCGCCGGCGGTCTTGCCTTCTCCGGCGAGGGCAAGCTCCTGCAGGGCTTCCTTGGCGTCAATTATTGGGCGACGGCCATCGTCACGATCCTCATTTCCGCCGCCCTCTGCCTCTATGGCTCCAAGCTGCTGGCAAAGTCCTCGGGCTATATGATGTACGCCATCGTCGGCGTCGTCCTGCTGATCACGGTGCTGGCCCTGACCTGCGGTGACAGCGACGTGCCTGGCGCGTTCGCCAACTCCGCGGCCAACGCCAAGGACCCCAGCCTCCTGGACGCGATCCTCAGCGCCATGCAGTACGGCTGCTTCCAGTCCACCATCGTCTTCAACGTCATGTCCGTCTCGGACGTGGTGAAGGACAAAAAGGAGGCGCGCAAGGCCATCGGCGCGGGCTATCTGATCACGATCCTGCTGATGGTCTGCCTGATCTTCACGCTGTTCAGCTATACGAATGTCTTTGACGTCTGCGCCGAGACGCTGCCGGTCATGTCCGTCCTGAACCGCCTGGGCATGAAATGGCTGCAGTGGCTGTACGTGATTTTGATGACGCTCGCCGTGCTCACGAGCGCGGCCGGACTCGCGCATGCCGGCAATGTCCGGTTTGACGGCCTGTTCCGGTTTATCAAGAACGCGCAGCTGCGCCGCTTTGTCATCACGGCCATCCTGCTTGGCATCGCCGCTGTCGGCGCGGCCCTGGGCTTCCAGGCCATGCTGCAGCAGGGCACCTCCATCGTCGGCTGGGCCGCCATCCCCATTGTCGTCATCCCCGCCTTCACCATCGTCGCCTCCAAGGTGCGAAAAGCCAAATGACCCATCCAACCCGCCCGGCCCCGCCGGGCGGGTTTTGTATCGCCGCCTATCTAATGCCTTCCCCTATTTTGATTGCACCTTCTATTGACGGCAGTCGTTCTAAGGCAACTAGCTGCAAACCCGACACCCCCGTATCAGGCGGCGCGTAGTAAAAAATTCGTAAGATGACCGTCGAGTGGAACGCCAGACCGAAACATTGGGATCTGCCTGAATTCAGAGGCAGGACGCACCAAACGCGTCCAAGCGCCCCTTTTCTCCACCCATCTTTTCCCACACAAGGGAAAAGATGGGGCAGCCGGAGGCACGTCAGAAACGACCACGACGGAACGAAGCCTTGCAAGCAAGGCTTCTTATCCTCTGTGCTCGTTTCTTCCTTTCCAAACCGCA
>ERZ1106976.1651-NODE-1651-length-21740-cov-6.879686_pt1 | contig 21740 bp, 20 predicted proteins | sample MGYA00403687_ERZ1106976 | MGnify/ENA primary metagenome ERZ1106976 (study PRJEB35170, sample SAMEA104062446) | human gut metagenome | biome: human gut; feature: human-associated habitat; material: faeces | place: Denmark | collected 2013-02-22 ... | reverse complement strand
AATTCAGAAAGTCAAGGAAAAATCTGAATCCGGTTAGAAAAATTGGCGTTCTGCACAAGAAGGAGTGCAAAATTTGTGTTTTATGACTGCTACACGGCCCTGTGTCAGGCCAGAGGAATCAGCCGCAGCCGGGCCGCGCAGGAGATGGGCTTGAGCAACTCCACAGTGACCAAATGGAAAAACACCGGGGCGACCCCCTCGGGCGAGACGCTGGCCAGGGTGTCCGCCTATTTTGGCGTGCCGGTGGGGGAACTGTTGGGCGAAGCCGTCCCGTCGGTGCAGGAGGAGCGGAAGCTGCCCGAAGGAGCTGTTCCGTTCGACCCCGCCCTCACGGCTCCGCTGCTGGGCACGGTGCGTGCAGGCCTGCCCATGTATGCGGAAGAAAACATTGAGGGCTACATCCCCATCACCCGGAAGGACGGGGCACGGTACTTCTGGCTCCGTGTCCGGGGCGACAGCATGAACGCCGTGGGCATTTCGGAAAACGATGAGATCCTGGTGCGGGAGCAGCCGGAGGTGGAAAACGGTCAGCTTGCCGTGGTGATGGTCAACGGCGATGAAGCCACCGTGAAATATTTCCGTCAGGAGGGGAGCCTTGTGGTCCTGACCCCCAAAAGCTTCAACCCCGTGCACCAGCCCCAGATCTATGATCTGAAACGGGTGCAGGTGCGGGTGGTCGGCCTTGTGGTGGAGTGCCGCAAGGTGTTCTGAAAAAAGAAGATGGCTCCTGCGGGGCAGAATAGGAGGCTCGCTATGAAATGGAGGACTGTTCTGTGCACAGCGCTGTTTTTGTACGGTACCGTGCTGCTTTCTGCCTGCGGCGGGGGAGAGATGCCCGCGCCTGCGGAACCGCCCGCTTCCAGTGAGGTACCGGCTCCCTCTCAGCCGGAGGAAGTGCCCGCTCCCTCGGAATCGGCTTCTTCCAGTGAACCGGAGCCACTTCCGGAACCGGAACCGCCCAAACCGTGGGATGGTATGGTCGTTCCGGAAGGCTGTAAGGCGGAGTGGAAAATAGAACAAGGCAAGCTGGTATTGGTCAGCTATGAGTTTACGAATGGGGCAAATGTGCTCCTTCCGACGGGAAAGCCGTACAGTATCGGTGCGAATTGCTTTATGCAAAATTGGAAACTAACTGGGATAACAATTCCAGGAGATGTGATTGAAATTCAGCAGTCTGCATTTCAAGAATCCGGACTAAAACAGATTTACATACCAGCCAGTGTTAAGGAATTGAAAAACGATGTATTTGCGGACTGTCATTCGCTTACAATTGCAACAATTGAAAATACACCAATGACAGGTCAGCGCATATTTGCCCGGTGTAAAGCTCTGCAAAGTGTGCAGCTTGGCGAGGGAGTGATCCGGATTGAAGAAGGCGCATTTGAACATAGTGGCCTGAAAAAGATCACTCTGCCGGGAACATTGTCGAACGTAGAGAAATATGCATTTGATTACTGCAATTTGAAAACGATCGTTTATAACGGTGATTGGGAAGCAAAGAAGAGTACACTGACAATTGGTGAACAAAACGAGGCCTTGTTAACTGCAACCCAAAGTTAAACCACCAAAAACAAACGCCGTCTCTTGTGCAAAAAGGCAAGAGACGGCGTTTTTGCGTGGAAAAGCAGAAGTGAAAAATCAGCGATGAATCGCTTGTTTATCAATTTGACCGGAATTTGTGCAACAAAAAAACCTATAAACCTATTGACATTCTGGGGAAATGGGTATATCATACGGCCAACGGAAACACACATCCGCAAGATCAGGAGAAAAGGAGGGGAACAGACATGGACTGGAATGTGATGGTGCAATATCTGCCGCAGTATGAAAAAGCGGCCTGGCTCACCCTGCGTCTGGGTGTGGCCGGTATCTTCTGGGCCATCCTTGTGGGCCTTGTCTGCGCCGTGCTCCAGTACGAAAAAGTGCCGGTGCTGCGCCGTATCGTGGGTGCCTATATCCAGCTCAGCCGGAACACGCCGCTGCTGGTCCAGCTGTTCTTTCTGTATTACGGCCTGCCCAAGATCGGCATCAAGACCAACGCCGAGCTCTGCGGCATTGCAGGCCTTGCCTTTCTGGGCGGCAGCTACATGGCCGAGGCCTTCCGCAGCGGGCTGGAAGCCATCGAACCCATCCAGACCGAAAGTGCCCTGAGCCTTGGCATGAGCCGGCTGCAAACCATGCGCTATGTGGTGCTGCCGCAGGCGGTCTCCATCAGTATGCCGGCCTTTATGGCCAATATCATCTTCCTGCTCAAGGAGACCAGTGTGTTCAGCGCCATCAGCCTGATGGATCTGATGTTCACGGCAAAGGATCTCATCGGCTTGTACTATAAGACGACCGAGAACCTTTTCCTGCTGGTGGTGTTCTACCTCATCATCCTGCTGCCGGTGTCCCTGCTGGGCAGCTGGCTGGAAAGGAGGCTGCGCTATGCCGGATTTGGGTCTTGAAGTCCTGCTCAAGGGCAAAAATATGGTTCGCCTGCTGGGCGGTCTGGGCGTGGCGCTTAAGATCAGCGCTGTGTCTGTCCTTCTCAGCCTGCCGCTGGGCATCCTGCTGGGCGTGCTGATGACCTTCAAAAATCCCATCCTGAAAGCCATCCTCCGGGTGTATCTGGAATTCATCCGCATCATGCCCCAGATGGTGCTGCTCTTTCTGGTGTATTTTGGCACCACGCGGGCCTTTGGCTGGGATCTTTCCGGCGAGACGGCGGCGGTCATCGTGTTCGTGCTCTGGGGCACGGCCGAGATGAGCGACCTCGTCCGCGGTGCCCTCATCGCCATCCCGAAGCATCAGTACGAGAGCAGCGAGGCGCTTGGCATGAGCCGGGCGCAGACCTATTGGTACATCATCATCCCTCAGACGGTGCGGCGGCTCATCCCGCTGTCCATCAACCTTATCACCCGCATGATCAAGACCACCAGCCTGGTGTTGATGATCGGTGTGGTGGAGGTGCTCAAGGTGGCCCAGCAGATCATTGAGGCCAACCGCACCGCCAGCCCCAACGCGGCGTTTGGCATCTACCTCACCGTGTTTATCCTGTATTTTCTGGCCTGCTGGCCCATCAGCCTGCTGGCCGGTTATCTCGAAAAGAAATGGAAGTGACTGTTATGGCAGAGCCGATCCTGACTGTAGACCATCTGGTAAAAAGCTACGATGGCAAGACCAATGTTCTGGATAATGTCAGCTTTGCCGTCAAGCCCGGTGAGGTCATCGTTGTGGTGGGTCCTTCCGGCTGCGGCAAAAGCACCCTGCTGCGCTGTCTGAACGGTCTGGAGCCGGTGCAGGCGGGCCGGGTGAAGCTGGGCAGTGAGACGGTCGCCTACGGCGGCAAGAATCTGGCGGCCCTGCGCCAGCGCATCGGCATGGTGTTCCAGAGCTATGAGCTTTTCCCGCACCTGACCGTGCTGGAAAATATCCTGCTGGCCCCCACCAAGGTGCAGAAACGCCCCCGGGCTGAGGTGCAGCAGGAAGCCGAGGCCCTGCTGGACCGCGTGGGCCTGCTGGCCAAAAAGAACAGCTACCCCCGGGAGCTTTCGGGTGGTCAGAAGCAGCGTGTCGCCATTGTGCGCGCGCTCTGTATGCACCCCGAGATCCTGCTGTTCGACGAAGTGACCGCCGCCCTTGACCCTGAAATGGTGCGCGAGGTGCTGGATGTCATGCTCGACCTGGCCCGTGAGGGCAAGACCATGGTGATCGTCACCCATGAGATGCAGTTTGCCCGGGCAATTGCCAGCCGGGTGCTGTTTCTGGACGATGGCCGTATCGTGGAGGAAGCGCCCCCGGCGGACTTCTTCGACCACCCGCAGACCGAACGTGCACAGCGCTTCCTGCGCACTTTCACCTTTGATGCGGTTGCAAAGCAGTGAGAAATGCGCAGCAACCCATTTCCACTTTGAATCTTTTTGTCTGATGCTGTGAAATGATGTCACAGATCATGGATAGATTTTTATATGGGAATGAAAGGAAAGGAGTTATTACCATGAAAGTTAACAAAATCTCTCGCCGTGCCTTCCTGCTGGGTCTGGGCACAGTTTCCACCGCCGTTCTGCTTTCTGCCTGCGGCGGCAGCGCATCCTCCTCTTCTACCGCTTCCGGCTCTGCCGCAGCTGCTGGCAGTGACGTGTTCCGCATGCTGGACGAGATCAAGGCAGACGGCACCGTGAACATCGGCGTTTTCTCCGACAAGAACCCGTTTGGCTATGTGGATGAGAACGGCGAGTATCAGGGCTATGATGTCTACTTCGCCCGCCGCCTGGCCGAGGATCTGGGCGTGGAAGCCAACTTCGTCTCCACAGAGGCCGCCAACCGCATTGAGTATCTGCAGACCGGCAAGGTCGATATCATTCTGGCAAACTTCACCGTCACGCCCGAGCGCGCTGAGGAGGTGGACTTTGCACTGCCCTACATGAATGTTGCACTGGGTGTCATCTCTCCCGACAGCAATGTCATCACCAGCCTGGACAACTGGAACGCCGACGATCAGATGATCGTCATTTCCGGCACCACCGCCGAGACCTACCTGACCAAGGAATATCCCGACATTCCCCTGCAGAAGTATGATTCCTATGCAACCGCCAAGAACGCGCTGGAAAACGGCAATGGCGCTGCATGGGCCAACGACAACACCGAGGTCATCGCTTTTGCAAAGCAGAACTCCGGCTACACGGTGGGCATCCCCTCTCTGGGCAGCCAGGATACCATCGCCCCCGCTGTGAGCAAGGGCAACACCACCCTGCTGGACTGGATCAACGACGAGATCAAGAGCCTGGGCGAGGAGAGCTTCTTCCACAAGGATTACGAGGAGACGCTGGTGGATACCTACGGCCTTGACTATGAGGATGAGCTGGTCGTTGAGGGCGGCGAGACCAACGCCTGAGCCTGAAAACGGAATCGCGGACAAATAAGAAACCCGGGGACAGCATCACAGCTGTCCTCGGGTTTTTGTGCGTTCGGAAATCTTACACTTCCTCGGTCTCATCCTCGTCGTCGTCCTCCTCCTCGGCGAGAGCTTCTGCATGGATGCGCTGACGCAGGCGGGTGCGGAACTCGGGGATGCCGCTCTGATTGGGGGTCAGGTCTGGAGCGGGCTTGCCGTCAGGCAGGTGGGCACCAAAGGCCGGCACAAAGAAGAACTTGCGCACGACAAAGATCAACGCAATGGCACCCACGCTGATGAGGTTGTCCAGAGCCGATTCGTGGCCGACCACCATGTGGCGTGCAATGGCGTAGAGCAGCACTTCCAGGCTGCTGCCGGGGCTGTGCTTGGCCAGCATCTTGATGAACTCCACGCCGATGACGATGTCCAGCGCCCGCTCAAGGAAGCCGCGGATCTCTACATCGTTGCCATCAAACAGCAGGCCCGGCATCCACTTGAGCAGGGGAATGAAGCTGAGCAGCAGGCCGATGAGCACCAGCCCGGACAGCACGATCTCCAGCAGGGTGGAGGCCTGAATGATGTAGCTGCGCAGTGCCTTGCGGCTGCGGCTCTCAACATGGGAGGAGTGCGGGGTGTCGGAAGGATGGGACATGGTGCGGCATCTCCTTTGCTCAAGATCGTGACACGAAAAAAGCTGACAAACTTTTCTTAAGTTTAGCAAAGGACTTGAGCAAAGTCAATGAAATGTGCCGAATTTTCTGGGAATTACTGGACGGCTACATAGCCGGAGTGCTCAATGCAGGAACGGCCTGCATCGGTGGAGAGCCACTCGTAGATCCTGCGTTCCGGGCTGTCGGCAGCGGAATCCTGCAGGATGGCGGCATAGAATTCGTTGCACAGCGGGTAGCTCTGGTCGGCGATCGTCTCGTTGGAAGGAGTCACGCCATCCACGGCCAGCAGCCGCAGGCCGGGCTTGGAGTACATCTGGTCGATGTAGTAGTAGACCGAGAAACCGATGGCGTTGGCAGAGTTGTTATACTCTGCAATGCTGTCCACCAGCTCACCCATGGCGGTGGGGGCCAGCTCGGTGGGGGCCTCCATCAGCGGGCCGCCCTGGATCAATAGCTTCTGGAACAGGGTCTGGCTGCCGGAGTCCGCCCGCCGCTGGAAGGCAATGATCTCCTGATCCTTGCCGCCCACATCCTTCCAGTTGGTGATCGTTCCGGCGTAGATGTCCTTGAGCTGCTGCCGTGTCAGGCTCTGCACAGGGTTGTCCTCGTTGACGATGAACACCAGCGCGTCCCGGCCAATGGCCTTCTGCTCCAGCGGGTCACCGTCAGCCTTCAGCTCCTCCTTGACGGATTCCGGGGCTTCGTAGGCGATGATGAGCTTGACCGAATCGCCGTAATTGTTGCCGTACAGGCCCAGGTTGCGCCAGGCCTGGGCCGTGGTGTTGGTGGTCACGGCGCTCCGGGCGGTTTCCAGATCCAGCCCGGTGGTGTCGGCCATGATCTGTGCGATCAGCGGGATGCAGGCTGTGCTGCCATCCGTAATGGGGAATTCATCCACGCTCAGGATGGGCTGTGCGGGCATTTCACTGGCGGCAGAAGAGGAGGGTGCCTCAGAATTAGGCTGAGACGGTGCCGCCCCCGAATGAGAGGAGGCAGGCACGGTGTTGCAGGCAGAGAGCAGGGCGGCGGTGGATGCCAGACCCAGACCGGTCAGGAACGCGCGGCGGGAAATTTTGACAGTACGCATGGAAAAACCTCCTTAGAAGAAACCGTTGTCCATTTCGTCGTTGCTGGAAGCGAAGATGCTTTCGGCATAGAGCCACCGGCCGGAAAGATCCATCCAGCCGTAAGAAAAGCCCTTGACGGCGGCAAACACACCCTCCGGCAGGCCGTTGGCTCTGTCGGCATAATAGGTGCTGCAGCTGCGCAGCCCGCCCACGACGACATTGCCGTCGCTGTCCAGGATGTCATACAGCCAGCTGCTGCCGGGGCCGTTGCAGCAGCCGTAGAAATAGAGTCCATCGGCTGTGGAAAACAGGGGATAATAATGGGTGTAGGTTTCTTCCAGCGTGCGGGGATCCAGCGTTTTGTGGGTGCCGTCCGGCCCACAGATCTGGATGGCCGTGTTCACATAGTTGTCGTTGTCGTCCTGCGCGACCCAGACCCAGCCGTTTTCGGCATAGATATGGGCCCGCACTTGGTTCTCCACCGGGTCGATGGCGGTGTCGGTCAGCAGCACGCCGGTCTGCCGGTCGAACACCCGTACGGTGCCGTCCAGGGCGTAGATGGCCAACGTGGCATCATCCGTATTGGCATCGTAGAGATCCTTCTCCTCGCCGGTGAGCAGGTCGTGGAACAGATACCGCCCCGCCGTTTCGGGGGTGGAAACTTCGGGCTCCGTGACTGCCACGCCGGGCGCATAATACCGCACAGGCTGGTCATATTCGCAGAGCACAGCGCTTTGCTCCGTGCTGACCAGATCCACCAGCTGATATCTGCCATCGTGATACAGGCTGACCGTGCCTGCACCGGTGTACTGCTGGTAACCGGTCAGCTCCTCGCCGGTGGTGGGGTTGTACAGGCTGTCGGCACCCGTCGTGCCATCCTCGTTGTAGTGGCTCACCACCAGCCAATCGGTGGGGGCGGAGCTGTCGCTGCTGCTGGCATAGAAGCTGGAAAGGCCGGACAGCTCTGCCTGATAGACCACCTCGCCCTGCCGATCCTGCACCTGCACGGCGCAGTAGGCGGTCAGATCATCGCCCCATTCGTTTTCCTGCACATAGTCTGCCGGAACATTGCAGACTTCAAAGGCCAGATAGCTGCCTGCTATGCTGCATCCGTAGGCGTTTTCGGGCACAGCCAGCTCCTCGCCCGTGGCAAGGTCGATCACCCGGCAATCGCCTGCGGCGTGGTTGTTGCAGGGGGCATAGGCCATCTGTTCCGGTGCGGTCAAAACCAGCAGGCTGCCGGTCAGGACGGCATCGTAGGCACGGTCAAAGGTCAGAATCTCCTTGCCGCTGCGGTCGCACAGGGCGGTTGCCCGCCCGGTGGGGGTGCCGGGGGCTGACCACTGCCGCAGATAGTACCGCACGGTGCCGGTCAGGGTATCCGGCACCAGATACACGGTCTCACTGCTGGCGGCCTGATACAACACGGTATTGCCGCAGAGCACGGTATTGCCGCCGTTGGAGCCGTTGCTGTACAGGATGCGCAGCTTGCCGTCGTCCAGTGAAGCTGCAGCGGGGCCGGGCACCTCCTCAGCCTGCGCGGGCTTGGAATCGGGCAGGGGCGAGGCCGGAGGCAGCAGGGAGCAGGAGGCCAGCAGCCCTGCCGCGGCAGACAGGCTGAGCACTGCACAGCCGATGCGGAGAACAGAACGTTTCATAAGCGTACCTCACAGGTTTGGCAGAATTTAACTTTCCTATCCTGATTATAATACGAATAAACCGGACGTTCAATTGCAATCGAACGTCCGGTTATGGTTACAGTTTTGTTACAGGGTTCGCTCAGACCTCGGCAGCCTCGGCTTCGTCCATCCGCACCAGCTGACGCAGGAAGGGGAAGAGGAAGGGCACAGTGACAAAGAAGGTCAGCACATCGGCGATGGGCTGGCAGATCTCAACACCCAGCAGCCCAAAGGCCCGGGGCAGGGTGAGGATAAGCGGGATGAAGAACACGCCCTGACGGCAGCAGGCCAGAAAGGTGGCCCGGCCCGATTTTCCGATGGACTGGAACAGCATGTTGCCCGCCACGATCACGGGCTGCAGCAGCATGGCAAAGCACTGGTAGCGGAAGGCAGGCAGGGCCACGGCGGTGACTTCGGGATCATCGCGGAAGAGGCGGATGAGGGTCTCGGCATTGAACCAGCAGACGGTAAGAATGACAGAGAGGAAGCAGAAGCTGGCTGCCATGGTGAACCGGCAGGCCTGCTGCACCCGGTGGTACTTTTTGGCACCATAGTTGAAGCCGGCCACCGGCTGAAAGCCCTGACCGGTGCCGATGGCCACCGAGATGATGAACATGAAGATGCGGGAAACGATGCTCATGCCGGCCACGGCAGCATCGCCATAGCCCCGGGCGGCGATGTTCAGCAGCATTCCACCAATGCTGTTCAGGCCCTGACGGCCAAAGCTGGGCATACCAGTCATCAGGATGGTGCCGAACTCCGCCGGGCTGCGGGTGACTGCCGTAATCCGGAACTGGCTGACCGTTTTGCCCCGCAGGAACATGGACAGCAGGATGCAGAAGCTGATGGTCTGGCTCAGGGCCGTGGCAAGGCCCGCACCGGCGGTGCCCATGCCCAGCCCAAAGATGAACAGCGGGTCCAGCGCGATGTTCAGCAGGCCGCCGGTGACCAGGCCGATCATGGCAAAGCTGGCCTTGCCCTCATAGCGCAGGATGTTGTTCATCACCAGACTGGACATCATAATGGGAGCGGCCAGCAGGATGTACCGCGCGTAGGCACAGGCATGGGGCAGGATGGTCTCGGTGCTGCCCAGCAGCATCATAAAATCGGGCAGGGTGAGCAGGCCTGCCGCTGTGATGATGCCGCCGAACACCAGCGCCGTGAAGAAGCTGGTGGAAGCAAACCGGGTGGCGGCATCGGTGTTCTGGCTGCCCAGGCTGCGGCTGATGATGCTGCCGGAGCCGTGGCCCAGCATAAAGCCCAGCGCCTGGAGAATGGCCATCAGGCTGGAAACGATGCCCACCGCGCCGGATGCGCTGGTGGAGATCTGGCCCACAAAAAAGGTGTCGGCCAGGTTGTAGATGCTGGTGATGAGCATGCTCAATATCGTGGGAGCCGCCAGACTCAGGATCAATTTCGGGATGGGGGTCTCCGTCATTTTACGGAACTGCTCCGCGCTGCGGTCGGCATTTGCCATGAAAAAACCTCGCTTTCTCTTTGACACGATCTTTACATAAAAAAACATTCGTCCCCAGTATACCGCAGGAACTGTTTTGTATCAACCAATTCTTTGCTGGGGTTATTGCAGCAAAAGACCGCCCTGCCCGGCGGCAGAGCGGTCTTGGGTCATGGAAAGAAAGCAGAACGTTACAGGGTCTTGCAGAACTCCTTCAGGTAGGCGCGGAAAGCCTCGCCGATCTCGGGGTGCTGCAATGCCAGCTCCACCTGAGCCTCCACCACGCGGAGCTTGTTGCCCATGTCGTAGTGGGTGCCGGTGAACTCCACGGCGGTCATGCCGCCGCAGTTGCGGGCATACTCGGCCATGGCATCGGTCAGCTGGATCTCGCCGCCTGCACCGGGTTTGGTGTGGGCGAGGATATCGTAGATCTCAGGGGTCAGCAGCACACGGCCCAGAATGGAGTAGTTGCTGAACTCCTGGCCCTTCTTGGGCTTCTCGATCATGTCATCCACAAAGAAATAGTTGTCGTGGATGGGGGTGGTCTTCAGGCTGCAGTAGCGGCTCACATCGGCCCAGGGCACAGCGGAGACACCGGCAGCCGGGCGGCCAAACTCCTCATAGGCGCGGATGAGCTGGGCGCAGACAGGGTCCTCGCCCCAGATCACATCGTCGCCGTAGATGACCACGAACGGGTCGTCACCGGTAAAGGCCTTTGCCATGCTCACGGCGTGGCCCAGGCCCAGCGTCTGCTTCTGGCGCACAAAGAAGATGTTGGCAAGGTTCGAGATGCCCAGGCACTCCTCCAGCATCTTTTCCTTGCCGGGGGCGGCCAGCTTTTCTTCCAGCTCGGGGCTGCGGTCAAAGTGATCCTCGATGATGCTCTGGTTGCGGCCCAGAATGATCAGAATGTCCGTGATGCCGGACTTGACGGCTTCCTCCACCAGATACTGGATGGCGGGCTTATCCACGATGGGGAGCATCCCCTTGGGCATGGCCTTGGTGGCAGGCAGCACACGGGTGCCCAGACCAGCGGCAGGGATGACAGCCTTCGTAACTTTTTTCATGGTTCGGAACTCCTTCATCATATCATTTCAGGCTGAACGATCAGCCGTAGACCAGATGGATCAGGGCATCCACATTGGGGCCCAGCAGCAGGGTGAACGCGCTGCCAATGACCATGAGCAGGACCAGGCAGCCGAGCACGGCGGCCCAGCTGGTGCCGCCCTGCGCGCAGAGCACGGCTTTGCGCTGTGCCGCGTCCGGGAACTCCGCGCGGATGCGGCGGATCTTCTCGGCGGCACTCTGGCGGTAGAGCCACTTGCCATACAGGCCGCGCACGATCATCAGCAGAAAGCTGAGCACCGAGCAGACCCGGGAAAGAGTGAGCAGGGTGGAGGTGGAAAGCCCCGGGGCCAGGCTGCTGTCCGTGATCTGCAAAAGGTCAATGAAGGTGGGCAGGGCCAGCACCAGCTCGGCGGCCAGAAAGGCGAACGCGGGCTTCCACGCCTTGCGGTAGAAGAAATAGAACGGGCCAAACAGCATGGCCGAAAAGCTCATGGAGGTCTTGGTGTGGGACAGCTGCATCCGGCAGTAGGCGCTCAGGTAGGCAGGGGAAGCCGGGCCGATGAAATCTGCCCAGTCCTTGCAGGGGATGCCGTCCATGACCTCTTCCTTGCCAAAAGCGGCCTGATAGGTCTGACGCAGCGGGTCTACCTGCGGGGCTCCGGTCTCCTGAAACTGGCGGTAAAAGGTGGAGTAATCAAACTCCTCGCTGTGCTCGTCCGAATCGACACGGTCGGCGGGCTCCTGTGCCCCTTCCGGGGGCAGGGCCGCACCGCAGCAGCGGCAGACAGATTCACTGCGCAGGGTGCGCTCGCCGCAGGCAGGGCAGGTGCACAGCTCACTTTCCTGATAAGGGAACTTCCACTCGTATCCGGCGGCGTGGGCCGGGGCATGGATGCAGCGGCCGAGCTTTTCATAACAATCGCGGTGATAAGGCGCGCCGCAGTCGGGGCAGACAACGATGTCGTCCTGCAGTGTCAGCGGCTTGCCGCAGCCCTCACAGGGGCAGCCATAATATTTGGGCATAAGATCCTCCCGGTATGCTAGTTGAACTTATTATACTCCCTTAAAAGAGAAAAGAAAAGGCAAAAATCTTCAAAATTCCAGTAGGTTGAGTATTTTTCCTCTTTACTTTATCATGGATTCTGGGTATACTAATGAAGTATCTGTGTATAAACTGTATCTTTTGAGGGATTCTTAAAATATGATTACTACTGACGAACTGAAAGTGCAGCTGGCCGATTACGGCACCGCTGTGAAGGACCTGGAGGAAGCGCTGGCCATCGACGCTTCCCGCAAGCGCGTGCAGGAGCTGGAGCACACCATGAGCCGCCCCGGCTTTTACGATGACGCTGAGCTGAGCAAGAAGGTCTTTGATGAAGTGGGCGACCTGAAGGGCAAGCTGAACCGCTTTGAAAAGCTGCAGGGCCTGTACGATGATGCCGAGACCATGCTGGTGATGCTGGACGAGGAGTACGACCCCGATATGGTGCCCGAGGCAGAGGAAGCCGTGAACGCTGTGGGCAAGGCCGTGGACGAGCTGCAGCTGATGACCATGCTGAACGGTGAGTACGACCACAGCAACGCCATCCTGACCTTCCATGCCGGTACCGGCGGCACCGAGGCACAGGACTGGGCCGAAATGCTGTACCGCATGTACAACAAGTGGGCTTCCAACCACGGCATGACCGTGGAGGTTCTGGATTATCAGGACGGCGATGAAGCCGGCATGAAGAGCGCCTCCATGATGGTGAAGGGTGCCAACGCCTACGGCCTGCTCAAGAGTGAGAACGGTGTGCACCGTCTGGTGCGCGTGTCGCCCTTTGACGCCAACGCCCGCCGTCAGACCAGCTTTGCTTCGCTGGAAGTGATGCCCGAGCTGGATAACACCATTCAGGTGGATATCCGCCCCGAGGACATTGAGATGCAGGTGTACCGTTCCTCCGGTGCCGGCGGCCAGCACATCAACAAGACTTCTTCCGCTGTGCGTCTGATCCACAAGCCCACCGGCGTCGTGGTCAGCTGCCAGACCCAGCGCAGCCAGTTCCAGAACCGTGACTACGCCATGGAAATGCTGAAGGCAAAGCTGTATCAGATCGCAAAGCAGCAGCACATGGACAAGATCGATGACATCAAGGGCGTGCAGAATGAGATCGCCTGGGGCCACCAGATCCGCAGCTATGTGTTCATGCCCTACACCATGGTCAAGGATCACCGCACCAACTACGAGACCGGCAATGTGGATGCCGTGATGGACGGCGATCTGGACGGTTTCATCTTCGCATACCTCAAGGCTGCAAGCCGCGGGGAGCTGCAGGATACCTGATCTTGAACGTATAAAATGCAAAGGCCGTGCTTCCTTTTATGGAGGCACGGCCTTTTTTGTGTTCTTACGCCAGATCAGGCAGAATGGTATCCCAGAGATTTTCCTCCTGCCGCAGGGCGTTGAAGCAGCAGTCCAAGTACATTTTGTTTGCCGCTGCAAGGATCGTGCTGCGCAGAAGCAGCTTTTCATCTGCGGCATCCACGGCAAGGTCGCGGATCTCCCTGGTGCAGCCGAATACGAATGGCAGGCAGTTCTCCATCTCGTCGCAGAAGTAGTCGTAAGCTGCCCCGGCGGAACAGTGCGCCCGCTGCATTTTAAACAGGGCATCGATGTTTTCCATTGAGAGCACCGTTTTGGAGACTGCAATGTACATCAGGGATGCGATCTGATCGCGGGCGTACTTCTTGCGCACCGGGTGGGACAAAATGCCCTTTTTAACGTAGTTGCTGACCATGGAAGAGGTGAGCTCCACGCCGCAAAAGGTGCGGAAATAGCTGTTGACGTACTGCACGGTCTGGTCAAGATAAAGCCCCATCTGCGGGAGATCGGCGTACCGGGGCAGGGCAAACCCGGCGGCGCAGGCCGCAACGCGGCATTTGGTTTCAGTTTTCATATCGTAAGCAGTTTTCTAAGGTTGGCGCAGCTGGGCTGCGCGGGATACAGAAAATGGTTTTCTGGCGGTATTATAGCGCAAATCGGTTCTCTGGTCAACGGATTTTTAAAACTTTTGAAAGAATGCATAAAATCCCTTGACAGGTTTTTGAAAAACTGCTATGATGTCTGCAGTGAACCGAAAAACCATGCAGGCGGAAGTGCGTGTAAGGCACGGAAAATAAAAAAATGACCTGCTATCACAAAATAGATTTGGAGCGTGCATTTTATGAAAACCAAGATCGTTGTGGATTCTTCGTCCAACCTGTATGCCCTGCCGGGCGTGGATTTTGCCTGTGTGCCGTTGAAGATCGTCACGGATGAACAGGAATATCTGGATGACGGTACTCTGGATGCTGTGGACATGGCCCGGTCTCTGCGTACTTACAAGGGCAAGACCAGCACCTCCTGCCCCAATGTGGCAGATTGGCTGGCTGCTTATGAGGGTGCGGAGCAGATCTTTGTTGCCACCATCACGGGCACACTGTCCGGCAGCTACAATGCTGCACTGCTGGCAGCGGAAGAATACAAGGAAACGCACCCGGAGGCCCGTGTTTTTGTTCTGGACAGCCTGTCCGCCGGGCCGGAGCTGCGTCTGCTGGCAGAGCGTCTGCGGGATCTCGTCCGGATCGGGATGGAGTTTGACGAGATCTGCGAGGCGATCCTGGCTTACCACAAGCACACACATCTGCTGTTTTCGCTGGAATCGCTGGCCAATCTGGCCCGCAATGGCCGTGTGAAGCCTGCTGTTGCCGCTGTGGCACGGATGCTGGGCATCCGGGTCATCGGTCAGGCCAGTGAGAGCGGCGAGCTGGAGGTGCTGTGCAAGACCCGCGGCGAGCACGGTGCACTGGAGCGCATCGTGCTGGAATTGAAGGATCACGGCTTTACCGATGGCAAAGTGCACATTGCCCACTGTGATAACCCGGAAGCGGCCAAGCGCCTGAAGCTGATGATCCACGCGGTGTTTGCAGGGGCGCAGGTGGATGTGGCCGAGTGCGGCGGCCTGTGCAGCTACTACGCTGAGCAGGGCGGCCTGATGGTGGGCTATGAGGACGGAAAAACAGAGTAAAAGAGTTTTTAATATTGCAAGCAAGCCGGGCCTGCGGGTCTGGCTTGCTTTTTTTTGAACAACGCAAAACTTGAAAAAGTTGTAAAACCGCGCTATACTTACACATAATTATAAATGGGAAAGGAGGGCAGGCCCATGCTTTTTCGTTCACCGGTCGTGCGCTTTTTCAGCCGCATTCTGAACCGCGTCACCATCACGGTGGTGTTGGTGGCATTGCAGCTGCTGTGGTTGTGCTGGGTGGCGTTTGCCATCACCACCGGCACGGGCCGCGTGTGGGTGAACGGCCTGCTCAACGCACTGAGCCTGCTCATCGTCCTGTACCTTGTGCGCAAGGATGAGAACAGCGCCTACAAGGTGGGCTGGATCGCGCTGATCGGCATTCTGCCGCTGCTGGGCGGTGCGCTGTATCTGGCTTTTGGCAACAAACGCCCGGCCAAGCGTCTGCGCCTGAAAATGCAGGCGGTGGAGGATGCCCACAGGGCTGATCTTGTCCAGCAGCCGGACCAGGTGGCCGGACTGGATGCTTCCGGCCTCGGCATGAGCCGCTATCTGGCGCGGTACGGCCGCTACCCGGCCTGGAAGAACACCGCCGCGCAGTATTTTGCCTGCGGCGAAGCCATGTATCCGCAGCTGCTGGCCGATCTGGAAAAGGCCGAAAAGAGCATCTTTCTGGAATTTTTCATCGTGAGCCACGGCTGCATGTGGAACGGCATTGAAAAGATCCTGCGCCGCAAGGCTGCGCAGGGCGTGGATGTGCGCCTGATCTACGATGATTTTGGCAGTCTGCTGGGTCTGCCCGCCGATTTCATCGTGCGCATGGAGCGGGCGCACATCCGCTGCATCCCGTTCAACCCGGTGGTGCCGCTGCTCTCGCTGGTGATGAACCACCGCGACCACCGCAAGATCGTAGTCATTGACGGTACGGTGGCCTACACCGGCGGCGTGAATCTGGCAGATGAGTATATCAATGCGGAGCAGCGCTTTGGCTACTGGAAGGATGCAGCCCTGCGTGTGGAAGGCGATGCCGCATGGAACTTTACGGTGATGTTCCTCAACTTCTGGAACGCTTTCCGCCCCAGCGAGACGGATTATGATGCATTTCGTCCCATGCCGCTGGTGACGCCGGTATCGGACGGCATCGTGCAGCCCTACGCGGACAGCCCGCTGGACGAGGAACCGATGGCCGAGACGGTGTACCTGAACATCCTTGCGCAGGCGCAGCGGTATGTTTATATCTACACGCCCTACCTTGCCGTAGGCGAGGAAATGCTGGACGCACTGAAAAACGCGGCCAAGCGCGGGGTGGACATCCGGCTGGTGCTGCCGGGCATCCCGGACAAAAAGCTGGTGTTCCGGCTGAGCCGGTCGTACTATCTGCCGCTTTTGAGGGCAGGTGTACGCATTTACGAATATACGCCCGGCTTTCTGCATGCCAAGTGCTGGGTAAGCGACGATGTAACTGCCGTAGTGGGCAGCATCAACATGGACTACCGCAGCCTGTTCCTACACTTTGAGTGCGGTGTACTGCTGCAAAAGAACAGTCAGGTGGCAGTTCTGCGGGACGATGTACGGGCCACGCTGCCGCAGTGCCGCGAGATACAGGTGACGGAATGCCGCACCAGCCTGCCCGGCACGGTGCTGGACAGTGTGCTGCGGCTGCTGAGCCCCTTGATGTGATAAAAACTCCCTTTCCGGGTAAACTAGCCCAAAAGCCCCTTTACGATGGGGGCAGGAAAGGGAGCGTTTTATTATAATGAAAAAGATACCTCGCATGATCCTGGGCTGCACGCTGGCGGCAGCTCTGTCCCTGACCGCCTGCAGTCGAAGCGATTCCGGTTCCTCCGGCAGCATGAGCACGAACATGGGCGGCAGTTCATCGCAGACGGGGCAGGCGGGCCAGAACGCTGCATACCGCACCGGCCTTGGCATCCTGACCGAAGCGTCTGATCAGGAACGCGCGGGCAAGATCGATACCATCGCAGCTGCCGTTCTGCTGGATGCCGAGGGCAGGGTGGCAGATGTGATGCTGGACGAGGTGGAGATCTCGGTCACGGGGGACAGCACCGGCAAGGTGACGATGCCCACCGACGATCGCACCAAGCGCCAGAAGGGCGACGATTACCCGCTGGCGGCGGTGTCCTCGCTGAAAAAGGGCTGGGCAGAGCAGGCGGATGCCTTTGGCAATTATCTTACCGGCAAAACCCCGGATGAGGTGAAGAAGCTTGCCACCGACGATGACGGCAAGCCGAAGGATGCTGACCTGCTCTCCACCTGCACCATTGCGGTGGACGGCTATCGGGATGCTGTGGTGCGCGCCTGCGAGAATGCAAAGGCAGTCGGCTCGGCCCGCGGCGACCGCGCTGTGCTGGGCGTGTCAGTGCGCAATGACACCAAGGAACTGACCGCCGACGATGACCACGATGTGACCGCGCAGGTGGACATCACAGTGGCAGCCCTGACGCTGGATGCTGACGGCCGTGTGACCGGTGCAGTGGCGGATGTGGCAGAGCCTGCCCTTACCGTGGGCGCGGATGGTACGGTGTCGGCACCGGAGATGGTCAAAACCAAGGTGGAACTGGGCGACAGCTACGGGATGCGCGGGGCATCCAGTCTGGACAAGGAATGGTACGAGCACAGCGAGGGCTGGTGCGATTACCTGAAGGGCAAGACCCGTACTGAGATCGCAGGCATCCCGGACGATGGTTCGGATGCCGACCTTGCGGCACTGTGCACCATCTCGGTGACGGAGCTGCAGAAGGCTGCGCTGGCGGCGTTTGCGGAAGAGTAAAGCAGAGAAAAGAGGGAAGGCGCAAAGCTTTTCCTCTTTTCTTTGTGCAACCAGACCAAAGAATTGGCACAGAAAAGCCTTGAAAAAGACGAACTGCACTAACTTTTGCATTTCCTCTTGCCAAATGGCTGCAAACGCGCTATTCTATAGTCACAGTTTAACGCTTTAGCATGATAAAATGCTAAACCGAGAGGGAGCACATTTGGGAAACAAAAAAGGGAGGAACCTTTTATGAAACGTCTTGTCTCTGCTTTTCTGGCTGGTGCCATGGCACTGAGCCTTGCCGCCTGCGGCGGTGCCGCATCTACTTCCACCGTGGCATCTTCTGCCTCTGCATCCGGGAGCGCAGCCGCCTCCGAGACCGCAGCCAGCGATCTGGACTACATCAAGGAAAAGGGCAAGATGGTCATTGGCTACACCGTCTATGAGCCGATGAACTACACCGATGCCGACGGCAACTTTACCGGTTTTGATACCGAGCTGGCAACTGCCGTATGCGAAAAGCTGGGGGTCGAGCCGGAGTTCGTGGAGATCAACTGGGATACCAAGGTGGTGGAGCTGGATGCCAAGAGCATCGACTGCATCTGGAACGGTATGACCCTGACCGATGACATCATGGCAAACGCCGCCACCACCAAGGCCTACGCCAAGAACGCACAGGTCGTGGTCGTGAAGGACGGCACCGACTACAGTTCCACTGCGGATCTGGTGGGCAAGACCGTGGTTGCCGAGGCTGGCTCTGCCGGTGAAGCCGCCATTGAGGGCGACGAGAACCTTGCACAGGCCGATTACGTCTCCAAGAGCGTGCAGACCGACTGCCTGATGGAAGTTGCCGCAGGCACTGCTGATGCCGCTGTGCTGGATCTGACTCTGGCCAACGCCATGATCGGTGAGGGCACCGACTATGCAAGCCTGAAGATCGTGGACGAGCTGAACGCTGAAGAGTACGGCGTGGCCTTCCGCAAGGGCAGCGATACCGCCGCAGCTGTGGATGCCGCCTTTGACGAGCTGAAGGCTGACGGAACCATGCAGGCTCTGGCCGACAAGTACGATCTGGCTCTGGCCGACTGAGTTCTATAAGAATGTAATTACTCCTTCCGTCATCGCTGCGCGATGCCACCTCCCTCGGTGAGGGAGGCTTTTTGTTGCCGATATGCGTGAGGCTCCCTCATTGAGGGAGCTGTCACCGAAGGTGACGGAAGAAGTTCAAAAAACGGATTGATGGGTGTGTTCTTGTGTCTGTGATTCTGAGTCGCCTTTCCGGCGCGTTTCTGCTCAACTGTGAGCTGTTCGCTCTGACCCTGCTGTTTGCGCTGCCGCTGGGTCTGGTGGTGGCTTTCGGCTCCATGAGCCGGTGTAAGCCGCTTTCCGGCGCGGTAAAGACCTTTGTGTGGGTCATCCGCGGTACGCCGCTGATGCTGCAGATCATCGTGATCTACCTTGGCCCCGGCCTGCTGGGCATGAATAACCCTTGGCCCTCCGGCTCCGGCGGACGTATGGTGGCGGCGGTGGTGGCTTTTGCCATCAATTACGCCTGCTACTTCTCCGAGATCTACCGCGGCGGCATCGAAGCCGTTCCCAAGGGCCAGACCGAGGCCGGTCAGGTGCTGGGCATGACCAAGACCCAGATCTTCTTCAAGGTGACGCTGCTGCAGGTGGTCAAGCGCATTCTGGCCCCCATGGGCAATGAGGTGATCACCCTCGTCAAGGATACCTCGCTGGCCAACACCATTGCCAACAAGGAGATCATTATGATGGCCAAGGAGTACAGTGCAAAGGGCTTGATCTGGCCGCTGTTCTCCACTGCCATCTTCTTCCTGGTGTTCGTGGGTGCACTCACCCTGCTGTTTGGCTGGGCCGAAAAGAAACTGGATTATTTCCGCTGATGAAAGGGAGGAAATTGGATCATGGCACTGCTTGAAGCCTCCGGCATCGGCAAAAACTTTGGCGATACCAAAGTACTCAAGGATATCTCACTCACGCTGGAACAGGGCGAAGCGCTGGCGATCATCGGCTCGTCCGGCTCCGGTAAGACCACCCTGCTGCGCTGCCTGAACTTTCTGGAACGGCCGGACACCGGCATCATCAAGGTGAACGGCGAGACCATGTGGGACGCTGCCGACCCCGCCACCCAGCGCGAGAGCGAGATCCGCAAAAAACGGCTGCACTTTGGTCTGGTATTCCAGAACTTCAACCTCTTCCCGCAGTACACCGCCCTGCAGAACGTAATGCTGGCGGGTGAACTGCTGGCGAAGGAGCGCCCGGACTACAAGGCGAACAAAAAGGCCATCCATGCCGAGCTGGAACAGCAGGCACAGGAACTTCTGGCCCAGATGGGCCTTTCTGCCCGGGCAGGCCACTACCCGCACCAGCTTTCCGGCGGTCAGCAGCAGCGCGTGGCCATTGCCCGCGCACTGGCTCTGCACCCGGACATTCTCTGCTTCGACGAGCCGACCTCGGCCCTCGACCCGGAGCTGACCGGCGAGGTGCTGCGCGTCCTGCGCGACCTTGCCGACCGCAAGACCACCATGATCATCGTCACCCACGAGATGCACTTTGCCCGTGACGTGGCCGACCGCATCATGTTCATGGATGGCGGCGTGGTGGTGGAGGAAGGCCCTGCCAAGCAACTCATTGAGCACCCACAGGAGGAGCGCACCAAACAGTTCCTTGCGCATTACTCGGAATAAGCAAAATCACCAATTCTTGCGGCAAAAATTCGTAAATGTTGATGCAATGCAAATCTTGTAAATCCTGCGTCACTCCACTATAATATCATTCATGAATGTACACGACGTCCTGCCCCTTTCCGGCAGGGCGTTTTTCACGGCAAAAATCACGACATCAAGCCGGTTCCCAGTGTGGCAGGAGGATTTTATACTATGACAAAGGATATGACCCAAGGCAGTCCGCTCAAGCTGATCCTTGCGTTTGCGGTGCCGCTGATGCTGGGCAGCCTGTTCCAGCAGTTCTACAATCTGGCCGATACCATCATCGTGGGCCGCTTTGTGGGCGTGGAAGCGCTGGCCGCTGTGGGCAGCGTGGGCGGTTTGAACTATCTGGTGCTGGGCTTTGTGAACGGCATCGCCTGCGGCTTTTCCATCCCCATCTCGTGGACTTTCGGCGCAAAGGACTACAAGGAGATGCGCCGCTACACTGCCAACACCGTGTGGCTTTCCATCTTCTTTGCGGTGGTGCTGACCATTGTCACTGTGGCGCTGACCCGCTCGGTGCTGGTGTGGACGAACACCCCGGAAAACATCATCGACCTTGCGGATATCTATATCCGCACCATTTTTGCAGGCATCCCCTTCACTCTGCTTTATAATGTGACCAGCGCCCTGATGCGTGCACTGGGCGACAGCAAGCGCCCGCTGTATTTCCTGCTGGTGGCAAGCTTTTTGAACATCGGGCTGGATCTGGTGTGCATCATCATGTTCCATATGGGGGCATTCGGTGCGGCATTTGCCACTGTGGTCAGTCAGGCTGTGGCGGGTCTGGGCAGTCTTTTGTACATCCTGCGCCACTACCCGGAACTGCGCTGGAGCAGGGAAGAGGGCTGTTTCAGCCTGACCCACTGCGCAAAGCTGTGCAGCATGGGCATTCCCATGGGCCTGCAGTGCAGCATTACGGCCATTGGCAGCGTGGTGCTGCAGGGTGCGGTGAACGGTCTGGGCAGCGACATCGTGGCCGCGCAGACCGCCGGCGGCAAGGCGGCGCAGTTCCTGTGCGTGCCGCTGGAGAGTATCGGCACAGCGATGACCACCTATGCCAGCCAGAATATGGGCGCAAAGGACCTGGACCGTGTGGACCGGGGTGTGTACACCGCCCTCGGCATCGGCTGCGTGTACAGCATTGCGTCCTTCCTCATCCTGCGCGTGACGGATAAGCTGCTTATCGGCCTGTTCCTGGATGCCAGCGAGACCGCCATCATGGCCAATGCCCAGAGCTTTATCTTCTGGAACAGCGTATTCTACATCCCGCTGGCGGTGCTCATTATCTACCGCTACACCATTCAGGGTCTGGGCTTCTCCGGCCTTGCCATGTTTGCCGGTGTGGCCGAGATGATCGCCCGCGCCATGGTGGGCT
>ERZ1106976.1642-NODE-1642-length-21819-cov-4.662746_pt1 | contig 21819 bp, 18 predicted proteins | sample MGYA00403687_ERZ1106976 | MGnify/ENA primary metagenome ERZ1106976 (study PRJEB35170, sample SAMEA104062446) | human gut metagenome | biome: human gut; feature: human-associated habitat; material: faeces | place: Denmark | collected 2013-02-22 ... | reverse complement strand
GTATGGCAACAAAGAAAGGACAGCGGCGTACCTATCAACGAAGCAGTTCAACAAGAAATGAACAAAGTCCGTGACGATTTGGGCTTGAAGTACGTATTCCCATGGGAAAAATAATTTTTTAGCATAAAGGAGACAATATGAATTACGCAGAAGAGTCATTAAAACTTCACTATCAGTGGAAAGGTAAAATCGAATGCACTCCTAGAGCATCGGTTAAGACAAAGGAAGAGTTGTCGCTTGCTTATACTCCGGGTGTTGCTCAACCTTGTCTTGAAATCCAAAAAGACATTTCAAAATCTTACGACCTTACTCGTCGTTGGAACATGGTCGCAGTCGTAACCGACGGTACCGCGGTTTTGGGACTTGGCGACATCGGACCTGAAGCAGGTATGCCTGTTATGGAAGGCAAATGCGTTTTGTTCAAAGCATTTGGCGGAGTAGACGCATTCCCTCTTTGCATCAAGTCGAAAGACGTTGACGAAATCGTCAGAACCGTTCAACTTATCTCGGGTAGCTTCGGCGGCGTCAACCTTGAAGACATTTCGGCACCTCGTTGCTTTGAAATCGAAGAAAAACTTAAAGCATGCACCGATATTCCTATTTTCCACGATGACCAACACGGCACGGCAGTAGTTTGCGCAGCTGCTATCATCAACGCTCTTAAAGTTGTCAAAAAAGAACTTAAAGACTGCAACGTAGTATTCAGCGGAGCAGGCGCGGCGGGCGTTGCAATCGCAAAACTTCTTACAAGCCTTGGCGTTAAAGATATCGTTATGTGCGACAGAAAGGGCATTATCGCAAAAGACAGAGAAGGTATTACCCCTGACAAGATGAAGATTGCCGAGTTTACGAACAAAGAAAACAAGCACGGCTCGCTTGCAGACGCAATGAAGGGCGCAGATATCTTTATCGGTGTCAGCGCGCCTAATATGGTTACGCCTGAAATGGTTAAGTCGATGAACGCAGGCTCGATTATGATGCCTATGGCAAACCCTGTTCCTGAAATTATGCCTGACATCGCAAAAGAAGCAGGCGCAGCTGTTGTCGGAACGGGCAGAAGCGACTATCCTAACCAAATCAACAACGTTTTGGCATTCCCTGGTATCTTCCGCGGAGCTTTGGACGTAAGAGCTTCTGAAATCAACGAAGAGATGAAACTTGCCGCGGCAAAAGCAATCGCTTCGCTTGTCAGCGACGAAGAGCTTAACGCCGAATATATCTTGCCGAAGGCATTCGACGACAGAGTAGGCCCGACGGTTGCTAAGGCAGTTGCAGAAGCTGCAAGAAAAACCGGCGTCGCGCGGATCTGAATACGATACCCCTTTTTCCGCACAACGGCGCAGCTCTGCTTCGCCCATGAGAAACGAAAAGCCCTCCGGCGGCTGCCGGAGGGCTTTTGATGTTTGCGGAAAATCAGTTGTAGGTGGCTCCGCCGTAGGAGCTGGATACGAACGCGATGTAGGTGTGGCCGATGCCGAGCTCCAGCTCGGTGCCGTCGGCGGTGTAGTAATGGAACGGCTCATTGACGGCGCCGCGCCTCCAGGTGATGGGCTCGCAGTAGCCGCCGTTGAAGAAGAGACCCGTGCCTTCGCACTCGTAGGTGTTCATCGCGGTGTGATAATGATCGTCGATGCCGATCTGCGTATAGGTGGCGAGAACGAGCAGGTTCTGGAACACGGCGGCTTCGCTTGTGTTGGCGTCGGCGATGGCGGCGTTCCAGTTGAAGCCGGTGTAGCCGTTTTTGTCGGCGCTGTACTCAAAGCTCGTGATCTTCGTGCCGGGGAACACGATGCGGACGTTGTTGGCAACGCTTCCGCCCGTCGGGGCGGCGTTCTCGGTGAAGCGCAGGCCGTAGTCATAGGAATCGGTGTTGTGCTCGGTGCGGGTGCCGTTTTCCGAAATGAACTTCTGCAGGCGCTCGCCGGTGGTCGTCATGCTGTGTACGCCGCCGGAGTACGGGTACTCCGTGAAGCGGAAGCCCGTGCCGTTATCCTCGTTGACGTTGATGTCGTCGTTGTCCACAAGATTCGCGAGCATCGGCGCGGAGTATTCGAGACCGTCGGCGCTGAAGCCGCAGTGGGCAAAAATCGCATCATAGGAAAGCGCGGTGCTGACAAAGTAGGAGCGGCAGCTGCGGATCGGGGTGATGTTGTCCACATCGTCCAGGTCCATGAAAATGAACATGTTGCGGGTGATCTGCTCGACCTGTGCTTCGTAAACGATGGCGGCCTTGCTGATGCTGCCCTGCTGAATGGGCGTGATGGGCGCATCCCAGTGGTTGTTCTCCACCATGATCGCCACGGGGCGTGTCTTGCTGTAGTCCTTGGTCGCGGTCTCGCCGGTCAGGGGGTTGACGAGCGGCGCGTCGGGCGTCGGCTCGGGCGTTGCAGTCGGTTCCGGCGTCGGTTCGGGCGTGGCGGTCGGCTCGGTCGTGGGCTCCGCCGTGACGTCGGGCGTCGGCTCGGGCGTCGCGGTCGCTTCCGGTTCGGCCGGTACGTCCGGACGGTTGGCGCACGCGCCGAAAACGAGCGCGCATACGAGAAGCAGAGAAAGTACGGTCAGAAACTTGCGCTTCATGGTGTCACCTCATAGTAGCAAAAAGTTGGGGTCGAATATTAAAAATATACTATATCCGTCCGTTTGTGTCAATGCATGCCGGTCACGAATAGCTCGCCCCGCCGTAATACTCGGAGACGAACGCGATATACGTTTTGCCGACGCCGAGCTGCAGCTCGCTGCCGTCGGAGGTATAGTAGCGGAACGGCTCGTTCACGCTGCCGCGGCTCCAGGTGATCGGCTCGGCATAGCCGCCGTTGAAGAAGTAACCGGCGTCCTGATAGTCGTAGGTGTAAATGGCAGAGTGGTTCTTCTCGTCGATGCCGGTCGAGGTGGGGGAGTAGAGGACGAGGATGTTTTCAAATACGACGCTCTCGCCGGTATTTCCGTCCGTGTAGGCGCTGTTCCACTGCGTGCTCGTGTAGCCGCCCTTTTCGGCGTCGTAGGAAAAGTCGGTGATCTTGTTCGTCGGGAACACAATATGGATGCTGCCCGCCGCCTCACCGTTCACCGGCGCGGCATCTTCGGTGAAGTGCAGACCATAGTCATAGCCGTCGGTACGATGCGTGGTGCGGGTGCCGTACTGCGCAAAAAGATCCTGCAGGCGCTCGCCGGTCGTCGTCATGCTGTGCACGGCGCCAAAGTACGGCGCGTCGTACTGCCGGAAGCCGCAGCTGCCCTCGTGGACCTCGATATCGTCGGCGTCAGTGTAGTTTACGAGCATCGTGTCGGCAAATTCCAGACCCTCGCCGCTCTTGCCGCAGTGGGCGAAAATGGCGTCATAGCTGAGCGCGGCGCTCACAAAATAGCTGCGCGCGCTGCGGATGGGGAAGACGTTGTTCAGCCCGTCCGTATCCATGAAGAGGAACATGTTGCGCGTGATGGACTCCACCTGCATCTCGTAGACGATGTCCGCCTGCGAAAGACCGCCCTGCGCGATGAGCATGCCGTCGTCCCAGTGGTTGTTCTCCACCATGATGGCGACGGGGCGTGTCTGGCTGTAGTCGGTGTACGTCTGCTCACCGGTCAGCGGGTTCGTGAACATCGGCTCGGGCGTCGCGGTCGGCGTGGGTTCGGGCGTGGCCGTCGGCTCCGGAGTTGCGGTAACGGCAGGGGTAGAAGTTGCCTCCGGCGCGGCCGAGGGAGCGGGTTTGGGGGACGCACCGCAGCCCGCGGTCAGCAGCAGAAGCATGCAGGAGAGCAGAAGCGCGATCGTTTTGGAAAGTTTCATAGGAGTGCACCTCGGTGTTCAATAATAGAAATATACGACCATAGGACGCATGGAGCGGCCGTTTGGTTCGTATGAAATGAAAAAGCCTCGGAAGCGGTGCTTCCGAGGCTTTTGGAAAGTCGGGGATCAGTGCAGCAGATTCAGCACCAGCGTGAGAACGACGAACGCGAGCGCGACCCACTTGGTCATTTTCGCCAGAGTACCGTCAAGCGTTTTCGCCTTACCCTTGGAGAAGAAAGTCTCCGCGCCGCCGGCGACAGCGCCGGACAGACCGGAGCTTTTTCCGGACTGGAGCAGCACGACGACGATCAGGAAGATACCGGCGAGGAGCTGGATGATGGTGAAAGCAAGAACAAGACCGTTCACGAGATTCAATCCTTTCTATTCTAAAAGAAAACTTTTTTGCGCTTAGATATGTTACCACAGCCACAGCCAAAAAGCAAGCTATTTTTCGCCCCCTTCCGGCTGAAATGCAGGGAACATCCCCGCGGCTTGACTTTGCCCTGCCGCCAGAATATACTTTATAAAAAAGACACGGAAATCCCGACAAACGACCGGAGGAACAGAGCCTATGTGTACCTGCCTTATCGCCGGCCGCCGCGCTTCGCGCAGCGGCTATGCGCTGCTCGCCGCCAACGACGACTGGGACGATACGCCCGCCCTTCTCACGCACGTTCCGCGGCAGAAGCATGCGCCGGACGCCGTATATACGCTCGTCGGCGGCCATACGATCCCCGAGATCGGCGAGACCTGCGGCTATCTTTATACCGCCTGCAAATACGAGATCGGCACGCTCGACCGCGCGTGGGCAGGCGGCACGAACGACCGGAACGTGTCCGTTGCCGGCACGGGCGTGATGGCGTTCAAAGCGATCCCATGGGAGGGCATGGTGCTCGAGCCGGACGATATCCCGCTTCTGATACTCCGCCGCGCGGAGACGGCCCGCGGCGCCGTGGAGCTCATCGGCGAGCTCGTCGCGCGTTACGGCCTGCGCCCGTCGGGGCTCGATTCCTGCCAGAGCGGGGCGACGTTTTCCATCGCCGACCCGTCCGAGGGCTGGGTGCTGGAGATCACGCCGGGCGGCCGCTGGGTCGCGGTGCGTGTGCCGGACGACGAGGTGTCGGTGCGCGCGAACGCCTTCGGCACGCACGACGCTGATCTGACCGACAAGGCGAACGTCCTTGCCTCCGAGGGCCTTGCGGACTATGCCCGCGCGCAGGGCTGGTGGAACGGCGACGAGCGTCATTTCGACTTTGCCGGCGCCTACGGCACGGACAAAAGCCCCAACGAGTGGGGCCCGGAGCTCGACTCTATGAACATGCGCCGCCGCTGGCGCGCCATGGAGCTCATCTCCGGCAAACCGCAGGACGAGAACGAAACGCTCTACAGCGTCCGACCGGCGGAACCCATCACGCGCCGGATGCTCATGGACGTCCTCAGCGACGTGTACGACGGAACGAAATACGATCTCACAAAGCTCCCCTCCGGCGACCCGTTCGCGGATGTGACGCCGGACTACGCGCTCTGCCGCCGCGGCACGCTCTCGAGCATTGTGGCGGACTATACGCCGGAGACCGGCAGCGTCCTCTGGACGGCGATCGCCACGCCGCGCATGAGCTTTTATATGCCGCTCTATGTCGATATTGACGGTCTGCCTGCCTTCTGCGAGGCATTCCTGCCCGGAGAGGGGGAGAACACCTCGCTCTTCTGGGAGTTTAAGGAGCTGTGCATTCTGACGCAGCGGCGCTTTGCCAGACATATGGAGATCACGGGGAAAGCGAAGCGCGAGTGGGAAGCGCATGCCGCGGCAGTCCTTGCCGCCCACAGCCGGGATATGGCGCAGCTTCCGGAGAGCGAGCGCCGCGCCGCGCGCACAAAGTTTGACCGCGCCGTCCTCACCTCCGCGCTGGAAACCTGCCGCGAGACGTGGCATGCCCTGCTTCTGCAATATTGATATAGGAAAAGCGCCCGAAGGATCAAAAATCCATCGGGCGCTCTCTATGTTTTCTTATTTCATCGCGGCGGCAAACTTCTCTTCCATAAACTTCCGCGCGTTCGTGATCTCGGCGCGCCAGTCCTGACCGGGCTCATACCACATTTCGATCATGTACGGCCCGCGGTAGCCCTCGCGCTCGAGCTGACCGAGACACGCGGGGAAATCCACGCACCCGCTGCCAAAGGGGACACACTTGAACTTGCCCGGGAAATCCTCCGTCACGGCGAGCGTATCCTTGAGATGGACGCCGACCATGCCGTTCCGTCCGAGTGATATCTCCGCGGCGGTGTCGTTGCCCCAGGCGGAGAGGTTGCCGACATCAGGGTAGACCGTGAACCACGGCGAGGGGAGGACGGCCTTGTATTTTAAGTAGCGGGAGATGCTGCTCATGAGCGGCGTATCCATGATCTCCATGGCGAGCATGACCTGATACTTTTCGGCGATCTCGCACGCGCTGCGCAGCCCCTCTTCAAAAAGCCGCAGGCTTTCCGGCGTGGAGGACTCATAGTACACGTCGTACCCGGCGAGCTGGATGACGCGGATGCCGAACTCCCGCGCGAACAGCACGGCCTTTTCCGTGATCTCGTGCGCGCGTGCGCGCACGGCGGGATCGGCGCTGCCGTAGGGGAAGCGGCGGTGGCCGCTCAGACACATCGACTGGATGGGCACGCCCGTTTCGCGCATGGCGCGGTGGAGCACGCCGCGCTCGGTCTGCGTCCAGTCGAGCCGGGCAAGACGCTCGTCCTTCTCGTCGATGGAGATCTCCAGATAGTCAAAGCCAAGCTCCTTTACCGCGCGCAGACGCTCCTCCCAGGTAAGCTCCGGCGGGAGAGCCTTTTCGTAAAGGCCGAGCAGATGGTTTCCAAGCATGTTCGATCATTCCTTTCCCCATACCCAGCCGGACGAGCGCGGCGCGGCGGTGCTTTTGCGGATGTGCAGCTGTGTGCTGACGTGGATGCTGCAGGTCGTGCGGATGCGCCCGCGCATCTGCTGGTGTATGATGTTGACGGCCCAGCGCCCGATGTCGGCGCAGGGCACGTCCACGGTCGTGAGAGTTGGCTCGCTCATCGCGGAGAATGGCAGCCCGTCAAAGCCGATCATGGAGATATCCTGCGGCACACGGATGCCGCGCTCCTGCATGGCGCGCATGGCGCCGAGCGCAATGCTGTCGTTGTTGGCAAGAAAAGCGGTCGGCAGCGCGATACCGCGGTCGAGCGCTTCGCCGAACGATTTGCGCGCGCCGTCCATCGTGGGGAACACGCGGCAGACGAGATCGTCCGAGTACGAAAGCCCAGGCTGGTGCATCGCCGCTTCAAAGGCGTCGCGCCGGGCGTTGTCGTTGCTCGAAGGTATGGAATTATAAAGAAAGCCGATCTTCCGGTGGCCGAGCGAACGGAGATACTCCACCGCCTCAAATACGGCGCCGGCATTGTCCATCGTCACGGTCGAAAACGGCAGACGTTCGAGCGCGTTGTCCACGATAACGAAAGGCTTCTGCAGCCCGTCAAAGTATGAGAGATCCTCGCGCTCGATCTCCGTGCCGAGCAGGATCACGCCGCCGGTGGTGGCGGTGTCGATCAGCTCGGCGCGGTTTATGGCGGAAAAGTCACTGAAGGCGTTCACAAGAAGATTGTAGCCGTGGCGGCGGCATTCCTCTCCGGCGGCGTCCATGATCTGCGTGACGAAACCGGGGTTGCCGTTGACAAGATAGGAGTGCTTGCTGTATTTGAGAAAGCATAGATTGCTGTGGGCGTGGATGCGCTGAGGCGCGTCCTCCGGACGGATCTGGTAGCCGTTTTCCTGCAGAAGCCGGGTGACGAGCGCCCGCTTCTCATCGCCGATGCCGGGCTTTCCGTTGAGAACGAGGGAGACCGCCGTCAGCGATACGCCGGCAGCGTCGGCGATTTCGCGCATTTTCATCCGTAGTGCCTCCTTATGGTTGTTTAGTAAAACGGTGTTTATGTACATCTTTATTCTATATGATTTCACTAAAAATGGAAAGACTCTTTTCACAGAAAAACCATATAAAAATGCGGCGGTAAACTTGGACAATGTTCTGAGTATGTTATGCACTTCAGATAAAATATCCATAAGAGCTGGGGATAGTATGCGGCTGATAGAGCGGAATGACGAAAAACGACGGGGGTTTTTGTTTATTGTACCGCATTGACATACGAGAGGAAAGAACGTATCATTAAGATACGGTAAGCAGCGGGGAAAAGGGGATGTTTACTAAACTGCGTCCCTGCTGCGTAAAAAGCCAATAATAGGAGGAAAGAACATGAAAAAAGCATTGGCACTCATCCTTGCCCTGGTCATGGTGTTTGCTCTGTGCGCCTGCGGTGCCGCAGCCGAGACCCCGGCAACTCCGGAGACCCCGGCAACTCCGGAGACCCCGGCGGAGCCCGCGGCCGAAACTCCGACAGAGGCTGAGACCCCGGCCGAGGGCGAGCTTCCCTGGGCGGGACACACGCTGTACGTTGCCAACTGGCAGGGCTACAACTCCGACGAGGATTACTGCGAGAAGGCCTTTGAGGACATGACGGGCGCGCAGGTCGAGCACGTCTACTTCAACTCCTACGACGAGCTGATGACCACCCTCATGACCGGCGGCAACAAGACGATCGACGCGGTCGTTCTCTCCAACAACTATACCCAGTGGTTCCACGACGAAGGCCTGCTCGCCAACGTCGATCCGGCGAAGATCCCCAACTACGCCGAAGTGGCCGATGTTTACAAGGACCTCAGCCCCTACGCCGTGGATGACGCGGGCAACCTCTTCGCATTCCCCTGGTGCAACGGCACCTCCTCTCTCGCCTACAACCCCGACAAGGTCGATTTTGAGCTCGAGCACTGGTCCGATCTTCTCAATCCCGCGCTGAAGGGTCATGTCATGGTCCTCGACGGCGACGGCGACGACTGGGTCATCGGCTGCCTGCTGGCGGGCGAGGATTCCGACGATATCGAGAACGTTGATATTGAGAAGGTCCGCGCCGCGCTCAAGGAGCTCAAGGGACAGCTCCTCGGCTTCTGGGCTTCCAACGACGAGCAGACCATCCCCTGGCTAGCGGGCGACTTCTGGGCGGGCGAGATCTGGTCCGGCCCCTACAGCCAGCTTATCAACGATCCCAGCACCAACATCAAGCTCGTCCACCCCACCGAGGGCACGGTCGGCTACGTTGACTATTGGGCCATTGTGGAAGGCACCGATGAGTACGATCTCGCGTGCGAGTGGATCAACTGGATCGAAAGCGAAGAGCAGCAGACCGCTATGGCTACCGGCATCAGCGACAAGTACCCCGGCGAGTACTACACCTATACGCCGGTCAACGCCAAGGCCATCGATAATCTGACGCCGGAGCAGAAGGTCGCCCTCGAGCTCGACCCGATGCCCACCTGCATCAAGCTCCTGCCTTACATCGCTGATCCCGAACTGAAGGACGCCTGGACCGACCTTTATCAGGAATTCGTCGGCTAAAGCGCCCGGCACATAACGCATCCAACGACAGAATGCCGCCGGAACCCCTTTCGGCGGCATTCTTTTTTAAAAGAGGGGCGGTAATTGAAAATGAAAAAGAAGAGAACCAAATTTCGTCCGGGCGCGCTGTGGACGACGCCGAGCGTCATCCTCCTGCTGTGCCTGACGATCCTGCCGCTTTTGATGCTGCTCGTGTTCAGCTTTATGAACCGCAACATCTTTGCCGGACAGCCATGGCCGGGCTGGACGCTGCGCAACATCACCCGTATGTTCGGCTCCGCGACATTCTGGCGGCTGATGGGAAAATCGCTCCTTACGGCGGGCGAGGTCACGCTCATCTGCATCGTTGCGGCGTACCCCGCGGCGTGGGCGATCGCAAAGATCGTGAAGCCGCAGCACCGCAGCACGCTTATGATGGTCGTCATTCTGCCGTTTTTCACATCGCAGCTGCTGCTGATCTACGCGATGATGAATCTTATCCAGACCGGCGGTCTTCTGCTCACGGCGCTCGACGCCATCGGCATACACGGCGCGAAAACGTGGCTTTATACGAACAAGGCCACGGTACTCATACTGACGTATGAGTATCTTCCGTATATGATACTGTGTCTCTATTCCTCGCTCGAGGGCATCAACGACAACGTCATCCAGGCATCGCTGATCCTCGGCGCGAGCAAGATGAAAACCTTTACGAACATTGTATTTCCCATGAGCGTGCCGGGGCTTCTCTCCGGCATACTGCTCGTGTTTGTTCCGGTGGCCGGCAGCTTTGTCGAGCCGGGACTTGTCGGCGGAGCGGGCGGCTCCATGGTCGGCAGCATGATCGATACGCAGTACTCCGGTTCTCTGAACATGGGCTACGGCGCGGCACTTTCCTGCGTGCTGCTCATTATTCTGAGCGTCATCATGGCCGTTACCCGGATTGCCGCCAACCGCGCGCAGAAAGCGATCGGAGGTGATATCGCATGACGAGCAAGGCCTTTCGCCGCACGATGATGGCATGTCTGTGCATCGTGCTCGCGTTCATGTATATCCCGATCATCGCCATCATCGGCATGTCGTTCAACAAAACGCCGTACGGCATGTTCCCGTATGTATTTACGACCCAGTGGTACAAAACGCTCTTCACGACGAGCAATCTTCTTCCGGCCTGTATCCTCAGTCTGAAGTTTTCCTTCCTTGTCACGCTGGCCGCTGTCGTGATCGGCACGCTCTGCTCCTACGGCCTGCAGTACTACGCCCCCAAGTGGGCGGCGCGGTTCAACTTCGTGCTCCAGCTGCCGATCATCATCCCGTGGCTTGTAACGTCGATCTCCCTGCTGCTGATGTTCTCGTTCCTCGGCTCGGGGCGCGGCATGGGCACCATGTTCCTCGGCAACCTGATCGTTGTGCTGCCGTACGTTGTGCTGCTCGTCAACGGCCGGTTTCAGGATATGGACCGCTCGCCGGAGGCGGCGGCCCGGCTTCTCGGGGCAAGCCCGCTGCGCGTGTTTTTTGATATCACGCTTCCTGCCATCACGCCGGGCATTCTGGCCGGCGGTATTATGGCAATGATCATGTGTTTCAACAACTTCGTGCTGCAGTATTACCTCATCCCTGTCGGCAGGAATACGCTGCCGACGCTCGTGTTCACCCGCATCCGCAGCGAGTATCAGGCCGATCTGAACGCACTTTCGGCGATCATCGTTCTGATCGCGGTCATCGTTGTGATCGCGTTCTCGCGGCTGGGCTTTTCCGCGGGCAGCCTGTTCGGCATGTCCGGCGGCGCGAAGAAGAAAGGAGAATAACCGATGGCGGATCTTTCGGTAAAAGGATTGAAAAAGAGCTTCGGCGACCATGTCGTTCTCAAGGGCGTCAGCTTCGATGTAAAAAGCGGGGACTTTCTCTCGCTGCTCGGCCCCTCCGGCTGCGGCAAGACAACGATCCTCCGCATCATCTGCGGTCTGGAGACCGCGGACGAGGGCGAGGTGCTCGTAGACGGCGCGGACGTGACGAAGGTGCGCCCGGAAAAGCGCAACATCGGTCTCGTGTTCCAGAACTACGCGCTGTTCCCCTCCATGAACGTGGCGAAAAACGTGGGCTACGGCCTCAAGATGCACAAAGTCCCCCAGCCGGAGATCGACGAGCGCGTCAACGAGGCGCTCGAGCTTGTGAAGCTCGGCGGCTATAACTCCCGCCGCGTGACGCAGCTCTCCGGCGGCGAGCAGCAGCGCGTGGCACTGGCCCGCGCGCTTGTCACCAAGCCGAACATCCTCCTGCTGGACGAGCCGCTCTCCGCGCTCGACCGCAAGGTGCGCGCCGAGATGCAGTATGAGATCCGCAATCTCCAGCGGCAGATCGGCACGACGACCGTGTTCGTTACGCACGATCAGGAGGAAGCGCTCACGATGTCCGACCAGATCATCCTCCTCCACGACGGCCAGATCGAGCAGCAGGGCGACCCCTTCACGATCTACAGCCAGCCGGCATCCGTGTTCGCGTCCGACTTTCTCGGCAAGGCGAACCTCCTCTCCGGCGTTCTCGCGTGTAAGGACGGCGTGTGGTGCGTATGCAGCGAAAACGTCCGCATTCCGGTCAACCACGTCGGCGGCAGGGAGGGCGACACCGTCAAGACGGCGGTGCGCGGCGAGTATTTCGAGTTCTGCACGCCGGAGACGGAGGGCGCGAACCCGTTCCATCTCGAAAAGAAGATCTTCACCGGTCTTTCGTGGAAGCTCATCGGCACGCTGGGTACGCAGCCGCTCGATATTTCCGCGCTCGGCACCCACGCCGGAACGCTCTCGGAGGGCGACGATCTCTTCGTCCGCATCCGCCCGGAGAACGTGGTCTACTACAATAATAACTGATTTTCCCCTTACGAAAGGAGTTTCTGCATGGCAAACCAGTACGAAGCCGCCCGCGACATATACGCCGCCTGGGGCGTGGACACCGAAGAAGCGCTGCGGAAGATGGACACCATCCCCGTTTCCATCAACTGCTGGCAGCTGGACGATCTCACCGGCTTTGAGGATTTTGACGCCGCGCTGACCGGCGGCATCGCCGCCACGGGCAACGCCCCCGGCAAGCCGAGAAGCGTGGAGGAATACTTCGTCTCTCTCGACAAAATGCTCTCGCTCGTCCCGGGTGCGAAGCATCTGGCGCTGCACGCGGTTTATCCGCTCACAAACGGCGTGAAGGTGCCGCGCAACGAGATCCGCCCCGAGCATTTCGCCGGGTGGGTGGACTATGCCCGCGAAAAGGGCATCGGTCTTGATTTTAACCCCACATACTTCTCCCACCCGATGCTGCGCGATAACTGGACACTCGCAAGCCCCGAGAAGGAAGTGCGCGATTTCTGGGTACAGCACGGCATCGCCTGCCGGAAGATCGGCGAGTATTTCGGCCGCGAGCTCGGCGAGGTGTGCATCACGAACCACTGGATCCCGGACGGCTCGAAGGACACCCGCGTCGATACGCTCGGCCCGCGCGAGCGTCTCGTCGAATCGCTCGACCGCATTTTTGCCGAGCCGCTCGACCGGAAGTATAACCGCGACTCGATCGAGGGCAAGGTGTTCGGCCTCGGTCTTGAGAGCTACACCGCCGGATCGCACGAGTTTTACACCAACTACGCCCTCACGACCGGCAAGGCCATGGTCTGCATGGATACCGGCCATTACCATCCGACCGAGAGCGTTGCGGCAAAGCTCTCGTCCTACTTTGTGTTCGGCCAGGAGATCATGACGCATCTCTCCCGCGCCGTCCGCTGGGACAGCGACCATGTCGCCACTGTGTCGGAGGATACCGTCGCCATCATGCAGGAGATCAAGCGCTGCAATGCGTTTGACAAGGTGCATCTCGGTCTCGACTTCTTTGATGCGAGCATCGACCGCGTGAGCGCGTCAGTTATCGGCGCGCGCAGCGTGAAAAAGGCGCTGATGATCGCCCTGCTCGAGCCGACGGACAAGCTCATGGAGGCCGAGTGCGAAGGAAACTTCACGCGCCGTCTCGCGCTGCTCGAAGAGTTCAAAATGCTCCCCGCTGGCATCGTCTTTGACGAGTACTGCCGCCGGCACGACATGCCCGGCGCGGATTGGGCGGCGAAGCTGTGATCCGCCGCTTTATCATCGATACGGACACCGGCTCGGACGACGCCTGGGCCATCGTCGAGGCGCTCTGCGCCGAGGACATCGCCCGTGTCGAGGCGATCACGACCGTGTGCGGAAACTTTCCGCTCGATCTCTGCACCAAGAACGCGCTTCTGGCGGAGGACGCGGCGGGAGGCTATCTCCCGCCGGTCTACCGCGGCGTGGAGCACCCGCTGCTCTCCCAAAAGAGCTTTGCGGCGTACCATGTCCACGGCGAGGACGGTCTCGGCGGACTCAACCTACCCGCACCGGCGCGCGAGGCGGAAAAGAAGCACGCTGTGCCGGCTATCATCGATCTTGTGCGCGAAAACCCCGGCGAGATCGAGATCGTTACCATCGGCCCGCTGACGAACATCGCTGTCGCGCTCACGCTTGCGCCCGATCTCGTGCGGAAGATCAAAAAGCTCTGGATCCTCGGCGGCAGCGCAGGGATCCGCGGCAATCTCACCGAGTGCGCCGAGTATAACGTCGGCTCCGACCCTGAGGCGGCGGAGATCGTTCTGCAGTCCGGCACTCCGGCGGTGTGGATCACGCTCGATACGACCCGCGGCAGCACCGAGATCACTCCGGACGAGGTGGAACGCCTGCTCGCGTCGCCGTCTCCGGCGGGGCGGTTCTGCGCGCTCGCCACGCGGCGGCTGCGTGAATTTTATAACGAGATCCGCGACGGCAGCGAGACCTACGGTGTGGTGGACAGTCTCGCCGTCACCTCGGCGCTGTACCCGGAGATCATGACGAAGCTCGTTGCCGCTAAGTGCCGCATAGAGCTGCACGACGCGGAAAAGCGCGGATATTTCCACTTCGATACGGCCGCGCCGGAGGCGGAGCACAACGCCGTGCTCTGCACCGCGGTGGATACCGCGCTCTTCAAACAGCGCATGTATGCCCTTCTCGGCGCGAAATAACAAAAATCATGCCCCGTTTCGGTTTTCGGAAACGGGGCATTCTGGGAAAGGAGAAGATCCATGAACGATTTTATGTATTATAATCCCGTGCGCGTCCACTTTGGCGCGGACGCCATGAGCCATCTGCCGGAGGAGCTGGGCAAGTTCGGCGCAAACGTCCTGCTCACCTACGGCGGCGGCAGCATCAAGCGCACCGGCCTCTATGACCGCGTTCTTGATGTGCTGCGCGCGGCGGGGAAGAGCGTCTATGAGCTCTCCGGCATCATGCCGAACCCGCGCACCGAAAAGGTGTACGAGGGCATCGAGCTTTGCCGGAAGCATAAGATCGACCTCATTCTTGCCGTCGGCGGCGGCAGCACGATCGACTGCTCCAAGGCCATCGCCGTGGGAGCACCGGCGGAGGGCGACTTCTGGGAAAAGTTTTATGTAAACTGGGAGAGCGCCGAAACCGGTATCCCTCTCGGCGTCATTCTCACCATTCCGGCCACGGGCAGCGAGCTGGACAAGTCCGCCGTTATCAAAAATTTCGCCACTGGCGAGAAAAACTGCTATGACAGTGAGTATGAGTTCCCGCGCTTTGCCATTCTTGACCCGACGCTCACATACAGCCTGCCGAAAAACCAGATGGTGAACGGCATTGTGGACACCATGTCGCACCTGATGGAGCTTTATATCTCCCCGCCGGACGACGATTTTCTCACGGACAATCTCGCCGAGGCCGCCATGCGCACGGAGATCGCCGCGGCGCGGCGAGCCATCGTGGAACCCACGGACTATGAGGCGCGGGCGAACCTTATGTGGACGAGCAGCTTTGCGCTCTGCGGCATGCTCAATAACGGGAAAAAGACCGACTGGGAGAGCCACTGCATCGAGCATCCGCTCTCCGCGCTCTTCGACGTGGCGCACGGCGCGGGTCTCGCTGTCGTACACCCGGCGTATCTCGAGTATATCTGCGAGAGCGCCGCGCCGCGCCTTGCCCGCTTCGCCCGGAACGTCTGGGGCATCGATCCCGCCGGAAAGAGCGAGAGCGAGCAGGCGAAAGAGGGCATTGCCGCGCTGAAGAAATTCTTCCATGAAGATCTCGGCGCCCTGGCGACGCTGCGCGCTCTCGGCGTGCCGGAGAGCTGCTTTGCGCGCGTCGCGGAGCTCACCGATCTTAGCTGCTACAGCTACCGGCAGCTCACCGCGGACGATGTGATCGAGATCCTGCGCCGCTGCTATTGACTGCTATGGAAAGAGAAACGCTCGAAAAGCTCTATGCAGGGCTCATCGGCATGGACGCCGGTATGCGTCTCGGCGCGCCGGTGGAAAACCCGTTCTGGACGTATGAACGGCTGCAAAGCTATTACGGCGACATCCGCGGCTATCTGCGCGAGCAGCGGTATTATACCGCGGATGACGACGTGAACGGTCCGCTCATCTTTGTGTGCGCGCTTGCGGACAACGCCATGCCCAAAACGCTTGCGCCGGAGACGGTAGGGGAGACGTGGCTCAACTACACCCGCCGCGGCATGGGCATGTTCTGGTGGGGCGGCGAGGATGTCTCCACCGAACACCGCGCGTATATGAACCTCCGCCGCGGCGTGAAGGCGCCGCGCTCCGGCAGCATCGAGGAAAACGGAAAGACCGCCGCCGAGCAGATCGGCGGACAGATCTTTGTGGACACCTGGGGGCTCATCTGCCCCGGCGACCCGGCGCGCGCCGCGGATCTCGCCGCCGCAGCCGCGAGCGTGTCGCACGGCGGCAGCGGCGTGGACGGCGCGCGGTTTATGGCCGCGTGCGTCGCCGCGGCGTATACGGCGTCCTCGCTGGACGAGGTGCTGGATGCCGGTTTGCGCTTCCTGCCGGAGAAGTGCGATTACCGCCGCGTGGTCGAGGCGGTGCGCGCCTACCACCGCTCACACCCGGCGGAGGCGGATTTCCGCGCCTGCCGCGAGATGATCGCGCGCGAATTCAGCGACGAAGAATATCCCGGCGGATACCACATCGTGCCGAATGCCGGGATCTGCATTCTCGCCATGCTTTACGGCAAGGGCGAGCTTGGCCGCAGCATCGAGATCTCCGTCATGTGCGGCTACGATACCGACTGCAACGCGAGCAACATCGGCACGATCCTCGGTGTGCTCGGCGGTCTCGGCGGCGTACCGGAGCGCTATCGCCGTCCGATCAACGATCTTGTCACGCTCTCGAGCGTGTCCGGCTATCTCAATCTCGTCGATCTTTCCGACAAAGCAAAGGAGCTCGGCGCGCTCTCCTGCCGGATGTACGGCGGCGCGCTGCCGGAGGATATCGTCTGCCCGAAGCCGGGCGAGCTGCGTATGGACTTTCCGTTCCCCGGCTCGACGCACGGGCTCGAGCTGTCGGATAAGGCGGAGCACACGCTGCGCATCGTTCCGGGAAAGGCGCACTCCGGCGCATTCTGCGCCGAGCTTATGACCGACGGCAAGCGCGCCGGACCGGTCGATCTCTCGTTTAAGGCGATGCTCACGCGCCCGGATCTCCACGAGGAGCGCTATGATCCCGTGTTCACCGCGAAGGTCAACCCCGGTCAGCGCGTCAGCGTCTGGATGAAAAGCGAGCAGACCGCCCCTGCCGCGGTGACGGTGACGCCGTTCGTCCGCCGCGCCATGACCGGCGAGAGAGTGAACATGCCCGCCGCGGTGCTCCCGGAAGGGGAGTGGACGGAGATCGTGTTCACCGTGCCGGAGCTCGGCGGCGACGCCGTGCACGATGTCGGCTGGACGGTCGAGACGAAGCCCGACGCCGACCCCTGGGTCATGGGCCGGGTGTATGTGGACGAGATCACCGTTACCGGCGCAATGGACTATGCGGTAAATTTTTCGCTCCAGCGCGAGGAGTTTTCGCAGCTCACGCCGTTTGCGTTCAATGACTGCGCCGGGAAGCGCGAGGGGGACGCCATGCGTCTCACGGCGGAGGCGCTGCCGTATATGACCGGCGCGCAGGCGTTCACCGGGAATTACTATCTGCGCGATACGGCGGTGAGCGCGTCTGTGACGGTTGAAAGCGGCGAGAGCGCCCTTGTGCTGCTGCGCGGGCAGGGCACACGCCGGTATTATGCGCTCGGCTTTTCCGCGCCGGGCGAGTGCGCCGTGCTCCGGTACGAGGACGGTCGGGTGACGAAGCTCGCCGCCGCGCCGTTTGTCCGGCAGCCGGGACGGGAATACGCTCTCCGGGCGGAGGCAAAGGGCGAGGTGCTCACGCTTTTCGTGAACGGAACGCCGGTGCTCGAAGCGAGCGACAGCCGGTATGCCTACGGCATGCCCGGCCTCGGTCTCACCGCTGCGGGCGAGACGCTCTGGCGGGCGCTGCATATTTCCGGAGAATGCTGATGCTCACATAAAAAAATTCCGTATGTCGTCGGACATACGGAATTTTTTTATTTATCCGGCGTGTCGGTACGCTGCCGGAAGACCCAGCGCTTCTGGATCTGGTAGCTTGCCAGGAAGAGCACGCCGTCCACCGGGATCTTGATGACCGTTTCGAGCAGGTTTGTTGCATTTGTGAGATCCTGCAATACCGAAACGAGCACCGCCGACAGGCTCGCCTGCACAACGGCAAGCACGGCATACCGCCAGATCGACTGCCCCGCCGCGCTCTTATCCTGAAACACGAGCAGCCGGTTGAGGAAAAAATTCGTTACGGCGGAAACGATGCGCGCGCCGTAGGTCGCGCAGAGCTCGCGCGTGCCGTCCGGCAGGGAGACGAGAAGCACGGAGTTGAGCAGCGTGAACAGTCCATAATCCAGCAGAAAGCAGATGACGCTGCTGCCGGAAAAGCGGAGGAACGATTTCAAAGCGGCTTTACTCCTTCTTGTCCCCATGGAAGAGGTGGCGGAAGATCAGCTTATAGATCCGCCAGGAATCCTTCACGGTGTTGAAGTGGCTGGTCTGGTTCTCGTCGATGTAAACGGTATCGATCACGACCTCACCGACGCCGAGCCCCGCGCCCTTGAGCGAGAGGAGCATCTGCGTTTCGTATTCGTACCGCTCGCCGCCGATGGAGCACATCAGCGGCAGGTGCTTGCGGGCGATGGCGCGCAGTCCGGTCTGCGTGTCGGTCACGCCGACGCCGCAGGCGAGCTTCATAAAGCTGCGCGTGATCTTGTTGCCGAGCTTGCTGCGCAGCGGGACCTGCTCCAGCGAGAAATCCCGCACGCCGAGCCAGAGCTTGTCCGGCTCGCGGCACATCGCCTCGGCAACGGCCATGGCGTCCTTGGGGCGGTGCTGATTGTCGCCGTCCACGATAACGACGCCGTCGATATCCGGCCGGTTTTCCACGCACCAGGCAAATGCCGTTTTCATCGCGCGGCCCTTGCCTTTATTCACCTCGTGACGCAGCACCGTGACGCCGGGGCGCTCGGCGGCCTCCGCGAAGGGCTGGAGATGCCCTTCGTGGCTGCCGTCGTTGACGACGACGATATCGTCAAAGCCTTCGGCCAGCAGGCCGTCCACGACCTGAATGAGCTTTTCGTCCGGCTCGTAGGAGGGAACGACAGCAGTAACTTTCATTTCGCTTTTACCCTGCCTTTATCAGAGAGTTTCGTAGTTGCTGATGACAAAACCGGCGTCGGTCTGCAGGAAATAAATGCGCATGGTGGCGTCGGCATAGTCGATGGCCTGCCCGTTGTGCGTGCAGTTGGCGTCGTAGGTCACGTCCACGCTGTAGCAGTTGTCCGCCCAGATCACTACGCCCGAGGCGGTGGTGTTGGAAACGTCGATGTTGCCGTAGGCAGTGTTCCAGACAACGCCGTTGTAGGTGTCCTGCAGATCGGTGTAGGCCTGCGTGCCGGGCGTGAGATAGGCGAGCGCGGCGTACAGGTTGCCCCACGTGCCGTTGTAGCCGTTCATATAGTAGGTGAGATACGCCTTCACGAAGCTCACAGCGCGCGTGGTGTACTTTTCGGCGTCTGCCCCGTCAAGACAGAGCATGAAATCGCCCTCGGCGGTCTTCGTAACGCTGCATCCCGCGGGCGGCTCGGCGGTCAGCTCCGGCTCGATCAGGAGACCGTCCACCTTGTACGTCGTCCACGAAACGGGGTTGATGAGCTTGTCCTTGAGCGGCTCATAGGAGAAGTTGTTCTGCGTTTCTCCGGCGTACTCGCTGCCGAGCTCAATACCGTTGCAGAACACCTTGCTGCCGACGGCGACCTCGACCGAGGCGGACTTTGTCCCCTCAAGCTCAAGCTCCACGTCGGATACGGCCCAGTTCACGTCGCTGCCGGAGAGCGTGATCTTGGCAAGCGCTTCGTCGCCGTCCTTGAGAACATAGGCGGGCGCTTCATCGGTATAGTCGAGCGAGCGGAACGCCTGCACGCTGCCGCTGCCGAAGCGCTCTTCCATGTAAGCGCGCACACGGTCGCGGCCGTCAATGTTCTCCGGGCGCTTCTCGTACCAGAGATTTGTCCAGTCGTCGGCGGTATAGGAGGCGAGCCACGCTTCAAACGCGCGCTGCGGCGCCTGCCGCACGGCTTCGGCATGCTGCTTTTCCTGCAGCACGATGGCGTTCTGCTCGGCTTCCGCGGCTTTTTCGGCGTCCTTGTTTTTCTGGAAGCGCGCAAGCGCGACCCAAAGTACAATGAGCGCGGCAAGGAAGATCACCGCAACGACAAGAACATACGTCAGCAGACCCTTGCGGAAGCCGCCTTTTTTCTTTCGGTTTTTCGGAACGATCTCCTCGTCCGCGGCGGGATTTTCCGCACGGGCGGGGCGTTCGCGGCGCGCGCTTTTCGTTTCCTGTGCGGGACGCTCCCGACGAGCAGGCTTCTCTTCCGGCGCGGGGCGTTCCCGACGCGCGGGTTTGTCCTCCTGCACGGGACGCTCGCGGCGGACAGGCTTGTTCTCCTGCGCGGGACGCTCGCGGCGGACAGGCTCACTATCCTGCGCGGGACGTTCCCGACGGACGGGTTTTTCCTCGCTCACAGGGCGTTCGCGGCGCACCGGGGCCGCTTCCTGCGCCGGGCGCGCTGCTCTCCGGATGGGGGTGGGCGCTTCAAAGCTCTCCTCCGGAATGGGGGAGGGAGCTTCAAAGCTCTCCGCGGGGACCGGAGCGGCGGGCTCTTCCGGCAGCGTCTCCGCCGCGTGCGCAGTCACGCGCTCGGCGGTCTCCGGAATATCAAAGAGCAGCTCCTCCTCGCGGACGGAGGGAGTGCGCTCGGCGCGCGGCAGGCGCGCTTCGCTCTTCCGGCTCGTGCCGGATACAGGTTTTTCATGCTTTCCCATAGCTGCCCTCAATTCAAAATGAGAATGGCGGTGGACATCTGGCGCATGCCGATGATGTTCGAGCCGCGGGTGATCTGCTCACCGTTGTAGTACATGAGCGAGGACGAGCCGCCGTCGAGGTTCGCGGCGTTGACCGCGCCGCGGTCATACATGATCTTGGCGATATCGTCGTACGTCGCGCCCATGCTGTCGGGCTTGCGGCCCTCGATGACCATCAGAAGGATGGTGCCGTCCGCACACTGGCCGATGCAGGTGCGCGGGTTCATGCCGCCGCCGAGATTCGTCTGCAGCTCGCCGTCCTTCACGAGCACCGGGCCGGGGGAGAAGCTGACCGCGCTCATCAGCCCGAGGTCGAGCGCCTGCTGGCCGGACATGTCTCCGACGTGGAGGATATGATCCGCGTCAAAGCCGATAACGTTGAGATACCATGTGCCGGGATTGCCGTAGGCGATGGCGCCGTCGCGCATGACGAGACCGTCGGGGATGCCGCCGTTGCCGCCTCCGCCCGGATCGTAGAAGCCGCCGGCGTTCGTACCGCCGATGGCGTTATACTTATCGATAAACTCGTAAAGATACAGTCCGTGATAGTTCGCGCCGTAAGCGTCCAGCGTGCCGACAACGACCTTTGACGGATCGCGGATGATCATGAGCTTGCCCTTAAAGGTCGAGCCCTTGATGTCTACGACCTCAAGCCACTCGCCGCTCTCGCCGGTGTTCTCTGACGGGTCGGCCACGACGACCTGTCCCGCGTTGGTGTTTTCGTCTTCCACGGTGCGGCCGTCCTCGTAGGGAAGCTCGACAAAATTGTCGTCCGGCGCCGGTTCATCGTCCGTGGAGGTGCTGACGGGGTGCAGTATCGCGTCCACCTGCGCATCGGAAAGATAGATGTGCGGCAGGAATTTCAGCGCGCTCGTCTCATTAACGGACAGCACGAAAAGCCGCTCTGCTTCGGCCGAAGGGCCGTGGATCAGCACGCCCATCACGCCAAGCAGGAAAACGGCAAACAGCAGTATGGTGACCAGCAGGATCAGCAGAATGCGTCCAACGACGCGGAAGATCCCGCCGGCTGCGCTGCGTTCACGCATGGTTTCATCCTCGCTCTCAACAGTAATAAAGATACCAAATTAGTATACACCAGAATGTCGCCTTTTGACAAGTTCCTTAATCCAAATATAATAAACGACTTCTATCTTTATAGACGAAAAAACCGCCCCTCCGGTTCTCGGAAACAATAAAAAGCCTCGCAGAGTTTGCGCCCGCAGGCGCAAAGAAAGTCCAAAACATTTTTGC